>OFHP01001718.1_pt1 | contig 9908 bp, 7 predicted proteins | sample 1521651 | NCBI WGS metagenome assembly OFHP01 (sample SAMEA3504105, study PRJEB24116) | mouse gut metagenome | biome: mouse gut; feature: mouse-associated habitat; material: faeces | place: Denmark | collected 2011 | reverse complement strand
AAGTCCGTCCATCATCTTCACGGCATCCAGAAGGGGCATGTCGGGATCCCTCCGCAGGGTCTCCTCCATCTTATCATACCGGTAGTCCCAATACCTGTCCCGCCCCCAGGAGTTGAAGGCTCCATGATCCTGGGTCTCCCGGACTGTATGGAAGACGGCGTTCTTCTCTATCACATGGCCGCCCCAGGTGCCGTCGCAGAGATTGATGCCCGCCCTGGGCACGTCCCATATGGTATTGTGGACGATTTCGATTTCCTCGCAGGCGGTGAGGCTGACTCCGGCGCTCTGCTTTTCAACCCTGCCGTTGCGGCACAGCAGATTCCCCTCCACCCTGCAGTCCGCCGGATAATCCGCGGCAGCAGGCCCGGGAGCCGTATCCCTTGGGCCCTCCTCATGGACGCTTTCGTAGCCGAACAGAGGGCTCCTCACCGCCCCCGCGTCCCCCGCCATAAGGATGGCATTGGCCCCTGCGTCCGCTATCTCGCATCCCCGGATCAGCACGTCCCGATTGTACCTGCTGACCGTGATGCCATTCCCTCCCACCTCCAGTATCTCGCAGTCCAGGAAGGATATATGCTCCGTCCCCTCCAGAAAGACGGCCCCGCCCCTGTAGATGCACCAGTCGCTGCGGAACACCGGCTCCATCTCCTCCAGAAAGGTCCGCCCCGCATGCCGGAATCCGATGCCGGAGAACACAAGATACCGCACCGGCTCCCCTGCTGTCCCCTGAAGGGTCAGGAGATTCTTCAGGCCTGCCACTTCGTAGACGGAATGGGCCATATCCTCCCCCTGAGGCGGATAGTAGTACAGATATCCCTCCCTGCCGTCATAGTACCACTCCTCCGGGCTGTCCAGCTCCTCGAAGATATTCTCGATGAACCGGATTTCCCTGTGCATTTCGGAAGGCCTGTTGTTCTGCCATCCCCCCTCATATTCCAGCTGCCCGTCCTCCGCCCTGCCCGTGACCCGATAATGCATGTCGCCCCATAGCGCCTGATGCATGGCGTGGATATATCCTCCCCAGGGATCGGCGTAGCGGCCAGTCCTCTCCCTTGAGAGGCAATCCGCCGAATATCCCTGGAAATACCGGACCGACTCGTCATAATTCGGGTATCTGGCCAGGATTTTCTTCTTACCGTTCACGAAAAACTGGTCGAAGCTTTGGCCTTTTTCCATGGCCGTCCTGTAGATTCCCCCCGACACCTGCTCCCAGCGGGGATAAATGCGCCTCCCTCCGCTGATCACCGCATTGCCGCATCCCCTGTAGACCACCGGCTGCCGCGCCGTTCCGGAATCCTCCGGCGTAAACACCAGCGGCTGTTCCAGATAATAGGTCCCCTCTGCCAGATTGACGGTGACCCCTCTCCCGTCTTCCCTCACGGCCGCTCTGGCCAGCATGGCCGCTTTCTCGATGGACCGCACCGGACGGCCCTCGCTTCCGTCCCAGCCGTCGTCCCCATGATTCGAGACATAAATCTGCGTCCTGTCCTCCGTCTGCCACCTGCCCTGATATCCCTCTGCAAGTCCTTCGTATCCCTTCCAGGCCATCCGTCTGTCCTCCGTCTTCTTGGAATGCTCTTCTTCCATGGAATGCTCTTCTTCCATGGAATGCCCTTTTTCCATTTTCATAGCTGAAACAAAGAGGGCCGCCCGCCAGGAAAAGCATGTCCTTCTGTACAGTTTCCCTGACGCGGCAGCCCGCCTGTCTTCTATTGTAACATATGTGCCGGGAAAACGGCATCCTTTTTTACGCCTCAAGGCATATATTACCTGTAAATGGTCTTTTCTTTTATGACAGGAGTGTCATCTTCCTGTTCTATCTTCAGCCGCGCCCCGCCAATCTCCCGGTTCAGGGGAACGATTCTCTTGTGGCCGATGCAGCGGGCGCTGAAGAACTCTTCCCAGCCTTCTGATGTGAGTATCTCCACCGTAAAGCGCCTCACATTCTCCCCGTAATGGATATCCTCCATGATCACCAGATGCCTGACCTGCTCCGGGCTCTCCAGAAGAAGCTCAAATTCCGTGCCTGTGCCCCTGCATGTGGCCGCAGGATCCCGGTACAGGTCCCTCACCAGCCGCCCGAACTCCCGGAACTGTTCCGCGTCCTCGAAATGGCCCCTCTTGCTGATGCACATGCCCATCAGCAGATTGGAATTGCGGCCCACGGAAGTGATGTAGCGCTCCAGCAGCTCCTCCGGCGCATACACCAGATGCTCCTCGCCCTCCGCCCGGCCCCAGCCGCCTCCGAAGGCCTCCTGCTTCCGGTTGCCCATGTCCGTCTCCGCGGGGATCCAATACTTTCCGCCCGGCTTTCCCACGCCGATTGCATCGTCCTCCTCCGTGCCGCCGAAGCCGCAGGTATTGTTGTCAGAGGTGGACCAGCAGTCCATGGGGGCCAGCCCTCTCTCGTTCCCCACCCAGCGCAGGTTCTGGAAATGCTCCTTGGGCCCCTGGAAGCAGATGGCCCGGGGCTGGTACTTCCGAATCAGGCCCACCACGTCCGGCCCGCCCAGCTCATGTGGGATGACGCCTCCGTCGAACCAGATTTCGAACAGCTCTCCGTAATTGCCCCAGATTTCCGCCAGCTGGCGCTCCACCATGCGGACATATTCCTGGTATTCGGCAGAGCGGTAATCCATCTTCTTTGAATCATTGATACCGTAATAGCCATTGCATCCCGTGGAATAATACAGTCCCGGCTTGATGCCGTACTTTTTGCAGGATGCGATGAAGTCCTTCACGATGTCCGCCCGGCCGTCCCGATAAGGGGAGCCCGCCATGGAATAGTCGTTCTCCCCGGTGGGCCACATGGAAAATCCGGTCACATGGTTGGTCACGAACACCGCGTACTTTGCCCCCATGCTGGCCGCAGCCTCCAGCCACTGATCCGTGTTCTCGTCTGTGGGGGCAAAGTCCCTTGCAGGCATTTTGTCCGGAGAGCATTTCCACAGATTCATGGGAATCTCCGGGTGGTAAGTCTCCATGCAGTGGTGGATGATGACACCCATCTCCATATTCGCCCATTCCTCCTGCTTCGGCGTGGGCAGCGGTTTCTGTCTCATAGCCATAACCTCCTGTTTTCAGCAGCAATAATTTGGGATTTCTTAGCCCTTCACGGCCCCCAGCATGATTCCCTTCGAGAAGTACTTCTGCATGAATGGATACACCAGGAATATGGGGATGACCGTGATGACCGTAATCGTCATGCGCACGCCCATGGGCGTCAGCAGCTGGCTGGCGGCTCCCATCTGGTGGATCGCGCTGGTGTCGCCCTGCTGGAGCATCTTCGTCAGCTCCTGGGTGGAGTTGAGGAATTTATACAGCAGATACTGCAGGGTATTCAGGCTGGTGTCCGACACATACAGGTAATTGTCCATATAGGAGTTCCACTGCCCCACTGCCGTGAAGGTGGCGATGGTTGCCACGATGGGCTTGCTCAGGGGCAGGATGATATAACGGTAGACCGTGAACGCCCCTGCGCCGTCCAGTACGGCCGACTCCTCCAGGGAGGCAGGCAGCTGCTCCACGAAGGTCTTCACCAGTATCACATTGTAGGCGGACACCACCCCGGGCAGAATGTACACCCAGAAGGTATTCACCAGCTTGTAGGCGCTGATCGTCAGGTATGTAGGAATCAGGCCGCCGCTGACATACATGGTGACCACCAGCGCACGGTACAGGAACTTCCTGGCGGGCAGCTCCTCCTTGCTGAACAGATAGCCCATGAAGGTACAGGCAAATACGGACAGCAATGTCCCCGACAGCGTCCTTGCCACGGAGATGAAGAGCGCGCTTCCGATTCCGTTGAGCTGCATGACCTTCGCAAAATTGTTCAAAGAAAAGCCCTTGAACCAGAATGTCACGCCCGACTGGGCCTGGGTGGCATCGCTCAGGGAGTATATCAAAATGTACCAGAACGGATACAGGCAGATCAGGGCCATCAGCCCTAATACGATCGTATTCACCACATGAAAGGCTATGCGGGATGGGTGTGTCTTTCGAAACATATCTTTCACCTCCTAGATAATGCTGTTTCCCCTGATTTTCTTCGCAAGCTGGTTCGTTCCGAAGATCATCACCAGGGAAATCAGGGACTTGATCATTCCGATGGCCGTACTGTAGGAATAGCTCTTGTTGATCAGGCCCAGCCGGTATACATACAGATCCAGAACCTCCAGCCTCTTAAGCGTCACAGGGTTCTGGAAGATAAAATACTGGTCGAAGCCCACGCTGATGAAGTTCCCGATGGAGAGCAAAAGCAATACGATGAAAGTCTCCGCGATTCCAGGCAGCGTCACATGGAGCTACCATGTGCCTTACCCGGCCGGCCCCGTCCACGGACGCCGCTTCATAGAGCTCCTGAGGGATGCCGCTGATGGCCGCCAGGTACACGATGGAGCTCCACCCCAGCCCCTTCCATATCCCCAGGCAGGTCTGGAACCAGTAGACCGCCGATGTGCTGGAGAGGACATTGGTGGGCTTGCTGATGATGCCCATCCCCATCAGGATCGAATTGATCACGCCCTCTGTGGAGAAAAGGGAGAACGCCAGTGAGTATACGATGACCCAGCTGATAAAATTCGGAAAAGTGGTAATGCTCTGTACGAATTTAGAAAATCCCTTGTGAGGGACTTCGTTCAGCAGAATGGCGAATATCATGGGGAGCGGCATCGTGACCAGCCCCAGCACCGCGAAAATCAGGGTGTTCTTGATTACCCTCCACATGTCCACCGTATCCATGAAGAACTGCCTGAAATATTTCAGCCCCACGAAGTTCTCGGCGGACAGTGACGAGCCGGGCGTATACTGGAAAAAGGCGATGCTCCATCCGAACAGCGGCACATAGCTGAACAGGACCACGAACACCAAAAATGGCAACAGCCAGAGCAAGAGCTTATAGTTCTTTTTCTTTTTATATTGTTTTAAGGCAGCATTTTTCACAAGACCCCTCCTTCATAAAATAAATATCCTCTGTGCGAGCCCATGCACAAAAGGCTGCGGCGGGGAGCTTCCTGCATGTCCCTCCGCCGCAGCGCAATCATCGTTGGAAATATAGTTCGATATCATTCATGCTTCCATGGAATGCTCTCCTTTCACGGAAAGCATGGAAAGCCCCTCTTCCAGATTACTGGATTCCGTACTTGGCTTTTGCATCGGTGAATGCTTTGTACGCATTGTCGTAAGCTTCCTTTGACCATGTGAACAGTTCGTCGGAGCCCATGGCCTTACACTCCTCGATGACCTGCTCCTTGACCTGCTGATACTCCTCCGCCGTGGCAGCCATCACCAGATCCGGGATATAGCCTTCCAGCAGCGTCTCGATCTGGGTCTTCTTGGTACCCATGTCTTCCGGCACCTGGGTCAGTATCATGTACAGATCCTTGGTATCCATGGAACGATCCTTTGCGATTCCCTGTTCCACCTGATTCTGATGTACCTGAGCGGGATAAGACACATTGTAATGCGCACTGTAGTCCTTCTGCAGGGGGTTCAGCGTCTCCGCAAGGGCCTCCGGGCTATAGGTCAGGTTCAGCATGCTGCCGTCGGAATGCATGACGCCGCCTGAGTACGCGCACAGATAGTTCATCCAGCCGCCTGTAGTGGAGCCGGCCACGCCCGCCTGATCCAGGGGCGTGCCGCCTGTGGCGAACATTTCCTTGCCGGCATCGGTCAGAACCGGTACATTGTTCTCGTCATACTCCCAGTGGACGCCCTCGAAACCGGAATAATAGGTGCGCAGATTGTCCTCATTGTGCATATAGTCCAGAACCTGCACAGCCTTGTCGATATTCTTGCATCCGCTGTATACGAAGAGGGAATTGTTCTCCCAGCCCGCGATGGGGTTGCTTGCATAGTTGGCGCTCATGCCGCCGTTCTCAGGGAACACGCTGACATACCCTTTCAGGGTCTCGGGATCGTTCTTTGCTTCCTGTGAATAGTAGCTTCCCACATCCCATGTGCGCAGAGCGCCCGCATAAGTACCCTGTACCACCTTCGTGTTCAGGTCATCGGATTTCATGATGAAGAAATCAGGATCGCACAGGCCCATGTTGTATGCCTTGTTGAAGAACTCCATGGCCTGCCAGAAGGAAGCCTCGTCATCGGTATACGCGTTGTAGACATCTCCTGTGGCAAGGTTCACCTGCAGCCCGGGCACATAGTTCTCGGAATATCCCAGCTGATAGGTCTTCACCACGTTCCAGGACCACAGCCCCGTCCCCACATACTGTCCCAGGCCGTAGGTAGGTCCGCCTGCGTCATTGGTGGGATGTGCTTCCACCATCTGCTGCAGCACATTCAGATAGTCCTCGTCGCTGTTGATGGGCGGGCATCCCAGTTCCTTGTACCAGTCCCAGCGTACCACATAGCCGCTCCAGATTTCCGAGCCAGGGAACTCAGGCCCTACCTGGCAGCGGGTGAAGTACAGCTTTCCGTCGCCATTGCTCAGGAACTCCCTCACCAGGTTGTTGCGGTCTTCGAATTTGGCGATGTTGGGCGCGATGTCCAGATAATCGTCCAGGCATACAGCCATGCCCTTGTTCAGCACCTGGGGCTCTCTGTACTTCGTGACATTGGCAATGTCGAAAGTAGCGTCGCCGCTTGCCACAGCCAGGTCGAACTGCTCGTCCGTAATCTGGATTACCTCAATCTTCACACCCAGATCCTCTTCCATCTGCTTGACGAAGTCAGGGGGCCAGATCTCCATGTCCGCGGACGCCTTGCCTGTGTGGGCATAGGTGATGGTAGGCACCTCGCCGCTGTCCGCAGTGCCTGCATCGGAAGCCTCTTCCCCGCTGTCGGAAGCCTCTGATTCGGCTGCTCCGGAATCGGCTACGGAGCCGGAATCCGACGCTTCGCTGCTGCCCGAAGACTGTCCGCCGTCATTGCCGCAGCCTGTGAGCATTGCCGCCACCATGGCTGATGCCAGCAGAATTGATAGACCTTTCTTTTTCATCCTGTCATTTCCTCCTTTAAATATTGTATTACCATAACAGAAGGCCAAAAAGCTTTCTATTATCATATTTCTATTATAAATTCTGTGGTTTTGAAAGTGAATGGAAGTGGCGATTTATATTTTGTGAGATAATTCGCTTTTTTCATCCGTTTTTGTATTATCTTTTGATTTTCTCCCATTTTTGTGCATTTTTACGATTCTATATGCATTGTGCATTTGCAAAATATGTCTTTTCACGAATACTACATGACCGCAATATGCTTTAAGGATACTTCTCCTCTTGCCGCCGTTATCTTGACCAGCAATTTGTCTATTTTCACCTTGTTTTCGTCCAGCAGCCTGTTCTGTTCGGCAAAGGGATCCACCAGGGCGCATATCTTGCGGTTCCCGATTGTGGTCCCCTGGAAGAAGGGGAACTGGCCTCCGTTGGAGAACACGGCCTCTATGCGGAAGCCTTCCACCCTCTGTCCCACGGATATGTCCTCCATCAGCTCCACATACTTAATCCGGGATGTAGGCTGCGCCAGGGTAATCATGTATTCCGGCTGCATGGGATGTCCCGTATCCCTTTTCTCCACCGTTGCCTCCAGGGCCTGTCCGAATTCCCTGTCCAGAAGCTCCCGCAGCTCCTGCAGGCGCGCCACGTCCCTCTCGTCCAACAGGCCGTCCCGGTTGGGCGGGATATTCAGGTTCAGACAGGCATTGCCGCCCACGGAGCTTATGTATATCCGGAACAGCTTCTCCAGGGACTTGGGCTCTTCCTCCTTGTGCCAGAACCACCCCCGCCGGATGGAGGTATTGATCTCCGAGGGCACGAAGGTCAGCCCCTTGGAGTACAGGATGTTGCTCAGGCCGCCCACATTGCTGTCCGTATTGTACAGATAGGACAGATCCCCTTCCTGTGCCAGGGGGCCGAGCCCTGTCTGCACATCGCCATACCAGCACAGCTCCCCGGGCACCACCGCCCATTCGGAGGCCCTGGCGTTTCCGGCCTCATTGCCGCACCAGCGCACGTCCGGGCCCCTGTCGAAGAAAATCACGGCATTTGGCTGGTGCTTCCTGACCAGCCTGATATAGCGCTGGAAGTCATATTCCTGCTTCTTCCCATTGGGCCCCTCTCCGCAGGCACCGTCCAGCCAGACACAGAACAGCTCGCCGTACTGTGTGAGCAGCTCCTCCAGTTGGTTGCAATAGTAATCATTGTACTGCGGCGTGCCGTAATAGGCGCTGTTCCTGTCCCAGGGGGAGAGATAGACCCCGAAGCGCAAACCCTCCTCCTTACAGGCCTGGGCCGCCTCCCCTACCACGTCCCTTTTGCAGGGGGAATTCTTCACGCTGTGCTCCGTGTACTTGGAGGGCCACAGGCAGAACCCGTCGTGGTGCTTGGCCGTCAGTATCATCCCCTTCATCCCCGCATCCCGCACTGTCCTGGCCCACTGGCGGCAGTCCAGCTTCTCCGGATTGAAGATGCCCTCGTCTTCCGTCCCGTCTCCCCACTCCCTGTCGGTGTAGGTGTTCACGCCGAAATGCATGAATGCGTAGAAGCCTGTGTCGAACCACGCCAGCTGCCGCTTTGACGGAACCACTCCCGCTGCCTCCTTCAGAAAATCAATCATACGCTTGCCTCCTTGCTGTCTCTATCCTCTTTTGTAGGTTACTCTGCTTTATTCCTCATGGCGCTCCGGTTCATGCTGTGCCTGCCCTCTGGAGCATCTCCGAGTGGCCGGCCACCACCTTCTTCAGCAGGGCCACGTCCTCGTATGTCTGTTCCATCCTGTCCGCATGGTCTTTATAGCGCTGGTATGTACTTGTATAGCAGGCCTCGATGTCGTTCAGGCGGGGCATGATTATGTTCTCCTGGAACAGCTTTATCTGATGTATTTCGGTTTTTAAAGTATCTACTTCGGCTTTCAGGCCATCTACTTCGGCTTTCAGGCCCTTCACTTCGCCTTTCAAATCCTTCACTTCGGCTTTCAAGACCTTCAGTTCATGCTCGATTGGCTTCAGTCTCGCGTCCAGCTTCCTATCCAGCATCTCCTCCATCATCTGCGATATGGCCAACAGATCCTCTGCCGTCAATGTCATAGTTCTACCTCCTTCGTCTGATAAAAATGTTCCGTCTTTTCCCTTGTCTGCAGGAAAAGCCGGATTCCCTTCTCCTGCCTTTATCGATTGTGTCCTGAGGATAAAAGCATAGATTTTCTCAAATTTCGGAGACAAGGCAAATCTGCCCTTGTCATGATAAAAGAGAGAACTGATTTGGCACGGGAGTCGTCCCGCCATATGTCCATTCTAACATATCAGGCCCATTTGTCAACGGATTTTTGAAAAAAAGACCCGCGGCCGTAAACCGCAGGTCTTTTTCCTGTATCCTCATGATCCGTCCCTTCAGGGAATCCTTACGCCTGGCCCTCCACGCGGATGCCGAAGGCAAAGGTGAATTCCTCCTCCAGAAACTGGTACTGCTTCTCGGGCCCCGGGCCGCAGCTGTTGGAGCCGATGCCGTCCTGGGTGTAGTCGATGCACAGCACGGTGTGGCCGCTGGGGACAAGCTCAAAGTTATGGGCTTTCTCCGTCAGCTCCTCCTGGGTATAGCGGGAAGCGTTGAAGGAGAAGGGCTTTTCGGCGGCCACGGAGAGCTTCACGTTCTCCCTGGACAGCTCCACGAAGCTCACATCGCAGTGGCTCCCGTTCTCCTGAGGACGGATATAGTCCTCGAACAGGGAATCCACGGTCTCTGTGAACCTGCCGTGGTAGGAGGCACGGCGCTTGTCCGCATAGCTCTCCATGGGCCCTAATCCGTAGTATTCCACCTGCCTCATGTCCTGGGGCAGCATCATGCGGACGCCGAACCTGGGCAGCCTGGGGAAGACCGGATTCTTCTTCACCTCAAGGCGCGCGTCCAGGCTGCCGTCTGCCCAGACTCTCCAGACTGCGTTGATGTCCAGCACTT
>OFHP01001716.1_pt1 | contig 9909 bp, 5 predicted proteins | sample 1521651 | NCBI WGS metagenome assembly OFHP01 (sample SAMEA3504105, study PRJEB24116) | mouse gut metagenome | biome: mouse gut; feature: mouse-associated habitat; material: faeces | place: Denmark | collected 2011 | reverse complement strand
TTTTTATAAAATTTAGTATTGATGTTATCAAAAAACATAAAGGATTCCTCCACACTATAACATATATAATTGCGCTATAGTAACACAATTAAAATATCCACACTTATTTGGCAAGTATCACTTTACAATACATATAATATATGTTATAATAAAATAAAAAAGGAGTATAATATACTTAAATTGTTTTGTGAACATGAGTATAAAATTATTAATGAATCATTTAAAAAGAGCAATGCTCTATAGCTACGCTATATATATGGGACAGCTTACTAATAATAAAGAAATTTTTCATTTTAGAGATGAAAAACAAATACAAGAATATTTAAAATCAAAAAATAAGTAAAGGGGGTAATTATGGAGAAAGATTATGGAAAAACATATGTTAAACTTAATAAAATTATAGGTTCCTATGGAAGAGACAGGAGCGGAACTGCTTTTTACATAAGAACAGAAGAAGATTTTAATGAATTGCTTAAAAATATACAAAAAAATTGGCATCTTGATAATTCTGATACATTTAGTGGTGTGACTAAATTTTTAGGAGAAGATTATTATATTTTTGAAAAATATCAAGAAGTTCACGACACATATGGATATTTTAATGAATGGAATGGAAGCTACTCTACAAGCCATGTTAATATTCAAAAGAAAAGTATTATAGAAAACACTTTTAGAGAATTTATCAGTCAGTTTCCAGAATTTATTCCCAGAGATGAAGGATATATTGCTTATATTTATAATTTTAGAAAAGATCAAGAAGAAGCGCTTAATAATTATGGGGTAAATCCTAAAAACATAGTCTGGGAAAAAAGTATGAGTCTTGATGGCAAAAAGGATACTTATGAAAAATTAGAAGACTATCTAAAAGAAGCGAAGCCTAAGGATATTATTATTATCGGGAACCTGGAAGGTTTAGGGAGTATAGAAAATTTTAAAAAATATTACCAAAAACTTATTGAAATGAGGATTGGTCTTATTATTGTAGATGAAAAAGCTCCCAACATGATGCATAAATTAAGCACAGTAGATGAAAATAAAGATATAAAAACAGAAACAGAACTAGCAAGTCTTTTATTAGAAGTAATAAGGCTAAAAAATTTAGAAGAGTAGGAATTCCTACTCTTCTTTTTTTAACCCTATTGCAATTAATATAAATCCTAGTAATAAAGTTAATAATAAATAACTATATACATTACTTTCATCTCCAGTTTTAGGAGATTCTGTTTTCTTAATATTTTCTTTAGGTTCTGGAGACTCTGTTATTAAGATTGTATCTGTTGGTTTCTTAGGTCCTTTAGGTTCATCAGGTTTATCTGGTTCACTAGGATTCTCAGGTTCAGGTTCTTTAGGCGTATCTATTAATTTATTTGTAATTACAAAACCATTAGTAGAAGAGATATATTTATCTGGTATATTTATTTCTTTTATAGTATAAATATATTCTTTACCACTACTATCATATTTATCTAAATCAGATACAACAATTAACCAATTATCACTAGCTTTAATTTTTACTGTTTTAAATAAAATATTATTCCTATATATTTCTACATCAATATTTTCTGGACGAGTTTCATTTTTATTATTAAAATCATCCCAAATTTTAGAAATTGTTATTTCTATTTTTTCTGTTTCTTTTTTAGGAATATGTTTATTAGTAATAGTAAATCCATCAATACTAGACAAATATCCAAAAGGAACATCTTTTTCTTTTATCTCATAAATATAAGAATTACCTTGACTATCTACTTTATCAAGATTTAAAAGCTCATAATACCAATTATTATCATTACTTAATGTAATAGTTTTAAAAAGCACATTATTTCTGTAGACATTCACATCTATAGAATTTGGCCTTAATTTATCTTTATCATTAGCATCATCCCAAACTTTTCTAATTACTATACTGGTTTTAGGAGGTGTATCTTTTATATATTTGTTAGTTATTGTATATGCTTTATTATCAATAAAAGACTGATAATAATTTGGCACACTTTTTTCTTCTATAAAATAAATATATTCATTTCCATCACTATCAAATACATCAAGATCAGTAAGAGTTTCTTTCCAATTATTAGCAGATGATAAAGTAAGTAGCTTATAAAAAATATTGTTTCTATAAATATTTATATCTACAGAATCTGGTCTTTTGTTAAATTTGTTATCAAAGTCATCCCATATTTTTTGAACAGTTATACTTTTTTTAGGTGTATGGGTATTAATTATAGAAAAATTATTATCTTTCTTTTCTATAAAAGCTTCATATCCATCAATGTTAATTTCTTTAATGGAATAATTTATAATATTACCTAAATCATCATATTTATCAAGATTTACAAGATCATATTGCCAGTTATTTGATTCATTAATAGAAATAGTCTTATATTCTATTTTATTAGCATAAATAATGACATTTATACTTTGAGGTCTAATTTTATCAAAATTGTTAAAATCATTCCAGGTTTTTTTGATAAAAAGATTTATTTTTTCAGGTTCTTTGGGAATATGAGTACTTCTCTGAAATGCCTAGGGTGTGTATGCCTGGGTTCTCCTGCCCCTGTGCATGTGTGCATGGTGTGTGTGTTTTCTCCTGTCTATGTCTTTTTCCTACATTTTTCCCTACTATGGTTTGAATAAGAATATTCCCAATTATTGTATTTAGATAAAGTAACAGTATCTATTTTAATATTATTTCTATAAATATTAACATCAATATTATCAGGTCTTAATTTATCTTTATCGTTCTTATCATCCCAAATCTTTTTAATAAAAATACTTGTTTTTTCTGGTTCTTTATCAATTTTATGTTTATTAGTAATAGTGAATAATTTATATAAAGAGGTTTCAGTTTTAGAAATATCTACATCATACCCTGTTACATTATTTTCTTTTATACTATAAACAAAATCATTTCCTTTATTATCTGTCTTTTCTAGGTCTTTATATAAGAATTCCCAATTATTTTTATCAGAAAGTTCTAAATTATCAACAAGAATATCATTTTTAAATAACTTTACAAATATAGATTCTGGTCTTAATTTATCCTTATCATTAGAATCATCCCAAATTTTTTTAACCATAATATTTATAGTTTCTTTTGGTACATATTTGTTAGTAATAATAAAACCAAAGTTATTACGTTTTATAGTAGATATATAATTATCATTTACATTTAACTCCTTAACAGAAAAAACATAATCATTCCCATCTTCATCTATTTTTGAAATATCAGTAAATTTATATTCCCAATTATTATTGTCATTTAATGTGATTGTTTCAAAATGTTCATTATTTCTTAATACTTCAACTTTGATAGATTCAGGCCTTAAATTATCTTTATTATTAGAATCATCCCAAATTTTTTTAATACTAAAACTTATTTTAGGTATTTCTTTAGGAACATGTTTATTAACAATAGTAATAATTCCCTCTTTTATTTGATGAATAACACTAGTATACCCTTCTGGGACCTCTATTTCAGAAAGAGAAAATTTATACTCATTTCCATTACTATCAAATCTATCAAGACCATCAAAAAGATGTTCCCAATCAACATCTTCTTTTAATTCGATAATGTCAAAATGTTCTCCATCTCTTAAAACTTCTATTTGAATAGAATCAGGCCTTAAATTGTCTTTATTATCGAGATCATCCCAAATTTTTTTGACTGTAAAACTAACTTTTGTATGAATATTAGTTACTGTTACATTTATCCCACTTTGCTCAATTTTACAAACATAATTATCTGGAATATTGTTTTCTATTACTTTATAAACATACGCAGAGTTTTTGTCATCATATTTACTAAGACCAGTCCAAGAATAACTCCAATTATTATCTTCACTTAAGTCTACAGTATCAATTACTTCGTTTACATTTACATAACCACCATCATCTTGCATTTCCATTCCAGTTTTTACAAGACTTACACTAACGCTATCAGGTCTTTCTTTTCTAAAATCATCAAAGTCATCCCAAACTTTTTTTACATTTATAGCAGTTATCTGATTTCCAAGAGTAATAGCCCCATTCCCACCAATACCTCCACCACCACTAGCTGATATGTTACCAGATATCAATACCCCCGCCATACTATTTGCGGTGTTAATATCTTGCTCGGAAGCATGTGCAGTTACTCTTATATCTTCAAAAGAAGCACTTCCTTCTTTTAGGTTAATATCAATTTGTTTACCATCCAAAGACCCAACACCAGTCCAACTAATAGTCGAACCTCCTAAAGCTTTAGTAGTAATAGTTGCAATACCATCACAATAAATATCTTGTGCATTTTCGTTTTTTGTGGCAATATTTTTATAAATAGATGCCCCAATATTATCAAATTCTCTAACAACAGCATCACCACATCCACCTATGCCACCACCATAGGCAGCAGTATTATTGGTTATAATTGCGCTATTTACTTGAAGATTGGCCCCATCTGGTCCTTGCCATGCGCCACTAACAGGGTGCTCAACAAAAATACCTCCACCAGCAAATGAATGATGACTCACATCATGTGCCTCATTATTTGTTATTTCTACTCTTTCTTCTGGAGTTCCTTGTATAAAACCTCTATTAAATACAAAAATACCTCCGCCAACACCTTCTGCTACATTAGAATCAATAATTCCAGAAGTAATAATAATTTTATCTCTAGAATAAATTCCTCCAGCATTTCTATCTGAATGATTATTTCTAATAATTACATTACCATCCATGTTAAGTGTATGCGCCCATACACCTCCACCAACACCAATAAGCCAATCAGCGGTATCTAGTTTTTTTGCTTTATTTTCTTCAATAATCACGTTATCTGTTAAAGAAAGTTCACCTTTTGAATTTTGATCTTCATTCATATACCCACAAAGAATACCACCACCAAATGAAGCTTCATTATTTTTTATAAGACTAGTTCCTGATACTTTTATATTATTACCATGAATACCTCCACCATAATAAATAGTTTTGTTATTTATTATAGATGCATCTTTAACATTTAGTAATTTGTCAGAAAATACACCACCTGCATCATATTTACTTTCATTATTATTGATAATGCTTCCTTCTAAAATATTAGTTTCAGTATTATAGCAGGCAATAGCGCCTCCAGATTTTACTGCAGAATTTTCTTTTATTTCACAACTTTTTATTGTAAGGATACTGTCTAGACAGTATATAGCTCCACCATTATCAGTATGAGCAGTATTCTTATTAAGTGTTCCTCCTTTAATATTAATAACACTTCCCTTAATGGCCCTAATAGCACCACCTTCTTTTGAAGTACAATTAGTTATATTCCCTCCATACATATTAAAGGTAGAATTAATTAGAACAACTCCCCCGCCAACATAACCAGATAACGCACCCGAGTTTTCAATAGAACCACTATAAAAATTAATAATAGCATTTTCTGAAAATAAACATCTATTACCAGTACTTTCTAAAGTAATATCATAAATATTTAAAATACTTCCTTCTTCTACACCAATTAACCCACATTTCATAGAGGCAGATTGAGAAATTTTACCATTTCCTTTTAATGTTAATGTACTATTATTTTTAACACTTATTAATTCTTCAGTATTATTTTCAGTATTACTAGTAATACTATATCCTGCAAAATCAATAGTTATATCCTTTTTTATGTACAAAGGAATTTCTTTGTTATAATCTTTTGTAAGAACAAGTGTTCCACCAGGAACGGTCTCATCTATTAGTTTTTGTAAATCAGTAGAAGCATTATTACTTGTTTTATCTTCAACAATAGAATTGTCTGATACAAAAATATCACCAACATTAATATCTCCAGACAAAGAACAAGTTGAAGAATCTGTTAAATAAATATCATTTCCATTTTGATTAGTTTCATTTTCATTTATCTTTGAGTTTCCATAAATATTTATTTTAGAGGAAGATGAGTATATACCCCCACCTCTTAGAGCATTATTATTAATTATCTGTGCATTTTCATAAATATTTAAAAAACTATTTAATTTAACAATAATAGCACCTCCATCAGAAGATGAAGCATTGTTTTTTATAATAGCATTACCACGAATGTTACCAGTAGAAGATCTTTGAAAGACAATAGACCCACCATTATTAGCTCCAGAAACATTAGTTGTATTGTTAGAAATTTCTCCTCCTGACATATTAAATAAAGCACCATTATTTACAAGAATAGCACTTCCATTTGCTGATGAAGAGTTCCCTGAAATACTACCACCAGACATATTAAATGTTCCAGCAACAAAGATAGCCCTATTAGAACTTATAGAACTAATATTCCCATTCTCAAGATTAAAAGTTCCTGTTGTAGATACAGATACTGCATTATCTCCATTAACAACAACAATTTCTCCATTTCCTTTAACAGTAAGCCCACTATTAACATTAAACATATTATCATTTATTGATGTCATATTTCCTCGTAAGGAAAACCCGTTTAAATCAAGTATTGTATTTTCTGTGATGTTAATAGATTTATTAATAGAAGTATCTTTAATTAAACTTATGGAATTTTCATTATAATTAAGCTTTACATTATCTTCACCTAAAATAAAAGCCAAAGAATCAAGATAAGAAGGTGTTTCAGCAGAAAAAAGTTCAATTTTTTTGTTTTCTTTGGATACAGAATCATTTTGTGTAGAATTTTGCTCTACATCTAAACGTTGGTTGTTGTTTTTGCTTGATTCTTCTTCACTACTATCTTCTAAAGAGATTGTCTCATCTAAGTCATTGTTTTCTTTTGTAGATGATGTTTCTGTGTTAGCTACATCTTCACTAGTTTTTGTAGTTTCAAAAGACAAATCTATATCATTTTCACTAATGGATATATCTTCTAATCCTTCACTACTTTCTGTTAAATCACCATTATCAGATATATTGCTGTTAGAAGCATTACTATCAGAAGCAATGAGTTCTTTAGTTTCTAAGTTTTTGTCTAAACACGAACCATCACACACATGTGCACAATTTTCTTCACATTCTTTAGTATGTGTATGGTTACAAGCATACTCCGAAGTTGCTGATACAGAAAGTGCAGGTGCCAATAATGTTAATAATATTGAAGTTATGATTGTAAAAACAATTATTTTTTTTCGCAATTTACTTATTTAGCAGATACGCTTAATTTTCGAGGATATTAAAATTAAGCCATGAGGATATATAGATTATTAGTCCATAGGAAGCCGCATCCTCCTTTCATATTTATATATGATAATTATAGAACATAGTATACAAAAAATCAATTAAAAATTTGATTTTTAAGATAAAATTAATATGATATAATAAATAAAAAGGACAGCTACACTGTTGTCATTACTATACTGACTGTAGTTGTTTTTAACTGAAAGGAGCAGTTTAAACATGAATAAAGCAGAATTTTTATTAAAAGATAATGAAAAAATAGTTAATCATAAAAAAAATATTATTTTTTTAGATATTGATGGAGTTATTCAACCATATAACAATACTAATAGATTCAAACACGACTTAGATGGAACTGTAAATTTTTTAACAAATAAATATAGAGATACTTCCTATAAAAAAATGGATAAATATGATGTATGTGCTGCATTTTACGACTGGGATGAAATAGGACTTGGTATTCTTAAAAAAGCACTTTATAAATGTAATGCATATATTGTACTTCATAGTGGCTGGCGAGAATATATGTCACTTATAGAAGCAAAAGCATTATTTAGATTATATGATTTAGAACAAGAGCTTATAAATATATGCGATAAAGGAACTAAAGAAAAGGTCATAAAAAAATATTTAGAAGAAAATAAAAATGAAATAGATAAATATATAGTAATTGATGACGCCTCTATGGTTAATGATTTTGGATATCATTTTATCCAAACAAAAGATGTTTTAAATATGAATAATTATTCGCAAATGTGTAATATTTTGAATAATAATTATGAATTTATAGAAAATAAAGATTTAATAACAGCAAAGAAAAATAATAAACAAATAGTTGATATTTATTTTACAATCAAAGAAATTGAAGATAAAAAAGTATTATTTACAAATTTTAAAAAAACGTATAAATATGCAAGTTCTTGTGATTATTTAGCTATAATAAATGAACTAATACATTATGCAAATATCCACGACCTAATAGGAGTAGCAATAAAAGTTCAAAATACTGATGAAAATTTTGAGATAAGCTCTAATGCCGCAAATCTAAAAATGAATATAGATGCAAGTAATGAAATGTACTATTTTTTAGTTGAACATAATAGTTTTTTGGCCTATAACTTTTATGGCGAAAATAAGTATATAATAGCAGATGTTTTAAAAAACATAAATTTTAAATAACAAAAAGCTCTTTTAAAAAGAGCTTTTATTATTTCGATGTAATTTCAATATTAATAGTGTTTGCTTTTTCATTATGAGTATAAATATAAGAATAAGTATCCCAGTCTTTATTTGCATTTTCCATAACTTCAAAAATAAAACTATCTTCTGTAAAAATATCATTATAAGCACGAAGCATTTCATCAAGTGTTTTAAATCTAAAATTTATATCTTTTTTATCATTTAGAATTTTTTCACTAATTATATTATAAATAACATTTCTATTATATGTATCAAAATAACAATTTTCTAAATAATAATAATCATAAGATTTATCTGTGCAATTAGGATATGTAAATAAATCAGGTATATAACTATCAGTTGTTACTAAGCCAGTATCAACATTATGACTTTTTAAAAATATTTCATCATCAACACAAAGGAAATCATAATTCAATTTATTCCAAGATGTATCATCTTCATAAACTGGATCTCCCCAAGTTACATCAACCCAATAATACTTATCCAAAAGACATATTAAATTCCAGCCATGAGCTCCAGCATCTGTAGTTCCAGAAACATAAGTACATTTAATTCCTGCTTTTTGACATAAAAACTGAAAAGCCCTTGAATATCCAGCACACACTGATTGTTTATTTATTAAAGCACTTCTGATATCTTGGTCATTTGGAGCATTATCTACATAATCAACTGTATTTATAATATATTCATATAAGAATTTAACCTTTTCATAATCTGTTGAATTTTCAGGAATACTTGAAACAATTTCATCCCCCATACTATTTAGTTTATTAAATGTATCTTTAAAATTATCTTCAATTTCAAACTCAATTTCTATAGGCTTATCAAACATAGTTACATATTGAAATTGTGAAGTCCAGAAAAACTGGGGATTATCGTAATTAAAAGCGTGCCAGACTCTATATAGTGAATCCATAGAAATATCTTTTATTTTTATAGTATTTTCAAAATTTTCACATCCATCCAATATATTTTTATAAACTTCTTTTTCATTATCATTTAAATAACCCACTGCCCATGTAGGTGTGATAGTTGTTATTACAAGAAGACAAACTATGAGTAATGAACTTATTAATTTTTTCATTTTTCTTCCTCCTTTACACCTTTTATCTCTTAAACTGTCTTACCCTTAACGGACAAGGGAATGGTTAAACAATAACCCTACTATCATAATATCCGGAAGAAATGTACAAATTGTGAAAAGAAAATAACGATTCATAGTCAAAAATCCTACAAAACTCTTACTGCCTTACCCTGTCTTTAATCTGAATTTATTGGCCTTTTTCTCTGAATCCACAATCTCAATAGCTGCTCCCAGCTTCTGCAGCTTTTCTTCAAAACATTCATATCCTCTCTGGATATATACAATATCATCTACGATCGTGATCCCATCCGTGGCAAGCCCCGCTATACAAAGCGCAGCGCCCGCCCGCAGATCCGGAGCGCTTACTCTTGCGCCTGAGAAACGCCTTACACCCTCTATCGTTGCGGAATTGCCCTCAATCTTAATGTTCGCTCCCATTCTTGCAAGCTCATCCAGATGCTTAAAACGATTCTCAA
>OFHP01001715.1_pt1 | contig 9912 bp, 7 predicted proteins | sample 1521651 | NCBI WGS metagenome assembly OFHP01 (sample SAMEA3504105, study PRJEB24116) | mouse gut metagenome | biome: mouse gut; feature: mouse-associated habitat; material: faeces | place: Denmark | collected 2011 | reverse complement strand
GAAAAAAAAGACTTCGGCGTGATGTGGCATTTCATCCGTAAAATTTTTTTGGCTCTCAGTGAAAACTATATATATGGTATCAAATGAGGACAACATACTATATATAGTATGGAATTCCTTAAAAGCACCCTGTAAGTAGATTGCAGGGTGCTTTTTTGCGTTTCATCCGTACAAATTTTCGGGTTGTCAAATGCCCGGTTTTATATTAAAATCAATTGATAAGTGGGATAGATATGGCATCAGATACCATAAAGTGGGATGAAAACCCAGTGTGTGGACAGGTTCTGATGCGGACCTGGCGGCGGCCCCGCTTCGGATAGGTGGTGATTGCTTTGTTTAAGGGCAGATACAATCATACGATAGACCCGAAGGGCAGGCTGAGCATTCCTTCCAAGTACCGTGAAATTCTGGGAGACGAATTTGTACTTTCAAAAGGAATGGATGGCTGTTTATTTGTGTATGCCAATGCTGAATGGGATGCTTTTGAGGCAAAGCTGTCATCACTGCCGCTGATCAACGAGGATGCAAGAAAGTTTGCGCGTTTCTTTCTCTCAGGCGCGCAGACAGTCACTGTGGACAAGCAGGGACGTATCCTGGTGCCCCAGGATCTGAGGGATTTTGCCGGCCTGGAGAAAGATGTGGTTTTCGCAGGTCTGGGAAGCCGCATTGAAGTGTGGAGCGCCGACAAATGGAAGACAAATGACGAACAGATTGATATTAACGCAATATCCAGGGGTATGGCAGATCTGGGACTGACAATTTAGGCTGTAAAAATGTCTGTGGAAAGATGAAAGAAGGTGAAGATGGGAAGAGAAATGGAAGGGACGCAGAACAGGGGATTTGAACACACCTCCGTACTTCTGGCAGAAACCATCGAACAACTTTGCGTGAAACCGGACGGAATCTATGCAGACGGCACACTGGGCGGGGGCGGACATGCCTTTGAAGTGTGCAGGAGACTGGAAGGAGGACATTTTTACGGGACAGACCAGGACGAGGATGCCATATGCGCGGCTTCGGAAAGACTTCGGCCTTTTGCGGGGAAAGTGACGATTTTCAGGGACAATTACTGTAATCTGAGGAAGAGACTGATTCAGGAGGGCGTGGAGCATGTGGACGGTATTCTGCTGGACCTGGGTGTGTCCTCTTACCAGTTTGACAACGGGGACAGAGGATTTTCCTACCGTTTTGACGCACCCCTGGACATGCGGATGGACCGCAGGCAGATATTGACTGCAGGGTACATTGTGAACAATTATCCGGAAAATGATCTGTACCATATTATCAGAGATTATGGGGAGGAGAAATTTGCGAAGAATATTGCAAAATACATTGTGAGAATGCGGGCGGAAAGCCCCGTGGAAACTACTTTTGAATTAAATGAAATCATCCGGGCTGCCATTCCCGCAAAAATGCGTAAGGACGGGCATCCCTCCAAAAGGACATACCAGGCCCTGCGCATCGAATGCAACCGGGAGCTGGATGTACTGAAGGATTCCCTGGATGATTTTATTGATATACTGAATCCGGGGGGAAGACTGTGTGTCATCACATTCCACTCCCTGGAAGACCGTATTGTAAAGAGCGTGTTTAAAAGAAATGAGGCTCCCTGTACCTGCCCTCCGGAATTTCCGGTGTGTGTGTGCGGGAAAGTTTCAAAGGGTACTGTAGTGACGAAGAAACCCACTTTGCCGAGTGAAGAGGAACTTGCGGAAAACAGCCGTTCCAGAAGTGCAAAGTTAAGAACTTTCCAGAAAAAATAGGGCGGTAAGGATTTCCAGTCCTGCAAATGACATAGGAAAAGAATTGGGGTATCCGGGCATGGGAAGTGCATGGGTCCCCGGAAGGTAAATGAAAAAGAAAGCAGGGACGATTATGGGCCGGAACAAAAAAAGATATGGACGGGACACATATGACAATCGAAGACGGCAGGACTACATGGAGCAGGAAGCATATATTTACGGAAACACGGTACGAAAACCGGAACCGGTAAGAACCAAAAGGGACCAGCGGCAGACGCCGGTGAGAAAGCCGCGCACGGTAGTCCGCAAAAACCGTGACAAGGCACGGTATATGAATGCGGGTTATGTGATGTTTCTGGTGGCGGCGCTGTGCAGCGCTGCGTACATACTGGTGAATTATATCCAGCTGCAGGCTCATCTGACCAACCTGACAAAGATAGTGGCAATCAGAGAGAGTACGCTGAATGATCTGAAAGTGAAAAATGACGAAGCTTACAACCGCATCATCAGCGGAATTGACCTGGAGGAAATCAAGAGAATTGCCCTGATGGAACTGGGAATGGTCTATGCCCAGGAAGGACAGATCATAGAGTATGAAAATAAGAGTGCGGACTATATGCGTCAGGTGACAGAGAATGAATAAAAGAAGAAGAAAAAGAGCAAGACAGGGCAAAAAAAGGGGTTTCCCCATAAAGATGCAGAAAAAACTGCTGGTGCTGTACGCCCTGATCCTGCTTGCCTTTGTGGTGCTGAGCGGCCGGCTGGTGTGGATCATCCGGGAAAACGAGACAAAATACCAGAAACAGGTTCTGAGCCAGCAAAGATATTCTTCCACGGTCATTCCTTTCCGCAGGGGCAATATTGTGGATGCCAAGGGAACCCGGCTTGCCACCAGCGAGAAGGTATATAATCTGGTGATTGACGCCAAGGTGATGACAAGCAAGTTAAAGGGGGAGGCCATCTATCTGGAGCCCACCCTGACGGCGCTGGGGGAGCATTTTGACCTGGATATGGGAAAGATCAGGGAATATGTCACCACCAACAGCAATTCCTCCTGGTACGTGCCCCTGAAGCGACTGACCTATGATGAGATCAGCGGGTTTAAAGAAGCCATGGAAGAGAAGGACTCCTATATCAATGGCGTCTGGTTTGAAGAAGAATATAAAAGGACTTACCCCTATGGTTCCCTGGCATCGGACCTGATCGGATTTACCACTACGGACAGCCAGGGAAGCTACGGGCTGGAAGAGTATTACAATGATATCCTCAACGGCATCAACGGCAGGGAATATGGCTATCTGAATGATGATCTGGCCCTGGAACGCACGGTGAAATCCGCCGTGGATGGTTATAACATTCATACCACTATCGATGCCAACCTGCAGATGATAGTGGAGAAAAACCTGAAAAAGTTTAATGAAGAAAACAAGAATAAGTCCAGGGAGGGAAACGGGGCGGAGAACGTGGGCTGTGTGATGATGGATGTAAACACAGGCGAAGTGCTGGCCATGGCCAGCTATCCCGATTATGATTTAAATGATACCCGCAATCCGGAAGCCCTCATAGGATCCAGAATGGTGGAACAGATCACCAATGCCGCCGGTTATTATGAGATCAAAAAGACGAACACCGTACTCAATGAAGAGAACATAGCGGCCATGGATGACGACCAGCTGTATGTGAATTTAAATTATTTATGGAAGAATTTCTGTATCACGGAGACCTATGAGCCCGGTTCCACGGCAAAGCCTTTTACCGTGGCGGCGGCTCTGGAGCAGGGCGCCATAACCCCCGACACCAGTCTGGAGTGTACCGGGCTGCTGGAAATAGGAGGCTATAAGATTAAATGTCATGCGGGCAGCTGCGGCTGGCTGACGCTGGAGCAGGCCGTGGCCAAATCCTGCAATGTGAGCATGATGCGGATTGCCCAGATGATGGGAAATGAGGATTTCTGTAAATTCCAGCAGGTTTTTAATTTCGGACTGAAGACCAATATTGACCTGGCGGGTGAGGCCAGGACGGCCAGCCTGATTTACACTGCGGACAAGATGGGGCCTACGGATTTGGCAACCAACAGTTTCGGACAGAACTTTAATGTGACCATGATTGAGATGATCACGGGATTCTGTTCCCTGATCAACGGGGGATATTACTATGAACCCCACGTGGTGAATAAAATTACCAATGCCAGCGGGGCCACCGTCCAGAACATCGATCCGAGAGTATTAAAACAGACGGTGTCGGAGTCAACTTCGGCGCTGATCAGACAGTATTGCAAGGCGGTGGTGGATTACGGTACCGGCAAAACAGCCAGGCCTCCCGGATACTCCCTGGGCGGCAAGACGGGAACGGCAGAAACCATAGATCCCGTTACCAACAAGCGTTCCGAAAATGAGTATGTGGTATCCTTTATCGGCGCGGTGCCGGCAGACAATCCCCAGGTTGCCATCTATGTGGTGGTGGACCGGGTAAACGCGGATAAGCAGGACAATGCCAGGTTTGCCACCAAGATCACCCGGGACATTCTCATGGAGGCCCTGCCTTATCTGAATATCTTTATGACGGAACCTCTCACGGATGAGGAGAAGGCGGAACTGGATGCCTTACAGCAGGATATCACAAACCAGTATATCCAGACGCCGGAAGACGGTGAAGGGGCTGACCCGGACAACCCGGAAGGGGGCAGCCAGGATAACCCGGAAGGCGGGGAGGAGGCTGACCCGGACAATCCGGAAGGCGGGGAACAGGGCGGCCCGGACAACCCGGAAGGCGGGGAGGATGGGCAGAACGCACCCTGGATGGACTATCCCATTGACGACGAAACCGGGTACCGTGTGGGACCGGATGGAAGACAGTATGATGCGCAGACCGGTGTACCTGTGGAGGGAGGCGAATCGGTTCCCAATCCGGATCTTCCCCTGAATCCGGGACTGACTGGCGCGGGGTAAGTCCGGCGTGCCTGCCGCAATCCGGGGTATGTGCCGAAAACAGCGCAGAAAAGGAGAAAAGAGATTCATATCTTTTGCCTGAGAGGAATATAAGTATATCAATACCTTTTGTATGAGGATTGATTTGCTCAACAATAAAATAGTTCACAGAAAGAAAATTCTGGTGAGTTTTCTGCTTTGTACGGGTATGTTTGTATTTTTGTTCGGGAGGCTGGTCTATTTATGTGTGTGGCAGGCAGAGCATTATGCCAGCCAGGCCACTGACCTGCATGAGCGGGAACGCAGTATCAAGGCCGCCAGAGGCCGCATCCTGGACTGTAACGGCAAAGTGCTGGCAGACAACAAGACGGTCTGTACGGTATCTGTCATATACAATCAGATAGAGGATCCGGAAGAAGTCATCGCGGTTCTGTGCAGGGAACTGGAACTGACGGAAGATTATGTCAGGAAAAGGGTGGAGAAGTATTCTTCCATGGAGCGTATCAAAAGCAATGTGGAGAAAACCATAGGCGACAGAATCCGGGAATATGACCTGGCCGGGGTGAAGGTGGATGAAGACTACAAACGGTATTACCCCTATCATGACCTGGCCAGCAAGGTGCTGGGATTTACCGGGGGTGACAATCAGGGAATTATCGGGCTGGAAGTGGCTTATGATAAATACCTGGAGGGAGAACCGGGAAAGATCCTGACCGTGACGGATGCCAAGGGCATCGAGGTGGAATCTGCCGGCGAGCGGCGCATTGAGCCGGTGAGCGGGCTGGATTTATGTATCAGCATGGATATGAACATCCAGTCTTATGCCACACAGCTGGCAAACCAGGCGCTGGCCACCAAGGAGGCCGACAGTGTCTCTATACTGGTGATGAATCCCGTGAGCGGGGAGATCCTGGCCATGGTAAATGCGCCGGAATTTGACCTGAACGATCCTTTTAAACTTCCGGAGGGGACACAGGAAAATATCACCGCGGAAGAAAAACAGAACATATTAAACGGTATCTGGCGTAATGGCTGTATTAATGATACATACGAACCGGGATCCACCTTCAAGGTTATCACGGCAGCGGCGGGGCTGTCGGAGGGGGTGGTGACGCCGGAAAGTTCTTTCAGTTGTCCGGGTTTTATCATAGTGGATGACAGAAAGATACGGTGCCACAAGGTATCCGGGCACGGCAGTCAGGATTTTACCCATACCATGATGAATTCCTGTAACCCGGCGCTGATCACTGTGGGACTCCGGCTGGGTCTGGACAGCTATTACAGTTATTTCGAAAGTTTCGGTCTCAAAAAAAAGACCGGTATCGACCTGCCCGGCGAGGCGGGAACCATTATGCATAAGAAGGAAAACATGGGAAATGTGGAACTTGCCACCGTGGCTTTCGGCCAGTCCTTTCAGATTACGCCCATACAGCTTCTGACCACGGTGTCGTCCATTATCAACGGCGGAAATCGGATTACGCCCCATTTCGGCGTGAAAACCCTTGACAGTGAGGGGAATGTGGTGGAGGTGTTTGAATACCCGGTGACGGAGGGCATTGTCTCGGAGGAAACCAGCGCTACCATGCGTGAGATTCTGGAGAAGGTTGTGGCCGAGGGAAGCGGTAAGAACGGAAAGGTGGAGGGCTTTCAGGTGGGCGGAAAGACGGCCACCAGCCAGACCCTGCCCAGGGGAAGCGGGCGTTATATTGCATCCTTCATCGGTTTTGCGCCGGCAGATGATCCGCAGGTGATTGCCCTTGCCATTGTGAATAATCCCCAGGGTGTCTATTACGGGGGCCAGGTGGCGGCGCCTATCATCCGTCAGCTTTATGAGAACATTCTTCCGTATCTGGGGATAGCGGAATATCATGAATGAGAGGAAATGCGATGGGTAAGATCAGCATAACAGCGGTAATGGTTTCATTCTGTATCAGCGCATTGGCGGGACCGGTGCTGATTCCCTTCTTAAGGTGGCTGAAATGCGGCCAGACGGTGAGGGATGACGGTCCGGCGGCCCATCTGAAGAAAACGGGGACCCCCACAATGGGAGGGATCCTGATTCTGGCCAGTGTGCTGGCCACTTCGGTGATCTTCATGGAAAAATATCCGAAGATTGCACCGGTTCTGTTTCTCACGGTGGGATTCGGGCTGGTGGGGCTTGCGGATGATTACATAAAAGTGGTGTGCAGACGTTCCATGGGACTTTCGGCCTGGCAGAAGCTGGCGGGACAGATGACCGTTACGGGGGTTTTCGCGTGGTATCTGACCCGGTACACGGACGTGAGCCTGGCCATGAAAGTTCCCTGGTTTCCCGGTAAATACGTGGACTTTGGCATCTGGAATATTCCGGTCCTGTTTTTCATTGTGCTGGGCACCGCCAACGGGACGAATTTTACGGACGGGCTGGATGGACTGGCGGGGAGTGTGACCCTGATGGTGGCAGTGTTTTTTTCGGTGGCGGCGATAGGAACCCATGCGGGAATCGAGCCCATAACCTGCGCGGTGGCAGGAGCGCTCATGGGCTTCCTGCTCTTCAATGTACACCCGGCGGCAGTGTTCATGGGAGATACCGGATCGCTGGCCCTGGGGGGTTTTGTGGCAGGATGTGCCTATATGATGCAGATGCCCTTATACATAGTTATCATAGGTCTGGTTTATCTGATGGAGGTTCTGTCGGTTATCCTGCAGGTGGGCTGCTATAAGATCAGCGGGGGGAAGAGAATTTTTAAAATGGCGCCGCTTCATCATCATTTTGAACTTTGCGGGTGGTCCGAGACAAGGATTACGGCACTGTTTACGATTATCACGGCGCTGATGTGCCTGCTGGCCTTGAGGGCGATGGGATGAGTTCCCGGAAAGAGGCGCAGGCAGCGCGGGGAACGCGCGCATGACAGTACCGGAATAACGGTACCGGATAGGAGAAATAAAATGGAATCAGGAAGAAAATGTCTGGTGGTTGGCTCAGGGGTCAGCGGCCTGGGTTCGGTGGGGCTTCTGGAGCATATGGGCGCGGAAGTGACGCTGTATGACAGCAATGAGAAACTGACGGAAGAGGATCTGCGGGAACTTCTGCCGGCGGAGGGCAAAACAGCCTGCGTGGCCGGTGAAATGCCGGAAGAACTGGTGAGAGAGACCGAGACTCTGGTCTTAAGCCCGGGGGTGCCCACGGATATTCCGCTGGTGAACCGGTTCAGGGATGCGGGGGCGGAGATCATCGGTGAGATAGAACTGGGATACCGCCAGGAAAAAGGAAAAGTGGCGGCCGTCACGGGCACCAACGGCAAGACTACCACCACCACCCTGGTGGGGGAGATCATGAGGGCCCACCTGGGCGGGGAGAAGGTGTTCGTGGTGGGCAACATCGGCACCCCCTACACGGCGGAGTCCGGGAAGACCGGGGAGGGCTCCGTGACTGTGGGGGAGATCAGCTCCTTCCAGCTGGAGACCACCCGCAGCTTCCATCCTGCGGTGTCGGCGATCCTGAACATCACGCCGGACCACCTGAACCGCCATCACACCATGGAGGCCTATGTGGCGGCAAAGGAGCACATCGCCGCCATGCAGACGAAAGACGACATATGTGTCTTGAATTATGAGAACGCATACACCAGGCGCTTCGGGGACAGATGCCCCGCCAGGGTGGTGTGGTTTTCCTCCGCCCGGGAGCTGGAGGACGGCTATTACCTGAAGGGAGATAAGGTTTTCAGGGCCCTGTCCGGCCGGGGGCAGGAGCTGCTGGACATCCACCGGGACATGAGGCTGGTGGGCCTGTGCAATGTGGAGAATGTCATGGCGGCCATTGCCATCGCGGAAGGCATGGGGGTGCCCATGGAGACGATCCTGGACACCGTCCGGGAATTTCGGGCCGTGGAGCACCGCATCGAATTCGTGGCCACCAAGGCAGGTGTGGACTATTACAACGATTCCAAGGGGACCAATCCCGATGCAGCCATCCAGGGCATCCGGGCCATGCACAAGCCAACGGTCCTGATTGGGGGCGGGTATGACAAGGGAAGCGGGTACGATGAATGGATCGAGAGCTTTGAGGGCAAGGTGAAATGGCTGGTGCTGATCGGCCAGACGAAGGAAATGATTGCGGAATGCGCCAGAAGGCACGGATTCGGGAATATCCGCTTCGCGGACACCTTTCAGGAATGCCTGGAGCTGTGCACGCAGCTTGCGGAGAGCGGAGACGCGGTGCTCCTGTCGCCGGCCTGCGCCAGTTGGGGGATGTTCCCGAACTATGAGGAGCGGGGGCGGCTTTTCAAGGAATACGTGAATCGGCTATAGAGAGGGATGTGGATGATGGCGCAGGCGAAAACGAGACGGAAGAGAAAGGAACAGTCGGAATACTTTTTTGACTACAGCCTACTTTTCATTGTGCTGTTCCTGCTGGGCTTCGGACTGGTGATGATCTACTCGGCCAGCTCCTATGAGGCGTTCCAGAGCTACGAGGACACTACATATTATATGAAGAAACAGCTGATTGCCATCGTCATCGGCATGGTGCTGATGATCATCGTGGCGAACATCCCCTACCATTTCTGGGAGCGGTTCGCCCTGCTGGGATATGTGGTGGCCATGGCGCTGGTGCCTCTGGTGAAGATTCCGGGCCTGGGCGTGGAGTCCCACGGGGCCTACCGATGGATCAAGATTCCCGGCATCGGCCTGAACCTGCAGCCTGCGGAGGTGGCGAAGCTGTGCCTGATCCTCTTCCTGGCGGTGATGGTGTGCAAGATGGGGAAAAGCGTGCGCACCATGAAGGGGTTCGCCGTCATGATCCTCCTGCCCATGCCCGTGGTGCTGGAGGTCTACCTGATCACCAAGAACTTGAGCTCCGCCATCATCATCATGGGGATTTCCGTACTGATGGTATTCGTGGCCAGCCCGGACTACAAGAAATTCGTCATCATGGGCGTCCTGGTGTTGATCGGGGCAGTGCTGATCGTGTTCCTGGCCGTGTCCTCCACCCAGAACGCGGCGGAGGGGGAGGAGGTGAACTTCCGTTTCGGAAGGATCGCCACCTGGCTGAATCCGGAGAGCGACGCCACGGGCACGGGCTTCCAGACCCTGCAGGGCCTGTACGCCATCGGCTCCGGCGGACTGCTGGGGGTTGGCCTGGGGGAGAGCCGCCAGAAGTTCATGTTCCTCCCCGAGGAGCACAACGACTTTATTTTCGCGATTGTATTCGAGGAGCTGGGCTTGGTGGGGGCGACCCTCATCATGGTGCTCTTCGCCCTGCT
>OFHP01001707.1_pt1 | contig 9930 bp, 8 predicted proteins | sample 1521651 | NCBI WGS metagenome assembly OFHP01 (sample SAMEA3504105, study PRJEB24116) | mouse gut metagenome | biome: mouse gut; feature: mouse-associated habitat; material: faeces | place: Denmark | collected 2011 | reverse complement strand
TACCTCAGCGGCAGGCTCACCATCCCGGTGCCCGGCACTCGCCGACGCTGGCGCGACTCTATAGTCATAAAGGGTGCGCGTGAACATAACCTCAAGGATGTAGATGTGACATTCCCTCTCGGCGTGATGACTGTGGTCACCGGTGTGAGCGGCTCCGGAAAATCGACTCTTGTGCGCGACGTGCTCTACCGTGCCCTCAACCGCAAGCTCGGCAATCCCGGTGATGCTCCGGCATATCACCGCGAACTCTCGGGCGACATAGCCCGGCTGAGTGCAGTGGAGTTTGTTGACCAGAATCCCATAGGAAAATCCACCCGCTCCAATCCCGCCACCTACCTCAAGGCTTTCGATGAGATACGTAAGCTATTCGCCTCTACACAGGGCGCAAAGCAGATGGGATTCACAGCATCGGATTTCTCCTTCAATTCCGACGGCGGACGCTGCGAGGCATGCAAAGGAGAGGGTGTGATAACAATCGAGATGCAGTTTATGGCCGACATCACCGTTCCATGTGAGGAATGCCATGGCAAGCGTTACCAGAAAGAGATCCTTGAGATAGAGTATCGCAGAAAGAACATATACGATATTCTTGAGATGACGATCAATCAGGCGATAGAATTCTTCGGAGAAACGGATGACACTCAGGAGAAGCGTATCATAAAACGATTGAAGCCGCTTCAGGATGTAGGGCTCGGATACATAAAGATCGGACAGAACTCCTCATCTCTGTCCGGAGGTGAGAATCAGCGCGTAAAACTCGCGTCATTCTTCGCCGATGAGTCAAAACAGCCTACCATGTATATTTTCGACGAGCCTACCACAGGTCTGCATTTCAATGATATAGCCACACTTATGAAATCCTTTGACCGCCTCATCAGTATGGGACACACTGTACTGATAATCGAGCACAACATGGATGTCATAAAGTGTGCCGATCATGTGATAGATATGGGTCCTGAAGGCGGAGATGCCGGAGGCTCATTGGTCATCGCAGGTACTCCCGAGGAGGTTGCATCGTGCCCGGCTTCCTATACAGGAAAATATCTCAAGGAAAAATTATCAGCTGGCAGTGATTTTTAGACCATAGAACCAGAGAGCTATAGACAGGAGAACAGGAGAACTTTTTGGAAGAGAACAATCTATAGAACACCTATAGTTCTATGGTTCTCTGGTCTAAAAAGTTCTCCTGTTCTCCTGTCTATCTTTAGCTCTCTGGTCCTTTGGTCTAATTAGAAAAGGTATCCGAAACCTACATTCAAGTATATAGGATACATTTTGAAACTAATTGTCTTGAATGATGATTCGAATATACCGTTACATCCCCAGGCGAGGTTGGCATTCACGAGCAGATGCTTGTAAGCCGACCAGGACACTCCGCCCTGCATACCCCATTGAAATTTTCTGAGGTCATTGCTGAAGTTGTACGATGCCATCGCATCACCTTCGAACACATATTTGTCGCCGGTTGGATTACCCTCACGAAGATAACCGTCGGACACATAACCGTCAAAATCATTGTCAAACGCATATGACAGATAAGGTCCAAAGTTTACCTTAAGACGACGGTTTACACGATAGACCGCAGTGATAGGCACCACCAACTGCTGAGTATGATACTTGGTCTGTACCTTTCCGGTCCAGTTTCCTTTAAGAATCTTACCGTTTTCAAGAATTTCCATACCATAGTTCTTGACTGTGGCTTTGGTCTCCATTCCTTTGGTCTCAAAACGTATGCCCACTGCGGCACCCCATCTCTTTTCCACATCAAACCATTTTGTGGCAGTTCCACCAATCTGTAAGTTAAGGTTAGGGCTATAGGAGTTGATCTCCCTTATCTCTCCCGGGAGAGGCAGAGGCGCAGCTCCTCCTATATTGGTACCTGCATTGACTTCGAATTCCAACCCGAGTGCGATGATTCTGCCCGTTATGCCATCTCGCGCTTCACTTGGATTATAACCGGGGACAGGCTCTGCCATGGCGTTAACCGAGAATACCGCAAACAGCATGCCTAAAATGGCAAGCTTATGGAATATACTGATTTTCATAACTATATGCTTTTTAGTGTGTCGAGATTCATTTATCTTCCAATGCGCAGGTGATCAGAAGTTCATCCACCATGAGCGTAGAGCCTATGGCTCCGCAGAAATAGTCACCATCCTGGCTTGAACTCATAACTACAGCCATATTATACGCACCGGATTTCAGTTTGAAGTGGTCTATCGATTTCCCTTCACGACATACGAAAGGAACATTGAATGGCACCCATTCATCGCTCGCATGACGGTCAGGAATTTCGGCTGTACCTATAATATTGGGGTTATCTTTTGAAAGTACATTTGTACCATCGAGCCATTGCATAGACTCTGTCACCTCATACATAACAAGATAAAGGTTGAACATATCGGTCTTACCGGAAACAGGCACAAAATTTCCATTTGCATCAGTCTCACAATATGTTTCACCTGGTGTATACTTATAATATCCGCTGAATGCAGACGGCTCATTATAAAATGGTGTTCCGAAATGAGTAGCACCCAATGGATTGCTCACTGCATTTTTGCCATCAAAAGTCCCTATAAACAGATTGCCAGCTGCAATAGGCTTATTCAGATTGGCTCCCCATTTTCCAGTAGATCTGGTAGTAAGCACAACACACTTACCTTTCACACCATTATCCCCTTGATAAGTTGGATATGTGTTGGGGGTCGAAGCTTGAAAAGAAAGTGCAAATGCTGAATTTGCACTTGACCACACAAGAGACACCAACCCATTTGAACCCACTTCATAAAATTCATCGTAGGAACTTAGCCCACCCATTGCTGATATCTGGTGAACATTTTCAAAACCGTAATCAAGATTTATGGTGTTGTTTTTCTGAACTTCTACAGTGTAGGTCTTACTCCATTCTCCATCCTCTGATGTGACAGTATAAGTCTGCGGAAACAGAAAATTAAGAGGCGTACCACTGGGGGGGGTAATAGTAGCTCCCGGAGTAAGGATAAATTTTGGTGCAAGCGGTTCAAGCAACGACACATCATTCTTCACTATAAGAGTCACTTTATTATTACCTATTATCGGTTCACGGTTAAGCAGATTGCCATCGAGAGTCACAGCAGTGATGTCACACTCGGCATTGAGCGGCTCATCCTTTATGCACGACACCAGTGAGAGAAGAATCCCTAAGGCAACCGCTAAATTAAGAATTTTCATACGAAATGTAATATATTTATAATCAACTGATTGGTAAATACTGTATAGAAAATACAATTTACTCCAAACTAATTCACAAAAGTATGAAAAAAACTTACATTGACCAATTAATTATCCAAAATAGAGATAAAAATGGTATATTTCGAAAAAATAATTAACAAAATTTTATTACCTTTGTCCCCGAAATTCTCTAAAAGTCTAAATTTTAATAAATTCGTAACCAAATCATTAACACGAACACAATGAAAAAATTCGCTTATTTATTTGCTGTAATCGGCATCGCCTGCATGTTCACAGCATGTAGCAACGACGACGATCCTGCAATGCCCGGAGCAAGCATTCCCGCCAAGACCTATACAGCCGCCGACGGCCTAACCCTGAAACTCGACGGCACAGAAGCTGTCGGTCAGATAGTTTCGTTCACACCTTCCAACGACGGCAAAGCAACACTATCCATAAAAGGTGCACCTCTTGATATCAGCTCAATAATCGGCGGTATGATGGGGGGGAGCAAAGCAGACCAAACTCCAAATCTCACACTTCCCACCTCATCCGTTATCCCCGGATCAGCAGAGGTGACAATACCTGTAGAGCTCACCGGTGATGCCAGCAGCTGCTCATTTGCAGGCTCTACCGAAACCACATACTGCACATTCGCTTATGAGGGAAAGGTATCAGAAGGTGCTCTCGACCTCAACCTCTCTGATATCAAGCTGAAGAACACTTCGATCGCCGGTACTTACGATCTGATGTCAGATGCCCCACTCAGAATCGTATGGGAAGGAGACGATTTCCAATTTGAAGCATATGGTCAAAAAGTCGATTACAGGCTCAGCTACCTAATTCAAATGATGGTAGGAATGGCTCCGATGATTGACATTGATAATGAAAAAGTAACCGTAACACAAGCACTTGCAGCTGTATTAAAGTCTGTCACTTTTGGAGAGGATGGCAGCGTGACTGCTGTATATGCTGACACTGAAACACCCGGACTCCCTGAGGTTACCGCTCCTAAAGGACTTGCTCGTTATGTTATCGACGGAAACAACACAATCAGACTATTCCTTTCCCCGGAAGCTATTATTGCCGCTCAAGCAAGCAAAGCTGACGACAATACAAATGAAGAATCGGAAGCATTTGATCCATCAGTGATTCTCGGGAAGATCAATATCGAGGGTCTGATATCAAAGGTTGTAACCATGCTTTCAGCCGGTATTCCCCTTCATTACGGCGACGTAGTAAATGATGCTGTTGAACCGGACCCCAATGCTGTTTCATTCTACCTCGGCAAAGAAACCATCTTACCTATCCTGAAAGACGTAGCTCCCATATGTGAAGATCCTGAATTAAGAAATCAGATTGTTGATTTAGCAATCTCTCAGGCTGGTGAAATGGGACCATTGGCTCAAATGTTTATGGCTCCCGCTCTTGAGGCATTCCCGAATATCGTCAACAACACAACAACTGAAGTTCAGTTTGGGCTCAATCTGAAAAAACAGTAATGGCATAAGCTTTTACAATCCATACCCCGCGCCCCAGAGTCCACCAACTAGTTTTCAGTAGGAAGCCCCTTATCACTCTCAAATAAAATTTTAACTAAAATGATTCAAACCGTCAGATTTCATAATGTGTTATTACTGTGAAATGTAATAAGAATATAACACTATGGAACCGACGATTTACTCACGCTTCAAAGAGCTCGTCATATCTGACCCGGATCGTCCAGCAGTCATCGATGAGCGACTATGTGTAAACTATTCAGGACTTGACCGAATGGTCGACACACTCATATCGCGCTTCCCATCATTCATACCTGCACGTGTGGGTGTGGTAATGGACCACAGCGTAGAGATGATAGCCGTTATCATGGCAATCATCAAGGCTGGCGCAGCTTTCGTGCCGGTCGAACCAGACTTCCCACCGGAACGCATGACGCGCTTTCTCACAGAATGCGGCGTCGATTTCGTGGTGACCCATGAGAGATACTCTTCACGTCTGAGAGAATTCTCCCTTTTCATAGTGGGAGACGAGATCATAGTTGACCCCGCCCTGCATCCTCTGCCTGACCGTTGTCGTGCCGACCGCCCTGCATATATCATGTACAGTTCAAGCATGTCAGGCTACCCCATAGGCGTAATGGTCGGCAACCGCCAGGTGGTGGAGATGGCTCAACGCTTCGGCAATACGTTCAACATATCTTCGGATGACGTTCTACTGCAATATTCGGCAAGCATTGTCAATATATTCATCGAAGAGGTGTTCGGCACTCTGCTCAACGGCGCAATGCTCGTGATACCGTCAGCCGAAACACGCAATGATCCCGAAAGGCTCATAAAGTTTGCCGACGAACAATACGTCACCATCATGAGCGGATTCCCATATCTCCTACAGGAGATGAACCACTTCGACTCGCTCCCTGTCACCCTGCGCATGCTCATAAGCGGAGGTGACCAGCTCAGCCCGGCATCAATAGGGCATCTGCTCGAACAGGTCACAGTCTACAATACCTACGGACCGGCAGAGGGAACAGCTTTTACCACCTGTTACTGCTGTAACAACGGTTACGCGCTCCCTTCTGGTCACTACCCCATAGGCAAGCCACTCGAAGGGGTGGAAGTGCTTCTGCTCGACGACTCACTCAGCCCTGTGCCCGACGGAGAGGAGGGTGAGATATGCATCGCAGGATCAGGTGTAGCCGATTCCTTCACTGGCGACCACCGCGCCGAGCAGCTTGCATCCATAGCCCGGCTCTCCGACGGCACCCGAATAGTACGCACAGGCGACATAGGAATGCGCCTTGCCGACGGCAACATCCGCTATATGCGCCGTAAAGAGAGCGAGGTAAGCATCCTCGGAAAACGAGTGGTGACCGGCGAAGTGGAACGCGCACTGCTCGCCACTGGCGAAGTGAACGACTGCGCAGTGGTACACTATCAGGATGAGAAAGGGTCAGCCTATCTGGTAGGATATGTCGTACCCGCCACACGCTCGTTCAGCCTGTCATGGGTGAAGAACCGATTGGCACAGTATCTTCCCGCCTATATGATACCGGAGTTTTTCGTGCTGCTAAAGCAACTACCTGTAACCGCTTCAGGACAAGTCAACACCCTCGCCCTGCCTGTAGTGCTCAAGGATTCAGCAGCAGGATAGAAAAATATATACATAAAACAAGCTCCTGACAGCGACGACCATTCCGGTTCTGCTGTCAGGAGCTTATTTGTTGCCAAATAATTGAAAGGTCAATACTGTCACTCTTTCACACCGTAGGCAAGATCGCCTGCGTCACCAAGACCCGGCACTATATAGGAGTGAGAATTGATCTCGGCATCTATAGCTCCTACCCATACAGTAGTCTTGTCGGCAGGGAATGTAGATTTCACATAGTCAATCGCCGCCTGAGAAGCAATGATCGAAGCAATATGCACATGAGCCGGCTCGCCCTTGGTCAACAGCGCACGGTAAGCAAGCTCCATGGATGATCCGGTGGCAAGCATAGGATCGACAAGCACGAGGGTCTTTCCGTCAAGACGCGGAGATGCGATATATTCGATGAACACATCGAAATTCTCCTTTTCGCGATACTTCCTGTAGGCTGACACAAACGCATTCTGGGCACTGTCAAAGAAGTCCAGGAAACCCTGATGGAAAGGTATGCCGGCACGGAATATAGTGGCAAGCACTACCTTCTCGGCAAGCACATCGCTCTGCATAACGGCAAGAGGAGTGGTTATCTCCTCCTTGACGTAACTCATACGTCTGGAGATCTCATAAGCCATAATGCCGCCTATGCGCTGAAGATTGCGACGAAACCTCAGCATATCCCCCTGAATATTCACGTCACGCAACTCGGTCATATACTGACTGACAAGTGACGGTGTCTCTGCAAAATTTATTATTTCCATAATCCTAAATATTAAATATCTTTATACCCTATCCATTTCACTTCTCATCCTTTTTATCTCCTTGTTGACTATCTCGGTAAACTGATAGTTCTTAAGACCCCAGCGGGGATAGATGAGCAATTCTGGCGGAGACTGCGACACGAATCTTTCTATGGCAATACCGGACCGCAACCGTTTTACTATCCCAGCACACAGCCGGGCATAGCTTTCGGGGGTGAAACGCGGCACATCATACAACCCCTGCTCGACATCGACAGCCATACGGGTGCCGCGTATCAGTTGGAGCTGATGAAATTTCACCACATCTACCGGCAATGCATTCACTGCATCGACCGTGGCAAGCATCATTTCCTCATTCTCACCTGGCAGACCGTTGATGAGATGCAGTCCACATGGGATTCCGGCACAGTGTGTACGTACAACCGCATCCACAGTATCACACCATGAATGGCAACGGTTAATGCGGTCGAGAGTAGTGTCGTGCGACGATTCCGCTCCATACTCGACCATAACCCACGGAAGCTCCCTGAGCCTTTCAAGAAGAATATCGGGCATACAGTCAGGGCGAGTGCCTATTATAACACCGTCCACACCATCCACACTGCATGCCTCATGATACAGGTCCATAAGCCTGTCCACATCAGCTGAGTGAGTGGATGTGTAAGCCTGGAAATAGGCAAGATAACGCATAGAAGGGTACTTGCGGGCAAAGAACTGCTTACCCTCTGCAAGCTGTTCTGCCACACTTCTTAGCGGACGGCAATATTCAGGGCTGAAGGATTGATTGTTGCAATATGTACATCCACCTGTCCCGACTGTGCCGTCACGGTTGGGACAGGTGAATCCGGCATTCACTGACAGTTTCTGCATCTTGCCGTCAAAATGCTCTGCCAGGAAATCAGCAAAATCCTTATAATATTTCATATCCGCAGCACAATACCGAGAGTCTCTTAGATTTTTGCTGCCCGGTTAAGCAATAAAGCATCCAGAATCACCATGGCTGCCATAGCCTCCACCACCGGGACAGCTCTCGGCACCACACACGGATCATGCCTCCCTTTTCCTTTTATCACTACAGGGTTGCCACTGCTATCTATGGTAGGCACATCTCGGATAAGTGTCGCCACCGGCTTGAACGCCACACGAAAATATATGTCCTCGCCATTGGAAATGCCTCCCTGAATGCCTCCCGAACGATTGGTAACGGTATGCACATGACCGTCATCATCTGTGACAAAACAGTCAATGGCTTCACTGCCACGCAGCTCCACACCCTTGAACCCCATGCCGTACTCGAATCCCTTGCTGGCATTTATACTCATCATAGCCTCAGCCAAGCGGGCATTAAGCCTGCCGAACACCGGATCACCAAGCCCGACCGGAACCCCTTTGACAACACAGGTCACCACTCCGCCGATGGTATCACCGGAATGCTTCACATCAAGTATCAGGCGTTCCATCTCCTCAGCAGTCTTTGTGTCAGGACATCTCACAGGATTGCTCTCCACGAGAGAAAGGTCAAGAGACGTGTATGGCTCAGTGACCTCTATGCTTCCCACCTGGGATGTATAGGCTCTGATGGTTATGCCCGACTGCTCCAGAGCCTGACGAGCAAAGGCTCCTGCCACGACCCGGGTCGCAGTCTCACGCGCACTCGACCTCCCGCCTCCGCGATGGTCACGCAGACCGTATTTGACGGTATATGTATAATCGGCATGCGATGGGCGGAACGCATCACGCAGATGGTCATAATCGCCAGAATGCTGGTCGGAGTTACGTATAATGAAACCGATTGGGCATCCTGTGGTCACACCGTCCATCAGACCCGACAGCACCTCGACCGTATCGCTCTCCTTTCGTGCCGTAGTGACAGCCGACTGCCCCGGACGACGACGGTCGAGCTCACGCTGCACCGCTCCAAGGTCAATCCTCACCCTGGCAGGCATACCGTCGATCACACCGCCTACAGCAGTCCCATGGGACTCGCCGAATCCTGTGAAGCAGAATATCTTACCTATAGTATTCATAATTCAATCATTCAAAAAAAGTTGCCACTTCAGCGACCGTCGCACCACAGAACTGCACAAGCTGGCGCGGATCGATCTTCAATTGAAGAGATCGGAAGAGCACACGTCTGAACTCCCGGCACCCCGGCGGACACGTATATGAAATCATAATCCAGCACCGAAGAGTGGAAAAATGTAGGAAAAGGCTTCTTCATCCCTATGGGCGAACATCCGCCACGGATATATCCTGTGAGCGGCAACAGCTCTTTCACATGTATCATCTCGGCTTTCTTGGCTCCCGCCACCTTAGCGGCTTTCTTAAGATCCACCTCCATGTTGCCAGGTATCACACATACGAAATGTCCGGACTTCTCGCCATGGAGCACAAGAGTCTTGAACACACGGTTGATATCCTCGCCAAGCTCCTCCGCCACATGATCAGCAGCAAGATTGTCGGGATCAACTGTGTAAGGTATCAGCTCATACCCTATTCCGGCACGGTCAAGCAGACGCGCTGCATTGGTCTTGGATACTTTGTCTTTTGATGATGCCATATAAGTGATTTGGTTACCTATATGCAAAGATACATAGTAACGAAGTCCGATAAAAGTTAATGATAGTTAAACTCCGACAATGAACGTTTTATGTTTTACGGCAGGTTTTTGATTTATTTAAGTCTTACATAGTTAAATTATTGGGAAATAATTGTTAACTTTGCAAAATCTGTGACAACATAACGGTAATGATTGTCACATTAAGCTGCAAAAACGAAGAAAACACAAAAGCTGAATTAAAAATTTTATGAATCCAAT
>OFHP01001702.1_pt1 | contig 9943 bp, 7 predicted proteins | sample 1521651 | NCBI WGS metagenome assembly OFHP01 (sample SAMEA3504105, study PRJEB24116) | mouse gut metagenome | biome: mouse gut; feature: mouse-associated habitat; material: faeces | place: Denmark | collected 2011 | reverse complement strand
TTTACAAAACTTTAGGATATTGTGGTATATCGTCCTGCCATACCAGATTGCATCTTTAATGGATTTAAAATTGTCATCTAATATTACAATTTTCCCAGCTTCTTTTGCCGCTTCTGTGCCGCTTCCCATTGCAAAGCCTACGTCTGCGCGTTTTAGGGCGGGAGAGTCGTTGACACCGTCGCCGGTCATGCCGACCACCAGGTTCATTTCCTGGCACAGCCGCACCATACGGGATTTATCCGTTGGAAGCGCCCTTGCAATGACGCGGATATTCGGTATAATTTTTTTCAGTTCGTCGTCAGACTTTTCGTTGAGCTGTGAAGAAGACAGCGCAATATCTGAATCATTCTGCAAAAGACCCGCATCTTTTGCGATGGCAACCGCCGTTTCCAAACGGTCTCCAGTTATCATTACAACTTGGATTCCCGCCTTTTGCACTTCTTCTATCGCTTCACGCGCTTCCGGCCTTACGTCATCGCGGATTCCAACTAAACCAATAATTACGACATCATCATTAATTTTGTTCTCCACGAGATCTTTCTCGGAATAGCCAAAAGCTAAAACACGCATAGCCTTTGCGGCAAGAGCGTCGATTTTTTTGTCCAGCGCGGCTTTGTCGAGCGTTTTCACGTCACCGTTTCCGTCTAAATATTTGCCCGCCATTGCAAGCAGCCGTTCCGGCGCGCCTTTATAGAATGTTTTTCCGACGCTGTCAATCCTTGCCTGACTGAATTTATTGGCGGAATTAAAACTCTGCGATTTCGTTACCTTACATTCTTTGTCCGCCTCAAGCGCCCGGAAGGTAGATTCGCCGATAAATTTCATGAGAGCCTGATCCGTAGCGTTTCCGCCTATCACTCTGTGCTCGCCGTCAAACATAGACTGCGTATTTTTGCCGATGGCAAGGTCAAGAAGGCCTTTTACTCCGCTGTGTTTGCTTAAATCCGGTAGTTCTATGGAATTTCCGTCCGCCGTAAAGAAATCCACAACTTCCAGCATTCCTTTCGTGATTGTTCCCGTTTTGTCACTAAATAAAATATTCAGGGAGCCCGCGGTTTCAATTCCTTCCGCTTTACGGACCAGCACGTTATGATCTAACATTTTACTTGTATTTTGCATAAGCACCAAGGAAATCATAAGCGGCAGGCCTTCCGGAACAGCGCAAACGATAATGACGACTGCAAGCGACACGGCTTCTACGAGATCTTTGATAATCTGCTCTGCGCCGCTGGCAAAGTAAGCAGACACGCCGCCTGCGGATATAATAAAATACGCAAAATATAATACGGCTATAACGATCGCGCCAATATAGCCAAATGTAGAAATTTGTTTTGCCAGTTTTGCCAGTTTGACTTTTAACGGGGAATCCGGCTCATCTTCCTGCATTTCTTCCGCCATTTTGCCCATCATTGTCTTTAAGCCGACTTTGCGGACGTCTAAAACCCCTTCTCCGTCAAACACAACTGCGCCGCGGAACAGGGAATGCCTGTCTACAAAAGTATCTCCGGTTATGTCATCTGCAAGCTCTGTCTGTTCCGGCGCTTCTGTTTTTTTACATTCTTCCGCTTCCCCGTTTAGCGCAGAATTATCCACGGCAAGGGAGCCCGACACCAAGATTCCGTCAGCGGGTATTTTATCGCCGGACTGTAAGAGCGCTTTATCTCCTACAACAACGTCATCTACGTCAATCACTGTCACTATGCCGTTACGGTACACCTTACATTGGTCTTTTTTCGCGCTGTCTTTTAATTCACGGTATTTCGTGTCGCTTGCCACGCCTGTTTTTGCAGATACAAACGCAACAATTAAAACAGCAATTATCGTCCCGAGCGGTTCATAGATTTCTGCATACCCAAAGAAAAACATAACGATCATCAATGCCGCGATTGCAAGCAATATTTTTATCATCGGATCGCCAAATGTTTCTTTAAATTCCTCCCAAAACGTCGTCGGTTCAGAATCTGGAATTTCATTCGAACCATGCTGCCTTCTGGAAGCTTCCACTTCCTTTTCTGTAAGTCCCTGATATTTCATTTCGTTCCTCCTTGAAACGTTTTTGTACTCCCAAAATCCATGTACTGTGATTTCGGGAGTACATTATGTTTACCTGTATCGGTTGACAAGAGAGCTTAACCCCGGATCGTTTGTCGCCTGTCCGATGGCGTTGAATTTCCACTCTCCGTTGTGCCGGTAAAGCTCTCCTACGACTACCGCCGTCTCGATGGAGAAATCCTCTCCCAAGTCGTATCGGATCAGCTCCGTATCTGTAGACATATCCACGATCCTGATAAATGAATTGGACACCTGGCCGAAGTTCTGCCTTCTGACATCCGAATCATATATGGTGACGGTAAACGCAATCTTCTCAACATTTGACGGGATATCGGGCAATTTCACTTCTATCTGCTCGTCGTCTCCCTCGCCCTCTCCTGTAAGGTTGTCGCCCATATGCTTTACTGCCCCGGACGCGTGCTCAAGATTCCCGTAAAAGATAAATTCTTTTTCCGTCGGACATTTCCCATTTGAACCAAGCATGAACGCCGCCGCGTCAAGGTCAAAATCCGCGCCTGAGTCAAACGCGTTCACGTCCCATCCCAGTCCGACCATGATGTTTTTAAGACCCGGATTTTTCTTTGTCAGATCCACTTTCTGTCCTTTTGATAAGTTAATTGGCATAATGTATGTCCTCCTTTATATTTATGTCTTACCTTTTGTTACCCTGTTTTACCCCGCCGTAAGATTTTAAAAACTCCTGCTTTATTGTCTCTAAGCGTGCAGCGTCGTCTGTGCGCTGCTTTCTTGCATTCTCCTGGATCGCCCTTGTCTCGTCAATCCCGTTGACAATCGTTCTCCAGGTTGTCTCAAGCGTCTCAATCTTTATGGAGCTGCCGGAGGCAAGCCTTGCCGTCATCTTCGACTGCTCTACCGTATTCCTTGCATTCTTTATAAGCATCTCATTGGTCTTCTTGTCAAGCTCCGCCATGGCCTCCGCCTGAATCTTCTGGCGTTTCAGCATCACCGCCTGGGCAAGGGCCTGCTTGAATACCGGCAGGGTGACGATGAACGCCGAATTGATCTTCCTTACCAGGTTCATATTGCTGAACTCCATCGTCTTGATCATCGGGATCGACTGCATGGCAACGTTTTCCGCCGTCCGCAGATCCTGGGTACGCTGCTCGAGCATCATCAGAGAATTGTTAAGGCTTGCAAGCTCAAGCTGTATCGCGTTGTCTCCGGTAGCCTCAAAATCAGACTGCCTCTGGGCAATGTACGCCTCCAGCTCTTTCCCCGCCTGCTCCCCTGCCAGGATATATTTTACCAGGTCATGGTAGTAATTCACATTCGCGTCAAACATCTGGTCAAGCTTTCTGTTTGCCTGCTTGATCTCGCTCTCGTACTGCTTAAGCTGGACGTAGATCTTATCCACCTCTCCGCCCATCGTATGATACTTTTCCAGAATCTTTTCCAGCTGCTTTTTCAGGTTCCCAAAAAGCTTTCCAAAGAGCCCCTTGTCTTCCTTCAGCTCGTCAATGTCAAATTTCGACATGATTTTCGACAGAGCCGTGAGCATCTCGCTGGACTCGTCAAGCTGGCTCATATTCATGCTGTTCAGCACGATATCAGATGCCTTTGAAATCTCCTCCGCCGCCTCGGACCCGAAAGATGCGATCGTCTCAAGGTTAAACACCTCGATGGTGCTTACGATGTCGTCAACCTCCTTTGAATTCACCAGCGCCTCATTCATCTGCGCCCTGTCGGCCGCAATGTCATATGGCTTTACAACTTCAATCTCATTTTCCACTGTCGCCGCCGACGGCGCCGCTCCCACTGCTGTTTTGCTAAAATCAAGTCCCATAAATCTTTATCCTCTCTTAAATATTTTATCACGCCACGACGTGCGGATAGCCGAAGGGATTCTGTCCCAGTCCGGAACTTCCAGATCGTACATATAATCCCCCGCCTGGTGCTCCTCCATCAGTTTCCTGTTAAAATGTTTCTCAATATTATATCCTGTCGGCACGAAGAAAAGGACATCAAATCCGACAAGGTTCAAAAAAGCCGCGTATATCGAATCTTCCAGCGTAGGCAATGTCTCCGACGCCGCGATATAGATAAGCTTTGGGTTCTTCTTTGTAAAGTCAAACTGCTGAATCAGCCGCAGCGCCTCTTTCGGCAGATTCAGCACAACCGACACGATCGTATACTCCGTTCCGTTTTCAAAAGTTCCCCGGATCAGTTTCTGTGCGATCAAAAGCTCCAGTTTATCTAAGATATGCTCCTGCATCTCTTCCCTTAAGAAACCGTAGGGGTAGCTTGCGTGGCTCTTTATCCGGCTCCTCTTTAGTTTCCCGTTCTTAAAAAACTCTGTGGCGTACATCTTCATGGGATTCGGCATCGCAGGAGAGATAAACGGAACCCGGCTGACTACCAGCGTCTCCGGCGTCATTAGCTGCTTAATGGAAATCCAGTACTCCTCTACCTTCCTGTCCTTCACCCCCGACAGCTTTGAAAAGATGACCGGCATGCTCACTGTGCCGTCCTGTGCGTCAAAGCCCAGACGGTACTTAAGCTCGCTCCCCCACAGAATCTTAATCTCGCGGTCCATGGTCTTGAGGGTGATGCTGTCCGCCTTCGTAAACTGGCGGTCGCGGAACAGAATCGAGTCATTGTATAAAAGCGAATCCAGCTCCCGCTCCGCATGGTACGCCGCCGTACCAAGGCTCGCCCTCCCGCCCTCGTCGGGGAATCTGTCTAAAACCATGGACGTCTCGTGATTCACTTCATATAAAAGAGGATCATCAAGACAGCACCTTACGTTCAGGTTCGGGCAAAGTATGAGCACGTCCACCGGAATCCTTGCAAGGAACTTAAGGAACATGGCCTCGTTTTTATCCCGGCATCCTCCCAGATAGATAAAGCAGCCAATCTCCGGCATCCTCCAGTTTTTAAAGAGCTGATCCTGATATCTTTTTATCCAGCAGAGCAGATATACCGCCTTGTTGAGCATCCGGTTCAGGTTCTCCCCGGCGTCTTTCCTCTCTCCCGCCAGGGTCTCTGCAAATGCCTTTACAAGAATCCCTCTTAGTTTCTGGTTTGCCGGGTACTGTATGTTCGCGGCGAGCTCTGATACCATCTGTTCGAAACTGCCGTAATTCCCTCTCTGTACTTTCATGACCTCATCCGGCGCCGGCTTTGGGATCATCCCGCTCACAACTGCCACATGCCGCTTTTCGCTTTGCAGCGACCTGTAAAACTGATACAGCTCATTCACATATACGAGCTTATCTTCCACGCCGTTAATCCTGCAGTAACAGTTGTAGAACAAATCCTCCCTGTCGCCTCTCGCTGCCGGGGCGGTAAGGAAATCTTCAAGCCCCTTCCCGGCGATCCACGCGTTTGTGCATCCCGTGATGCCGGGAGGCTCCCCGAACATCTTTTTCTTCTGCTCCTCTTTCTCCCTTACCTCCAGTAATTCCTTTAAAGGAAATTCTCCCGGGAGAAGAACTACGTCGCACCCCGCGCCCCATAAAATATCGATCAGCATCCGCTCATAACTGCCTATGCTGCCGTGGTACAATATCTTCGGAACCTCTTCCTCCCCAAGCCGACCCACGACCCGCTCAAATTTATAGTACAGCCAGCACATGAACTTAATATATGCATTTTTCAGCATATTCTCCGTCTTGCCCGACTTTCTTAAACTTTCCAGTGAATCGTAGACCGCGCACGCCACGCTCTCCCGCTGAGATGCCTTCATCCTGGGCAGCCATCTCTTCAGGCTGGAGGATATGAATCCCAGGCTCATCTGGAATTCCATCCCCATCATCTCTTCATAGTATGCCAGGTTTCCCTCTGTCGGATTCCCAATTTTCCCTTCAATAACTACGCCGTATTTCCTGGCGGCATCAAAATATTTGCAAAGAAATTTATTTGTTTCGTCCGAGCCTTTTTCAAACGCGCATATATATGCCTTCCCTTCCGGACGCCTGCTGAGTCTTGAAAAAAAATCCTCAAGATTTTGAATTTTATAATGTTCTCTGTCCATATCACTTCTCCCGGCGCATAAACAACCCACCGACTTTGATTTTAACATAAGCGCACTGATATTACAAGGTGTACTCTATACCGCTCCCAGGTCAGCAGAATCCGCGGACAAACATATTTATCGTCTCATACCCCACCGCCAGATTTATATTCTGCCCTCCGTCAAATCCCGCCGTGCTGATGCCGATAATCTCTCCCTGCATATTGAGCACCGCTCCCCCGGAACTCCCGTGGGAGATCGGGGCTGTAAATTGAATCATATCCACAGTGTCAATCTTCCGGAATCCCGAGATGATCCCGTCGGAGACAGAATTAAAAAGCCCGAGAGGGCTCCCGATCGCCACGACCTTCTGTCCCCTCACCAGCTTTTTGGTGCCTCTGTAGACAGGCAGCGGAGATAACACCTTGCCTATCCGGATGACAGACAGGTCAAATACTGAATTGTACTTAATGATCTCATTCGTCCGGTAAACCGCGCTGTCGTCTTCTATCCGTACCGAAAAGCTATATCCGCCCTTTGTCACATGGTGGTTGGTGAGGATAAAGCCGTCTTTGCCGATCATAACGCCGGAGCCTGTGCCTATAGGCTTTCCCCTCTGGTCATGCACCTCTATCATAACGATGGAAGAGGCCAAAAGCGCCAGCTCTTCAAAGCTTTTCTCCTTCTCTCCCTCTCCCTTTCTCTCTCCCTCTTCCTTTGCCCTCCATCCATCCATCGCTTTTACTGTTATTTTTGCCTTTCCCTCCTTCTTTCCTGTCTCTGCCGCTCCGGCATCCTGACCTGCGGCCCTGTTTTCAAAACTGGTTTTAATTCCGGTTTCCGCACCTGTTCTACTTGTATTTTTGATACCGGCTTTTCCTCTGGTTCTGCCTCTGTGATTTTTTTACTTTCACAGGGCGTATACTCCGGGAAGGGCAGCTCGCAAAATCCCCCCAGCTTAAGTTCCAGAGAAAGATCCTTAATCACATCCGACGTCCTGATATCCGCCCGGCTCTGAAAGAGAAGGACATCGCACCCGATCAGGGTGAGCATGTAATAAAACAGATACTCCTGCTCTTTTACCACATTATCTGCCAGAACCTTATAGCATTTCCTCTCATCCCAGCCTGACAGCCCGTCGCCCAGAACGCTGTCCGTCCAATATAAAAGCTTTACGGCAAAATTCTTCTCCATGGATTCTGTCATATTTCTTTTTACCAGCCTGTATTTATCCAGTGTTTCACGGCAAGCAAGAGCCAGTATGTTTCCAAATACCTCATTTCTGCTTAAATTCTTTACGTACATGCCTTTCCCCGACTTGAGCGCGGCAAACTGCTCCTCGTAAAAGTCCGTGTCCTCTTGTGACGGCATAAATGCAAGGCGCTTTGCCCTCCGGTAGGTCAGCCTCTTTCTTTCCATTTCCAAATCCATCCTCCGGTCAATATCCGTGACCACATCTGCTAAAGTTCCCGGCTCTCCCCAGCCAAGAGCCCTGACAAAATACACATCCCTGCACCCCATATGGAAACCGCCTTTTATGCCCAAAAATGCATCCGGCGAATGAATTCCCAACACATTATGCCTGTAAGTGATCATATTTTTCATCCTGCTCACCTGCCTACACATTTTAAAACCTGTCTAAATTTTAACACAACACAAAAAATATATCTACCAATTCCTGTCCTAATGTGATATATTTAAAGACAATTATGTTACTGTTCACAAAACAGATAACAGCAAACAATCCAGCTTACCACAAAGGAGTTTCTGACTATTATGAACAACAGCGCTATCTATTACAGCGTAGGCCCGCTCCTGTACTGCCCGGCAGACAGGGTTTCCATCGCGTCCTCCATAAAATCACAGAAATTCGGGATGAATTACTCCCTGTCGCTCTGCCTTGAAGATACGATAAATGACAATTTTGTCTCCGAGGCCGAGGATCAGTTGATCGCGTCAGTGGGAGACATATACCGCTCCCTCCAGAATACGGAGTTTTACCTTCCGAAGATTTTCATCCGGGTACGAAATCCCGGGCAGATCAAAGACCTCGCCCGCCGTTTAGGAGACAGCCATGAGATAATCACCGGATATATCCTCCCTAAATTTTCCTTAAGCTGTGCGGATGCCTATATCGAACAGGTTGCAGGCTTAAACAGCGGCATGAAACCCGTTAAATACATGATGCCGATCTATGAAAGCTCTTCCGTCGCAGACCTTCGCACACGCCATGAAACACTGTATGCCCTTAAGGAGAAGCTGTCTCCTGTCGAGTCAAGCGTGCTGAATATACGGGTGGGCGGGAACGATCTGTGCCATCTGTTTGGATTCCGCCGGGAACCGACCGAATCTATCCACCAGATCACACCCATCGCCAATATCCTGTCTGACATCGTTACCGTATATGGAACGGACTATGTAATCTCCGGCCCTGTATGGGAATATTATTCCGGCAGGGAGTGGGAAAATGGGCTGAGAAGAGAAATCAAAGATGACAGGCTGTGCGGGTTCATCGGCAAGACCATCATCCACCCCAATCAGATACAGCCTGTAAACGATGGCTACAAAGTGACCGAAAAGAATTATAAAGACGCCTTGCGTATCCTCCACTGGAACGTCAAAGAGGATTCCTACGTATCCGGAAGCTCCGACGGCGACCGGATGGACGAATATAAGACCCATATAAACTGGGCGCAAAAGACACGTTTTATGGCAGAATGTTACGGCACCGCATAAAAAGAAGCTGACGCAGTCTCTATGCGTCAGCCAGTTTTTTTATGATTCCGCAGCATTTGTAGTGCCTCATCGGATAATACTCTACCGGCACATTTTTCTCCTCCGCAAGCTTTACGAGATGCCTCAATTCTTTCTTCCCTTTATGTCTCTCATCTATAAGCACTTTCCACGGCACCCTCCGAAGCAGGACTCTAGTCGCCTCACCGATTCCCGGCTTGATAAAATTAATGTCCGTAATGCCGAACTTCTCTGCGATTTCCCGTACCTCATGGATTCCCGCGCCTTCCACCTGCAGATCACTGGCCTCGGAAACAAGCGTAAATTCTCTTTCAATTGCCTCTATAAATTCATAAGAAAGATCCGCCCCACGCAGCTCCCCGTAAAACGCGGCTCCGTGAAAATCCTCTTCTCCTATGATATCGCTCCTGAGAAATGTCCTGCTGACAAGCCCTGAAACAGTACAGTTCAAGCAGGAGCTTGGAATCAGAATATCCTCATGGGTTCCGCAAAGCTCCGTCACGCCTGCCGGGTCTGCCAAAACCGCTATCTCCGAAGACACTCCCTCATATGCGGACACATCTTTCCTGAGTTCGTTTAAAATCGCCCCTTTACCAATCCATCCGTCCACAAAAAGGAGCTTTTCCGGGGCGTGGTTTTTCAGCAGATATTTCATCGCATTGCCGTCTATTCCCCTCCCCCTGATAATGGAGATAGAATAGTGGCGGACATCTGCATGATATTTGAACTTTATATATCTCTTCAGCAGTATGCCGACAGGGATTCCTGCCCGGGCAAGGGACACAAGCACCACGTCTCTTCCCCTTGCTGCAATCACCTTATCCGCAAGCCTTCCCACTGCCTGGGCAACAGCTCCCGCATACACCTGCAAAGCCTCCTCGTAGGCCTCCATATATTCCCTCGTCGGAACATACTCTTCAGGCAGCATTTCACTGTAATGCCTCCCGGCCTGGATAAGCCGCTCTCTCTCCTTCGTGGGCTGCGGTTTCACAAGCCCTGTGATATCCTTCAGAAGAAGGGTCACGTCATCTTCTTTATACGAACTTCTCACTTTAACACCACCTGATCAGATTTATATTGTTATTTTTCCGGGCTATGGCTCCCACCAGGGAATTTTTCCCTTCTTCTTCCCCGCCCGCGGCATCTGTAATGATAAATACCCTG
>OFHP01001697.1_pt1 | contig 9954 bp, 6 predicted proteins | sample 1521651 | NCBI WGS metagenome assembly OFHP01 (sample SAMEA3504105, study PRJEB24116) | mouse gut metagenome | biome: mouse gut; feature: mouse-associated habitat; material: faeces | place: Denmark | collected 2011 | reverse complement strand
TCCCCTGAACCCGCCCCCGCTGTCTGTCCATCGGCAGGGGCGACAACCTCCATGCGAAAAAGGAACGGCATGAACACCGAAGACACCCTCATCATAAGCTGTCCCACCATCCTGACCTTCGACGAGGCCGCCCCGCGCGCCGAGGCCGTGGTGGTCGGCGGCGGCGTCATCCGCGCCGTGGGCACGCTTGAGGAGGCCCGCGCCTTCGCCCCCGTCGGGCGGGAAATCCGCCTAGAAGAAGGCGCGCTGCTTCCCGGCTTCATCGACTCGCACAGCCACCTTTCCCTCTACGCCCAGTGCCGCAGCCAGTTTTACTGCGATACGGCGTACGGCACGGTAGCGAAGCTCACCGAGGCTTTCCGCGCCTATGCCGACGCCCGGCCCGGCGAGGCGTGGCTCCTCGGCTACTGCTACGACGACACGGGCATGGGCGAGCCGAGGCACCTCACCCGGCATGATCTCGACGCGGTTTGCGCCGACCGGCCCGTCTTCGTCTCGCACATCACGAGTCACATGGGCTACGGCAACACCGAAGCCCTGCGGCGTCTCGGCATCACCGCCGATCTGCGCGTGGAGGGCGGCTCCATCGCCCTTGGGGAGGACGGACGCCCCGAAGGGCTGCTGCGCGAAAACGCCTATTTCGAGGCCTTCCGAAAAATCCCCGCCTGCCCGCCCGAATCCCTGCCCGGGGCCATCGAGCGCGCCGTAGCCGACTACAACCGCGCGGGCTTCACGGCCTTTCAGGACGGCGGCATCGGCCTCGGGCCCGGCGCGCACGCCATCCTGCGCGCCTACAACGATCTGGCCCGGCAAGGCCGGCTCAACGCCCGCGGCTACCTGCACTTCATGCCGCCGCTCATGGACGAGCTGCTTGAGACGGGCGTGTGGAACCTGCCCGTTTCCGACCACCTTTATTACGGCGGGGTCAAGTCCTTCGCGGACGGCTCCATCCAGTCGCTGACCGCCGTGCTCGGCGCGCCCTACGCGTGCAGGCCCGGCTTTTGCGGCGACGAGGTGGCCTCGCCGCGCAGCATCGCGGACCTCATCGGGCGCTACCACCGCCTCGGGGTGCCCGTGGCCTTCCACGCCAACGGCGACGCGGCCATCGAATACGTGACGCGCGGCTTTGAGGAGGCACTGGCCGCGTGCCCGCGCAAGGTGCCGGGACACATGATCATTCATACACAGATGGCCTCGGACGATCAGCTCGCCCGCCTGCACGCCTGCGGCGTGACCCCCACCTTCTTCGTCCGCCACGTCAACGTCTGGGGCGAGCGCCACGTCAACATCTTCCTCGGCGAGGAGCGCGCCGCCCGCCTCGATCCCTGCGGCTCCTGCGTGCGGCTGGGCATCCCCTTTGCCCTGCATGTGGACTCACCCGTGCAGCCGGTGGACGCGATCAGGTCCATCCACACCGCCGTCAACCGCACCACCTCGGCGGGCCGCGTCCTCGGCCCGGATCAGCGCGTCTCCACGCTGCACGCGCTCAGGGCCTATACCGCCGACGCCGCCCGCTGCGCCGCGCTTCAGGGCAGGATTGGCCGCATCGCCCCGGGCCTTTTCGCGGATTTCGTCCAGCTTTCCGCCGACCCGCTGGCCACACCGCCCGAAGCCCTCGAAAAGCTCTCCGTCCTGCGCACCATCTGCGGCGGACGCGTCGTTTACGAAGCCTGATCCTCACTCCTCTTGGGCGCGGCCTTTCCGGGCCCGCCCGGGCAGGGCCGCCGCCCCCGGGACGCCTATTGTTCCCGGGGGCGCGCTCGTTTCCACGCTGGAAAAGGCGCGCGGACGTCTGCGGCCATACGATCGCAAGAAAGAAGAAAAAGATGATGATGAGGAGGAGGAGGAGGATAGTATTAAATCATCTATAAAAAACTGCCTTTATGACAAATAAAATATATATTCATTAGATTAGGTCTGTTTACAAGGAACTACACGCAGACCACGAAACGGGGGCTGCTGACAACAAATAAAGGCTGAGTATCAAGCACCGGGAAAGTGCAAGATATTCAGCCTGTTTTGTTGTCCGGGGTTTCCAAAGGGGCTTGCCCCTTGGCACACGACTTTGCTTGCAAAGTGTAGTGTGTTATACGCTCTGTCTGCGTTGCCGTGAAAATGCCGTTGCCGCCGGGGAGGGCAAGGGCATTTGAAACGGCAGGAAAGCAGGGCTGTGATTGCATGGCGTGGAGCCACAAGTACAGGGCTGGTTTCATCAGCAGACAGGGCGTATATGGAACCCCCGTCTTTCGTCCAACGCCGGACTTCGGGACAAATTGTCTCGGAATTGTAGCCATACTTTCATAAAAATTGAAATGGGCGGGAAGCCATTTTAGGGCTTTCCCGCCTTGATTGCCTATCAGCAAAGGCGGGCGGGACTGTCAACGGCGGCGCATAAAATGCGCCGTTCATCTTGACCGTTAACTGGCTCGACTGGATTTGCTATTTGATCTCTATGTGCAGTATGGCACTAATAGCTTCCTGTAAATCATTTATAAAGCAACTCGCATGGTATCCGTCGCATACTGCATGATGTACTTGGACTGAAAACGGAATGCTATATTGTTCATTTTCTTTCTTGTATTTCCCAATCGTAAAAATTGGGATAAGATAGTCAAATGATTTCACATTTAGATTAAATCCGTCAAAAGATATCCATGGGATCATGGAAACTGTAAAGGCATTTTCCGGCATATTGGGCTTTGCCATCATAGTTTCTCTTGTGCCAAATTGTAAAACATCTTCATTATACTGTTTGCAAAAGGCATCATAGTCATCTGAAAAATCTGTCCAGATATTTGAAAATGTTTTGGTATCCTGATGAAACACCGTATAACAAGGAAGCATTTCATTATAGATTACCAATGTCCCATCTGTGCGAAAGGCGGTACGGAATTGTTCATATCGGTTTACAGTTTTTGTGATGTAATAAAGCATGGTGGGATAAAGTTTCAGTCGTTGCTTTTTGATGGCGGTAATGTCTAATTTTGTTGTAATGCTATATGTGCAAGGCACTTCCTTCAGGTAATGTTCAAAATATTCTTTTCGTTTCCAGGTGTTTCTGTCAATTACTCTATATTCCATGAAAAATTCCCTCATTCGTTCATTTCCATTTGGTCTGTACTCCACCATTCGGGAGTTAAGGATTTCAGGTGTATCACCTTTTTCGTTTCATAGTCGCACAAAATTTCTATTTCGCCTGCTGTTTTATTCAACTGCATCATAAATTCCCGGCAAGCTCCACACGGCATACCTGCTTTTCCATCCGGCATGACAGCGACTATTTTTATGATTTGGCTTATGTATAAATAAAGAAAACACCATACATGAAACGACGCCCACGCCTCCGGGCCATGAGCGCCGCCCTGCCTCTCAGGACGCGGTTCGGGCAAGGAGGGGTTCCGCCCCTCCCGGCGCATTCTCCGCCCCGTCCTCCGGGAGGCGGGTTCCTCTCCCGCCTTTCCTCTCCCGCCTTTCCTCAGGGCCGGGGCTCCTTCCGGCCTTCCTGCCCTCCGGTCCCGGCGCGGTTCCCCGAGCCGATATGCGCGTCGAGCAGGCGGCAGAGCACGGCCATATCAAGAGGTTTGGCGATATGCGCGTCCATGCCCGCATCCAGCGCGGCGGCGATGTCCTCGCTGAAGGCATTGGCGGTCATGGCGAGGATGGGGACGGTCCGCGCACCCGGAAGGCCCGAAGCACGGATGACCCGCGTCGCCTCGTGACCGTCCATGACCGGCATCTGTACGTCCATAAGGATGGCGTCGTACCGATCCGGCGCAGCGGCGAAAGCCTCCACCGCGAGCTGGCCGTTTTCGGCGCAGTCCACGGACGCGCCCGTCATGACAAGGAACTCCTCCGCGATCTCCCGGTTGATCTCGTTGTCCTCCACGAGCAGGATGTGTTTTCCCGAAAAATCGTATGCCGCCGGATGGTCCGGGGCATCCCCGGAGGAGCGCCGGGTCACGGCTGCAAGCGCGTCGTGGAGCGTGGAGGCGAAGAAGGGCTTGGCGATGAAGGCGTCGGCCCCGGCCTCGCGAGCGGCGGGCTCGATGTCGGACCAGTCGTAGGCGCTCACGATGATGATCAGCGTGTCCGGCCCCATCTCGGCGCGGAGGCGGCGCACGGTTTCCGCCCCGTCCATACCCGGCATCCGCCAGTCGACGAAGCAGACGTCATAGCCGTCGCCCGAGCGGGAGGCTTCCACAACCAGCCGCACCGCTTCCTCGCCCTGCAAAACCCAGTGCACGCGCAGGCCCATACGCTCCAGCAGCACGGCGGCGTGTTCGCAGACGCCCTGCTCGTCGTCCACCACAAGCACCTTGAGCGGATCGAGCCCGTCCATGGCCGCCTGCCGCCCGGTCAGGCCGAAGGAAAGCTCCACCGTGAATTCCGTTCCCGCGCCCTCCTCGCTCGCCACCGCGATGGTGCCGCCGAGCAGGGTGACGAGGTTTTGGGTGATGGTCATGCCGAGGCCGGTGCCGCCATAGGTTCCGCCAGCGCCGGACGCGGCCTGCTCAAAGGGATCGTAGAGCCGCTCAAGGAAGTCCCGGCTTATGCCGATGCCCGTATCCCTGATGACGAAGCGCAGGCGTACGTGACTGCCCTTCTTCCAGAGCTGATGGATGTCGAAATGGATGGAGCCCCCGGCCGGGGTGAACTTCAGGGCGTTGGAAAGAATGTTGAGCAGAATCTGATTGAGGCGCAGGGCGTCGCCGCGCAGTTCCTCTTCGTCCACGCCGTGCAACTGGATGTGGAAATGCAGACCGCGTTGCTGCGCCTGCGGCTGGATGAAATTGACGATGGACTGAACGGACTGGCGGAAATCGAAGGGCTCGTCCGCGATGGAGAGCTTGCCGCCCTCGATCTTCGCCATATCGAGCACGTCGTTGATGAGGCCGAGCAGGTAGCGCGAGGACAGGGTGATCTTGCCGAGGCAGTCCTCAACGCGGGCCCTGTCGTCGATCTTGGCCGTGGCTACGGCGGTCATGCCGATGATGGCGTTCATGGGCGTGCGTATCTCATGCGACATGTGGGAGAGGAAACGGGTCTTGGCGGCGTTGGCGCTGCGCGCAGCCTCCAGTGCGTCGTTCAGGGCCTGCCGCTGTGCAAGGACGGCGGTCTGATCGACCAGCACGGCAATACGGCGCTCCACGGTACCCTCTTCCATGATGGGATAGACCCGCAGCCTGAAGCGGCGCTCCTGCCCCTGCGGGGACACGTCCCGCTCCACGGGGTCGCACAGGCGCTCGTCGCGGAGGACGGTTTCCAGCCAGCCGCCCGCCTCCGGCCCGAGGAAGGAAAGGAGCTTCCCGCAATCCGCAAGCAACGCCTCCGGGGGCACGCCCACGACGCGCCCGCTGTTGGAGCTGACGTATTCGCACTCACCTTCCCTGTCGAAAATGAAGAAAACTTCGTCGATAGTGGAGGCCAACAGGTTGAAGAGCTTTTCGCGGTGGGCGATTTCCCTGTTCTTGCGGCGCTCGGTCCGGCTGGCGTGGACGACGAGCCACATGAGCGCCACGCCCATCAGCACGTCCATGAATATCCAGATAACGCGCATCCGGTCCATGCGCGCCATCATTGCCTCGCCCCGGGCATGGGCGGATGCGGCTATGGCGTCGAGCCTCGCGTCAAGCCTTTTCAGATAGGGTTGCACCTCGCGGCGGTATATGGCCTCCGCCACCTCAAGGCATCCGTCCCCGGCCGCTTCGCGCGCCGCCTGCCGCCGGGCCTTGCGCAGGGCGGCTACGTCATCGTCGAAGGCGTCTATCTCCGCCGTGCCTCCCAGATAACGCTCCTTGAGCAGCTTGATGGACGCATCCTGAAGCTTTTCCTGCCTTTTCAGGGCGGCCTCGATCTCGGCGTAAGGAAGTCCGGGCGTGCTGAAGAGCGCGGGCAGGGTGCTGCGCATCCCGTATATCCGCGCCTTCATCTCCCGTGCGGCGAGGGAGGCGGTGTAGGGATAATCATGAAGTTCCCGCGTCATGCCGCTCATTTTCACCATCGTGAAAATCACAAAAAGCACGTAACAGGCGGTCAGGATGCACACCACCACCGCCGACCCACGCATGTTCTGGAAGGAAAAAAAGTGCTTCGACATCGGATTAGAGTGAGGTTGCAGAGTGTTGAGGATATGAAGGCCCACCGTGGGGCCTCCTTCTCGGGCACGGAAGCGGGGCCAAAAGCCGCTCAACTGGGGCGCTGCCCTTCCGCCAACCGCTCGGTCAGGGGCGTGCCGCCCCGCGCGGACATCGTCTTATCAGGGAGATGACGGTCCGCCGGGAGGCTTGCCTTTTCGCGGCCTCCCCCTCGGCCTTCTCCAGCGGAAAAGACCGGAACGAAGCGAGCCGCCTGCCCGTGTGTCTGACGCCCACCGCTCCTGAGGAGGGAGAGCCCGTCCCCAATCCTCGCGCAAAGTCCACCCCGTGCTCTGGCTGCGCCGCAAACGTCCTTCCCTGCCGCGTCCGTCTTTGGTCCGTGTGCAAGGCAACTACGTGAAACACTTAACATTTACTACTACTAATAGTAATAAATTCCCCCTGCCATGTCAAATGAGAGGGGCGGCCAGAACAAGCCTCGCAGCAATCAAGGGGAGCACCGGAAGGCGGGCAAGGTGTAGAAAAAAGACGGAAGCCGTCAGCCGTCAAAAGCCGTGGCCCGTGGTACAAAAACGGATTGCCCGATACAACAATGCCCCGCCGTGTCCAGAATGGGGAGGGGAGACACAGCGGGGCGGGGGCGTGAAAAGGGTTGGAAAAAGGGCGGCAAAAGGAGGCGTCCGGGGGCGGGGCCTAGGCTTCCCGGCACCACCAGATCACTTTCCCGATGATGCGGACCGACTCGGCCATGTCGCCGCGCAGGTCCACCTCAATGGGCTCGTAGCGTTCGTTGAGGCTGCGCAGGACAAGGCGATGACCGGGCCGCGTCTCAATCTGCTTGATGTAAATCTCCTCGTTCACGCCCACGGCATAGATGGTGTGGGGGTAAATCTGCTGTTTGCTCTGGTCGATGAGGGCCATGTCGCCGTGGCGTATCTCGGGCTCCATGCTGTCGCCGTAAACCTTCATGAGCACCATGCGGTCGGGGTTTCCCTTGCGGCAGAGCCACTCGGAGCGGAACGCGAAATAATCGAGCACTTCCCCTTCTGTTTGCAGGCTGCCCGAGCCCGCCGAAAGGCTCGCGGCCACCAGCGGGATGCACAAAAGGTCAAGATCGGGAAGCGGCGCGCCCGCCGGCGTGGACGGGGCCTGCGGCGCGGAGGTGGACGGCGGCCCGGCCTCTTCCTTGCCGAACATGAGCCAGTCCATGGAAAGGTTGCACTGTTGCGCCACCCGCACCACCCAGCCCTCGGGAATCTTGCGCTTGCGCCGGGCCTGACTGACGGCCTGCGGCGAGACGCCGAGGAGGGAGGCGAGCTGCGCGTCGCGGTGCAGGCCCGCGCCGGAAAGGAGGCGGTCAAGGATGGCGTTGGAATCGGAGTCGGAGGGCGTTGCGTTCATGGGCTTGTTATAGGCGCAAAAACGGCGTTATGTCAATATCGGATTGTTCGTAGAAAGCGTTTTATCAATGTTCGATCTTTTTTATCAATTTTTGATTGACAAAATACGCGGACTCGGGCAGGTTCGATTCACGCCGCAACCACGGCGACACGCCCAGCGAGACAAGGAGACCTCTCATGGCTATCAGTGAAGATTTGCGCAGCGTGCAGGCCACACTCATGCAGGGACTGAACCTCGACAACGCGCCGCTTTTGCGTCTGGTGTGCAGCAATCTGCAATCCATCGCGGAACAGGTGGAATCCCTTGAGAACCTTCCGCTTTCCACGCGAGACATCGTCGGCAAGGGGGAACGCCGCCGCAACCGGCGCTGCGCTCTGGGCGCGGCCTGACAATGACAGGCATCAACTGTCACTGACTGTCATTTATGTATTATTCTCTATTTTTTTCGGTTTTTATATATATGTCATTGACTGTCATTGACGGAAAAGCCGAACCACGGGAACGGACTGCCGCGTTACTCCACGGTCCACGCCGCCGTGAGGTCTGGAGGTGCCGGGCACAGCATCGCCGCCGTTGCAAGGCCGGAAAAATGACGGATACGATGTAAAAAAGCCCATTCGTGATGTTTACAAGCGTGTTTGGATGCCTTTTCCGTCCTTTTTCCCGTTTTGGCCCTTGCCTTTTCCTCCTTTAACGGACGGTTTTTTCTCTCTTCACCCCTTGACTGGGCCGCATGACGTCCTACTGTAGAGGCAAGAAAGATTTCCGCAAGGAGGATTTCATCATGACCAACAAGGAAGTCGAAATGGTCGTCGCGGGTGTCGTGGAAGAACACAACAAGGAAAAGACCCCCTTCGACCGCGATTCGTTCGTGGCTCTTGTGAAGATGATGCAGGCCCTCTATTCCCGCACCACCCCGGAACATCAGATTGATACCGTCAGCCGCATGAAGGTGCTGCTCAACTCGGTCGACGGGCTGCATACCCCGTGGAAGCCCGAGGAACTGTTCGACGCCTGCATCGCGGACCTTGAAAAGAGGCCCGAGAGCTTCTCCATGTCCCTTGACGAGGCGAACATCTTCATCCGGGGCGTCGATATGGCCCTGAAGCGTCTGAACGCCAAGGCTGAAGCCTGCCCCACGCTGGCCGCGCTCGCTGAAACGTTCCATTAATGTTGCTTTTTCGCTAATATTCCTGTTCCGATGCGCCAACAGCCCGCCGCCGTTTTTCCGGTTGCGGGCTGTTGACGTATCCGGGCGGCTCGCCCGGCGCGGACCCTTTGCCTGGAGCGTGTTGACACTAAACCAATAAAGCCCCGTTTTTTCGGTGTGTTGCCTTGTACTTCCCCAAGGGAAATGATTGTTTCTAACCTGCCTGAAAAAAATGAGGATATATAAATAGTGTCAACAGCCCGCAGCCGAACCGGGCCGCGCGGCAGGAGCGCAGTCGGGCCGCGCTTTCGGCTGCGGGCGGTGGCGCTTCGGCCTTGCCCTGCACCGTGGCTCAGGCGATGGCCCGGAGGGGCTGGCGCAAGCCATTGAACCTTGGACGACGGGCCGGCGGCTTTTCCGGCGGTTTCACCTCGGCGCGGGCGGGCGGCGCTTGGGGCCGCGTTTTTCCATTGGCCCTGCCATACGCGTTTTTCCACTGGTCCTGCCATAGGAAGCGGTTGATCTCTTTCCTCTGTGATTTCAGGGAAATGCGGATGGACGTTTTCGCCTTGTGGAGCCTCTTGCCTCAACAGTGAGGAAAACTTCTGAAATGCCGGGATGCTCAAAAAACCGTCAATCCTTTCCTGTGCCAGAGGCTTTCGCCTTGTGAAGCGCGTTGCTTCAACGGTATTGCAAATGTGTGAAAGGCCGGGATGCTCAAAAATCCTCAATCATTTCCGGTGACAGCGCCTTTCGCATTGTCGCGCCTGTTGCCTCAACGGTGTTGAAACCGTTTGAAAGGCCGGGGCGCGCAACAACCGTCAATCCTTTCCTGTGTCAGAGGCTTTCCCTGTCGCCGGGGCCGTCTCTCCCGTGCGGGCTTGTCTCGGATTGAAAAAACAATTTTTGATTGATGCCTTTCCCCATAGGGGGCTTGGGCTCGGGGGGACGTTTTGCAGCAGCGGGCCTTGTGGGAACCGGACACAATCCGCCGTGTGGGGAAATGCGTTCCGCAGGGGGAGTCACTTACCATCCGCCCGCCGTATGAGGAACGTTTCCAGCAGCGGATCGGGGAGTCACACACCAGCCGCCGCGTGGGGTGGGGCCTTTGGCCACACGGCCCTACGCGGGACTGTTGAGTCCATCGGCCCTGTGGGAGCTTCTCGTGGTGGGGCGAGGCCTCGGGTCAAACGGCCCTACGCGAGATTGTTGAGCCATTACCCCAGTGGGAGCCTCCCGCAGTGGGGCGTGGCCTAGGAGCTGTCTCCAAATAAGTTCTAGACTTTTTGTCCTTCTGTTGGTTTGCTG
>OFHP01001694.1_pt1 | contig 9968 bp, 9 predicted proteins | sample 1521651 | NCBI WGS metagenome assembly OFHP01 (sample SAMEA3504105, study PRJEB24116) | mouse gut metagenome | biome: mouse gut; feature: mouse-associated habitat; material: faeces | place: Denmark | collected 2011 | reverse complement strand
GATGCGCCGGGGGTTGACCCCCGCCAGACGGCTCAGACGCTCAATAAGGCACAGGGTCTGTCCGCCCCGGTCCCCCCGCAGGAGGGAGTGAACCTCGTCGATGACCACGAACCGCAGATCACCGAAGAGCTTGGGGATGGCGGCGTGCTTGTGGAGCAGCATGGCCTCCAGGGACTCCGGGGTGATCTGCAAAATGCCGGAGGGACGCTTCATGAGCCGTTCCTTGTGGCTCTGGGCCACGTCGCCGTGCCAGTGCCAGACGGGAATGTCTGCCTCCTCGCACAGGTCGTTGAGCCGGAGGAACTGGTCGTTGATGAGGGCCTTCAGGGGGCCGATGTAGATGCAGCCCACGGAGGACGGTGGGTCCTCAGAAAAGAGGGTAATAATGGGGAAGAAGGCCGCCTCCGTCTTGCCGGAGGCGGTGGAGGCGGTGAGGAGCAGGTTATCGTCCGTGCGGAAGATCACCTCCGCCGCAGCCACCTGGATGGCCCGGAGGCTCTCCCAGCCGTTGCGGTAGATGTACTCCTGCACAAAGGGGGCGTAGTGGTCGAAGATGTTCATGGAAAGCTCCTTATAGGATCGTTCGATACACTGGAATTTATAAAGCCCGCTGAGCTACAACGACCGTATAGTGATCCGTGTCATACGTAATCCCTGTTTCCTTAAAATTGTTTTTACGCCAAAAATGTTCTGCCTGGGAATTGCCTTTAACCCAACCAAGCCGTACGCTTGAAAGCCTGATTTCAGTCAGATAACGGCATAAACCGTCAATTATGCAGCTTCCAATGCCAGTATTCTGAATCGATGTCGCTGTCATAAAAAAGCCGATAAAAGCAGTCTTTTCATCTGGGTATGCCATAATAAAATCCATTATGGCAATTAATTCTTTCCCTTTGTAGTACCCTATATAATACTTGTCGCACATTTCTTTATTTGGCGGCAAGGCTTTCATATCGTCCATAATACTCTGTTCGGTCACAAAGGGAGGACAGTATTGATAAAACAAGCTATTTTCACTGCACAGTAAACAGATATCTGTCACGTCCGTTTTTTCCAGGCGGCGTACAATATAATCATTGGAGAAAAGGGATATATCCATTTGCGTTACCTCTATCAATTCCGATCTATCGCTCCCCACGCAAGCGGTCACAGCTCAAACTCCGCGAACTGTCCGTCCGCGCCCGCCTCCTGTACCGCGTTCTGCGCGTAAGCAAAATCCCCGCTGCCCAGCAGCTCCCGGACCTTGATTCCCGGGTTCTGATACACAATGTCCAGCACCTCGATGAAGTCCCGGATGACCTCCCGGGGAGTGATATGCTCGTCCGCGCCGATGCGGCCGAACTCGATCTCAATAAAGTCCACCATATCCTGCTGGGTAACAGTCTGGGCGTACTCGTACAGCCCGGCGTGGATATCCGCCAGCTTTTCCACCAGAATCAGCATCTCTTCCAGCGTAAGGGGCTGGAGCCGGATGACCGGAGAGAGCAGGTCTTTGTGTTGGCCGGAGAAGCGTCCCTCCGCCAGCCGGGAGCGCAGGGCCTCATAGCTGTAGACGCCCCTGCGGGGATCTTCCATGCACTGCGGCGTGCCGCAGAGGATGACCCCCAGGTGCTGGGCCTTGCCCTGCATGGTGTCGTTGTACATAGTCAGGATTTTTTCATAGTTGTACTGCCTGGTGACGGCGTTGGGGATCTTGTAAATGTTCACCAGCTCATCGATGAGTACCAGCATCCCGGCATACCCCGCCTGCTGGAGGAAGCAGGCGAAGAGCTTCAGATACTCGTACCAGTCATCATCGGTGATAATGATGTTGACCCCCAGCTCCTGCCGGGCCTCGGTTTTGGTGGCGTACTCCCCCCGGAACCATTTGAGGACCTTGCCCTTGGCCTCATCGTCCCCGGAGAGGGAGGCGCGGTAGTAGAGCGTCAGCAGCCGGGCGAAGTCGAAGCCGTGGACCATCTCGCTGAGAGAAGCGATCACAGCGGAGATCCGTTTTTCCGCCTCCGCTGCCAGGGCCGGGTCGGTGACGCTCAGACCGGCGGCCTCGGCGGCCTCCTGCTGCACGCTGCTGATCCAGCGGTCCAGGATCAGCGACAGGGCCCCGCCCTCGGGGCGGGTTTTGGTGGACATGTTGCGGATAAGCTCCTTATAGGTGGCCAGCCCCTGGCCCCGTGTGCCCTGGAGCCGCCGCTCCGGGGAGAGGTCGGCGTCCACCACCACGAAGTTCTTGGCCATCACGTAGTTCCGGATGGTCTGGAGCAGAAAACTTTTTCCGCTGCCGTACCGCCCAACGATGAAGCGGAAAGAGGCCCCGCCATCGGCGATGATGTCTACATCGCGGAGGAGGGCGTCGATTTCCGCCTTCCGGCCCACCGTGATATAGGGCAGGCCCACCCGGGGCACTACGCCGCCCTTCAGGGAGTTAATCAATGTTTGAGCAATTCGTCTGGGTATTTTCATGGGCGTACCATCTCTTTCAAATCATCTGTATAGTCCTCAACGACCTGAGGGGTATCATCCAGAACAGAGTCCAGAAAGGTGTCGTACAGTTTTTCGTTGATGCCGTCTATCAGGACGGACATGAGGTGTCCGGTCCCCTGCACCCAGCCGGTGTCCCCGCCGTAGAGCAGGCATTGCAGCAGGCGGTACTCCTCCGGAGTCAGAGGCGTGTCCGCCTGCGGGGATTCCTCCTCCGGAGGAACCTGCGCCTGTCCGCATGCCGGTGGGGCGGCTTCCGCCGGAATATCCGCCTCCTCATCGACGATGAGCTTCTCCCGGGTAATGGAGGCGTCCCGGCGGATGCGCGTCAGCTGGGTATAGTCGATGACAATTTTTTTCTCCTCCGCAGCATGCTTTTCCGTCAGAAGGCGCTGAATTTCCCCCTGAATGATCCGGAGAATCCACTTGGTATCCAGCTCCGGCTTGATGGGATGGCGGTCTTCAAAGGCCACACGCATCTCGGCGTCGATGGTTTTCATCAGAGCGTCCAGCTTTTTGCCGGCTCTCGGCGTACAAGCATGCTTGTCAATGGACCAGAGACCGTTTTCACAGCGGCATACGCAGCGCTCATCCACGGCATATTCATAATTGCGCCTTTTCAGCGGGTCGCAGAAAACAGCCGATTCGAAAGGGCGGGTCTGATACCGGCCGGGACTGCCGAAATATTGTTCCGTCAAGGACCTCTTGCACCGGGCGGCATAATGATCCGTCATTTGCCGAAGCACCTGGACGATGACCCTGTCCATCTCCTCCGCGTGGGCTGCATAGAATTTGGAACGCTCCAGCCATTTGGGAGCCAGCTGTTTTACTGCAGTGATGATCCGCTCCGGCTTCTCGGTCCCCGCCTGCTCCAGCACGGTGAGACTTTGGTCAAAAAGCACCTGGGGGGAGCCGGCCAAAAGCGCCGCGTCCAGATCGTAATAAATCACGTAGTCTGTCAGCCATTGATCCAGATAGGGGAGAAGACTGCCGTTGATCTGCCCGTAGGCTTCTCGGAAATCCCACAGCCTGCGGTATCCGTCCATGGCGTCCGAGACGCCGATTTGATTGATGAGTTCGTAGACATAGAGAAAGGCGAAAGAGAGGGAGGTCTCCCGAATATCGCCTTTGCGCAGCTTTGTCCTCCAGGAAAAATAACCGCGCAGCTCCTGGTCCTTCAGGGATTGGTAAGTGGGATAATAGTATTGGACGCGGCCGGAGAAGTCGTAATCATCCTCGTAATTGACCAGGAGCTTGGCCTGCTGCAAAAAAACTGCGCTTCGGGACTGCCAGTGCTGCATGCTCCTGCCTTCCAAAGTACGGGCTGCGCGGAGGAGGGAGGGGAGGCGTTCCGGCCGCTGGGCTGGCTTGGGGTAGATGGCCTCGTCCTGAAACACGGTATGGCGGAACCACTCAGCAGCGGCTCTCATCTTTTTGGCGTCCACAATGCTGCCCCCTCTTTCGTTCAAATGTTCGGCATTATTATATAACACAAGAAAAAAGCCGTCAAGCGGACTATGGGAAAAATTCCGGCGGAATGGGGAGATTCCCGACTCTTCTGCCTGAACCCCATATTTCCACCCCAGTACTCTGCCAAGTTAGGAATGACAAGAGAACATTTGTCAAGGGGGAGTTCACCAAAAGATTTGGCAAGTTGCACTTTTATTCTGGATGCCCATTTGGTTATGGGAATTGACCTCAAAAGTCATTATGCCATCCAAGTATCCAGCGTTTAGTTCGGTTACACGCCCGCTCGCCCAATGTTCCGTACTTCGGCGATCATACCAGTGTAGCCACGCACATTCTGTCTCATAGATTACACCGAAGTAAAATTGACAGTTCTCATCCATCTGTTTGGCATAGCGTTTAATCTTTTGCAAATCAGCCTTTATAACATCCAGAGTGCCTTGCGCTGTCCCGCCCTCAAATTTCAGTTCAACAATGGCAGCAATATCCAACACTCTTTGGGAAAGAGCCCCATCCGCAGAAAGATCCATTTGTACGATCGCCAAATCCGCTCTATACTTCAATTCTGGTATGTAAAATTCTGGGTAGATAAAAAGATTATTAGCCTTTAGAACATCTTCTAAATGGGTGCGTAGATGATGGTACAAACTGGATTGCAGGCTGGCTTCGCGGAGAAGCTTCCCGCTTCCATAGTCCTCGCAAATCTCTTTCAACCAAATCATTTTGATTGCACGGTCGATTGTACGCCGTACACTTTTTGCAGTCATTGTTATCACCCTTTTATATCATAATAGCCAAAGTATATCACAGAGCTGAGCAACATTCAATTTGTGCTTTTATAGGCCCTGATAGTAATAGCAAGCAATGCACTATACCCGGCGCCGCTTGTTGGTGGCCGACGGCCCCCAAGCCTGTCTCTTGGCTCGAGGTCCGTTTTTCATATTACTGCGCCAGCACCCACTCAATAACCGTATCCTTCCCCTGACGCAGATCCTCAATGTCCATGTGGACATATACGTCCGGCTGAATACAGGTCTCCCACTGGTATAGCCTGCCATCCTCGTCGTAATATTCTTCATAGACCATCTCTACGCCCATTTCCTCCAGCAGTTTTGTGCTGTCCCGCCACAGGTCGGAGATCTTGAACTTGATCTGCGAATGGGGGAGGACGCTTGTGCTGTCCTCCCCGCTCCGGCTGAAGAAGGAAGAAAACTGCGCTGTGGGTTCACCGACAGTCACCGCATTAAATTCGTCCTTGAGAAGGGCAATCATCCTGGTGGCAGAGGAAGCTGTGCCGCCGCCGGTCAGGACGTAAACCTGCTTTCCCTCCAGCAACCCGGCCTCTGCCCGGACCTCCTCCAGAAATGGAAGGGATTCCGCACTCCCGCCAGGGCACCCCCGGAGGTCAATGGCCAGCTTGCTGCAATCCGGATGCTCCTCCAGCAGCACGGCAACCTCCGCCAAGTACCGCCGGATGGTGCTGGGATACCACATTTCGCCTATGCACCACTGGATACACCCCCCGTCTGGTCCTTCATAATACGCCGTCCGGTCGCCTCCTTTTTCGTAAACCAGAGAGGCCCAGTTCTCGTGCTTTATCCACGGTCCCGACATCCACTCATCGAGTGTAATCACGGGGACCTGCAGCGATTCTACTTCCTGATTGTCATTGAGGATCTGGATGGTATAGCCCTCCCTGTAATCGCAGCCCACCCAGTCAAAGAAGCTCGGATATTGGGGAAACTCCGTTTCGCTGTTCCAGTTGAATGGTTCCACCAGAGCAGTTCCCCTGCGCATAAGGTACAGGCTGTTCACGCCGTTCACTCCAACGATCCCATGCAGCAGATACGGCTCGAATTGGCCGGATCCCTCAAGGCAGCTTCCCAGATACAGCTTGCCGTTCAGCGGGAACATATTGATGGCTAACAGGCGGTCGCAGATGGGCAGGTAACCGTCCCACCAGAGTTGGGTGTGGGTGTCGCCCATACCACTGATAATGGCGTCAAGCTCATAGAAGATGTCGCTGTCGGACAACTCGCCCACCCTTGTGATAAGCTGGTCCAGCTTCCAGTCGAACTCCTCCTCCGGGCAGTAATAAAAGGGATCCAGATGCCTGGCTTTATACTCCTCCCGCAGAAATTCGATATCCTCGATCCAGTCCCTGTCCCGCTGGGGCAGCTCCCGCTCTGTGGGGTCCTCAGGGGCGGGGATCTCCTCAGGAGCGGACGCTTCCACCTCCGGCGCGGGGTCTGGCGCGGGAACAGGCTCCGGCTGGGCTGCGGGCGCACAGGCTGTCAGCAGCAGGCAGAAAGCCAATAAAAACAGGCAAATTATCTTTCTCATGTCAGTACATTCCCCCTCTGTTTCGGTCTTAATTGATAATCTATCATGTCACTGCGCCAGCACCCACTCCATAACACTGTCCCTTCCCTGCCGGATATCCTCGATGTCCTGATAGACGTATACATCCGGCAGGATGGTATTTTCCCACTCATAGAGCCTGCCAGTTTCATCATAACGCTCCTTAAAAGCATAGTCAATATCAAATAGCGGAAGGTCCATCGCGCTGTCGTTCCAAAGGTTTGAAACCTCCACCTCAAGCTGCGAATGCGGAAGCGTGAAGCGCCGCTCATTCTCCGCATCTCCTGAATAGGCAAAAAAAGAGGAGAACTGTCCTGTAGGCTCGCCCACAGTGATCGCGTCCAGACCGCCTCTGAAGCAGGCAATGGCATTTATCGCCATGGACATCGTCCTGCCTCCGGTCAGCACATATGTACACTCCGGTTTCAGCTGCCGGACTGTATCCTGTAGCGCCCAAATCACCGTCGACCATCCGCCGGTATTCATCCGGAGGTCGATCACCAACTTGCCGCAGTCTGCATGTTCCTCCAGCAATTCGGCCGCTTCATTTATGAGCCTGCGAATAGAACTGGGATAGTCCATCACAGCAAAAGACACATAGACGCACCCTCCATTTTCCGCCTCGATATACTCTGCCTGGATGCCACTTCTCAAATAGCGGAGGGAATCCCAATTCTCCGGGCAGATCCACTGGCCCTGCTTCCATTCGTCGCCAGTAATCAGAGGGATCTCTACCGACTCGACCTCCTGGTTTTCATTGAGGATCTGGAAGGTATAACCCTCCGTATAGCCACAGCCTGCCCAGTCAAAAAACGCCGGAACAAAAAAGTAATGTAACTCTGTAAAAGTCTCCCTGCTGTACCATCTGTTGGCGGGATTGCTCACGCTTTCTATTTTCCGTTCGAGATACGCAATGTCCACCCCATTGACCGCAACAATCTCACGGAGCAGATAAGGTCTGAGATGTTCAAAGCCCTCTTGAAAGGCGGTTAAATATAATTTATTGTCGAAAAATTTAACCTTGGCAGGAAACATCCTGTCATAAATATGGGATGCGCCGGGATAGACATTCAAATGAATATCGCCCAGCCGGGCGGCAATGGCTGTAAGCTCAAAAAAGATGTCATTGTCGGACAAGTCCCCCACCCTTGCGGCCAGCTGGTCCAGCCTCCAGTCAAATTCTTCCTCCGGGTGCTTTTCCTTGATATTTTCCCGAAAAAATTCGATGTCCTCAGTCCACTCCTTTTCTCTCTGTGACAACTCCGGCTCAGGGGGCTCCTCAGGGACAGGAGCCTCCGGCGCGGGGGTTGGTTCCGGCTGAGTTGCGGGAGAGCAGGCGGTCAGCAAAAGGCTAAGTACCAGTAAAAGCAGGCATAGTCTCTTTCTCATAAAAAGGTCCCTCCGGGTTTCAATATCATGCGCCGGAAACCGCAACGGAGCATAATAAGCCCGCTGCGGTTTCCGTACTTAGATTGTACTCAACGAAATGATAATTTCCACATCTTATTTTGAAATAGCTTCTGCACAAATTAAGGGAGATACGACTCCCCGTTACCCTTCTTAATTGGTACAGCAGGCGGTACACCATCGCCAGGATCTCCCCCTGCATTACCTCCAAGAATATCCTGGCAATCCATCCGCCACGGCGCGATACCCGCATCGGCATCCTCGGGAGAAATCTGCTCCTCCGCCCGAACACCCGGTTCGTCTTCCGCCGCATCCATTGCACCGGCCTGGGAGGGCAGCATGGACAGGCAAATCAGCAGGGACAGGGACAGTGCTGTGAGTTTTTTAACATGGGGATCATCATTTCTTTTTAAGATGAGCCCATTATATACATCCAATAGCGAAAGGTCCATAGCATCTCACGGAAATTTTTTCTTCCGTGAAACAGCAGCAAAAAAACGCTCCTTGACGCAGCGCAGAGTCAAGGAGCGTTCCTTATTGATACTTCTTCCCCACCACATAAATGGGTATCATCATCCCGCCCAGAATCACGAACAGCGTTACGGGCAGCAAAATAGCGAACTGCACCATTGCCGCCAGCCCCAGCTCCGCCAGCAGCCTCTGCATGGCGGCGAAAAGCAATACCCAGCCGCCCAGCGTCAGACAGGCCCACGCCCGGACAGCATTCAAAATATGGGGCCAGTTGCTGTTGTTGAAGTGTACCCCCGGTATGTTCATGCGAAACACCCCGTCGCTGTAAAAGGCCACCTCATATTGGTCATAAAATCTGGGCAGTTTTTCTTTCGAGAAAAAGACAAAGTACAAGCCAAATATGAGCGCCATCAGCGGCGGGAGGATCACGAAAACGCTGGCTTCCCGCCAGAACCACGGCTGCCCGAACCGGAAGAGCAGCCCGATCTCCACGGCGCACAGCGCCAGCGCCCACAAAAACCGCATTCCCCACTTCCGCCGGTTCTCCCGCTGTGCCGTCTGCTCCTGGGCGGTCATGACGAGCGCCCCATTGACCAGCGGTTCTACCTCCTGAATCGTCAGCGGCTGATCCTTCCGGATAATCTCCCCACGGAGCAGCTCCGTCACGCTGACCTCCATCAGCGCTGCCAGAGGCTGCAAAAGGGCGATATCCGGCAAGCTCAATCCTCGCTCCCATTTGCTCACGGCCTTGTCGGAGACATACAGCTTTTCTGCCAGTTCCTTCTGGGTCATCCCTTTTTCCTTCCGCAGCCGGGATAGAAAGGCGCCAAATTTTCCGTTGTCGATTTTATAGTTTCCTGCCATCACGCATTCCTCCTTTGCCGCAAGTATAAGCAAAAGGAAGCGCTTTTGTCAACCGACCAGCGGTAGAGCCCTGTATTTGCAAGGCTTTCCAGGCGCAAGCCGCCTATTCGACCTCCAGATAAGGCCGCGCTAATCCAACAGTCACCCTGGTTCCCTTCCCCAGCTCGGACTCCACCGTGATGGTGTGCCCCAGCTTCCGGCAGATCTCCCGGCTCAGGTACAGCCCGATGCCGGTGGCCCGCTTGTCCATGCGGCCGTTGCAGCCGGTGAAGCCCCGATCGAAGATCCGGGGCAGGTCCTCCGCCGCGATGCCCACGCCGTCGTCCTGGATAAACAGCCGCTCCCCCTCGCCCCACACCTTCACGTGCCCGCCGGGGGCGTACTTCACCGCGTTGGACAGCACCTGCTCCACCACCAGCTGTAACCATTTCTCGTCACTGAGGACGTGCAAAGCTGTCTCCCGCAGCTCCAAGGCAACCTTGCCCCGGATGAACAGCGGAGCATATTTCCGCACAGCCTGGCGCAGCATATTGTCCACATCTACCTGACGGATCATATAGTCTGTAGAGCCGCCGCCCAGCCGCAGATAGCTCAGGACCAGTTCCACATACCGCTCTATCCGAAACAACTCCGTGCTGAGGGCCCGTCCCCGCTCCGACTCGTCATCCTGGAGAATCAGCCCCATGGCGGCAATGGGCGTCTTGATCTGGTGCACCCATGTGGTGTAATAGTCCATACTCTCCCTGCGCTCATTCTGCCAGGAAGTGAGATTCCTGTCAAACACAGCCTTCAGCTTCCTGAGCATTTCCTGGTAATCCGCCTCTGTCAGATTCTCCGGCTCCGGCAGCTGGTCCAGCAAAATCTCCACATTTTGAAGAATCCTTCGGCGTTCTTTATGCTTTTTCCAATATGTGAAAAAA
>OFHP01001689.1_pt1 | contig 9989 bp, 4 predicted proteins | sample 1521651 | NCBI WGS metagenome assembly OFHP01 (sample SAMEA3504105, study PRJEB24116) | mouse gut metagenome | biome: mouse gut; feature: mouse-associated habitat; material: faeces | place: Denmark | collected 2011 | reverse complement strand
GGAACACTACCAGGTTACGTTTACCAATGTATATTACGAAAACGGGAAAAAAGCGCTGGGGCAAAATACAAGGGACGAACTGACTGCCGTGGCGACGGCGGATTTTACCAACGGAACGCTGATTGAACTTTTGAATGCGAACCGCAGGGAAGGATACCGCGAATGGCTGGAGGACAATAACGGCTGTCCGGGATTTAGCGGTAAGGTATTTATCCGTACGGAACTGTCCGGGGAAGGAACGCAGGATAGCCCGTACCTGATTTCGGACGCGGCGGATCTGGCTGAAATGGAGCGCGTAGTTAATTTGTCAAATGAATTTGCAAAGGCGCATTACCAGATGACGGCAAGCATTGATTTGGAAGGAACGGCTTTTTCGGGCATTGGGGCGCAGATTGCGTTTCAAGGCGTTTTTGACGGCGGCGGGCATGTAGTGCGCCATTTGGATATCTATGCGGCGTCCGGGACGAATATCGGTTTTTTCTGCCAGGCACAGGGAGCCAGGATCCAAAATTTTGGAATCGAAAGCGGAAGAGTGCAGGGCGGTTATAAAGTGGGCGCAATTGCAGGGCGCATTTCCCACACGACAATAATAAATTGCTTTAACCAAGCGCTTGTAAAAGGTTTTGAAGATGTGGGCGGCCTTGTCGGCATGCTCAATAACTCGGATTTATTAAACAGCTATAACGCCGGGGTGGTAACCGGATCCAAATCTTTAGGCGGCCTGGCAGGCTCGGTCTGCAGGAGTTTAGACCCCGAGGCAGAAGCAAATGTGAAAAACTGTTATAATCTGGGGCGCGTGCACTGGGGTACGTATTCCGGAAAGATAGCGGGTTATGTTGAAACAGGAAGCAACCTGGCCGGTTACGCCAATCTGTATTACAATAAAGAGAACCTTCCGGATCAGCCGATTGGAAATATATTTACAGATCCGAAGGCGGACGGGATTACCGGAATCACAGCATGCGCCAAAGAAGAGATGCAGGGCGCGGCTTTTGCGGAAACAATGAATGCGGGAGCAGAGGAAGGATACGGCGCATGGCAGGTTGGAAGCGATAACCGGGCAAGGCTTGCGGCTTGTGAGGAAGCTTCGGAAATAGACAGTTTTCTTTCGTCTATCCCGGATCAGCCTTCCGTAGAGGACGGAACGCTTGTACTTCCGGTTTCGGCGTCGGGCCGTTATAAGGCGGTTTTGTACGGTTCTGACAACCGTCAGGTGGTGGATTTGGAAGGAAGCGTTTATACGCCTCTGACAAAACAGCGGGTAAACCTGATATATGATATCTGCGATACGCAAAAGGACAATCAAATTGTAGCAAGGTTAGAACGGAACGTCATTTTGGATGTGGACGGAACTTATCCGGATGCGGGCCAAAACGCGGTTCCAAACGTTGTTCCCGGCCTGCGGGAATGGTACGGAAGGGAAGGGGATTTTGAACTTTCGGATACGGCAAGGATTGTGGCCGGGGGAGAAGAGGCCGTACAGGCTGCAAATATGTTGAAGATGTTTTTGGAAGAAATGGCGGGCGTTACGCTTGATGTGGTACAAGAAGAGGCGAAAACCGGCGATATTGTAATCCGGTTTGCCCCAAATCGGTATTCCGAACTTGGAGAAGAGGGATATCTTGTAGATATCGGCGATCAGGTCGTGATTGAAGGCGCTTCTAAGATCGGGATGCAGTACGGCGGCGTTTCGGTTGCGCAGATTCTGTATCAGGATGAAACGCATTCAAACCTGCCAAAAGGCGTTATCCGCGATTATCCGGAATATGAAATCCGCGGCGGTATGTTTGACGTTGCCAGACGGTATTTTGAACTGGATTATGTAGAAGAAATGGCCAAATACATGGCGTGGTTTAAGATGAATACGCTTCATCTGCATATCAATGAAGACGGCGGATTAGGAGGCGAATACTCTTCCTCCTTTGTTGTGGAAAGCAAGAAATATCCGGTATTAAATTCCTTGAATACCGGCTATGTATGGAGCCAGGAGGATTACCGCCAGATGCAGAAAAACGTAAAACAGTTCGGTATCGATGTTATTACTGAAATCGACACGCCGGGCCATGCGACGATTTTCCAGAAAATCAATCCGGACATTGTAAACGGATCCAACTTAAACCTCGCGCAGCATTACGACGCATGCCTGGCTATGATTGAAGACGTTTTTGACGAGTATTTGGACGGGGAAGACCCGGTATTCCAGAATGCCATCGTCCATATCGGTACAGACGAATCGGGCAACAGTAATGAAAATATGCGCCGTTATATCAACGATTTGGCGCAGTACTGCCTGAGCAAGGAACGTGTGGAAAAGGTAAGTTTCTGGGGCAACCAGTCGCTGTATTTCGGCAGTACGGTTGTAGATTCCAAAAATTTAATTAACCAGGTATGGGATTCGGCGGATCAGAGGGTAGAACAGGCGCTGGAGGAAGGATATCAGATCATCAACTCCACTTCCAACAGCATGTACATTATTCCTGGGAATGCAAACGGCCTGCACAACGGTTATGTGGATATGGAAGCGTTTTATAATACCTGGGGCGGCACAATCGATTTTAATACGAACCGCCAGACAAATCCCTGCTGGATTGCAAACCGCAATTATTACTGCGAGTATGATCTGTTAAGGGGCAACCCGCAGATTTTAGGCACGCTGTTTTGTAACTGGAATGACCGTTCCTGGGCTTCTGACAGCGATATTATGGATTTAATGCTCTCTTATGTAGGCGTTATTTCAGAAAAGTGCTGGTATGGGGATAAAGACCGTTTTGAAAGCGGAAAAGAATTTAAAGAAGCGTTTGAAGCAGTCGGCGATTACGGGCCAGACGCAAATCCCAGAAAACGCGTGGCGTCCAAATCCAGCGTCATTGCAGAGTATGATTTTGAAGCGCTTACAAACGGTAAGGCGGCGGATAAAAGCAACGGTTATGACGCGCAGGTTACAAACGCCGTAATCGAACTGCCAGAAGAAGGTTATCAGGGCGGGAATGCCTTAAAGCTTGCAAAAGACAGCAGCATTTCCCTTCCGTTTGACAGCGTGGGCTATCCGTACACGGTAAAATTTGACCTGTACTTAGACGGCGCGCAGGAAGACGGCGCAGTGCTCTTTTCGGACGATAACTGTAAGTTCTATCTGGACTATGAAGGAAAGGGCGTAGGCTTTACAATTGGGAAATACGGTTTTACCTTTAACGCTTCCATTCCGGAAAATGAATGGGCCGAAGTAGTCCTTTCCAGCGTATATACGCACGGCGCAAGCGCGACAACCATATTAAAAATAAACGGCGCGTTATACAATCCGTCCATGATTACGCACCCGGCGAGCGTCGCACGCCATTCGGCGACTTCGTATCTTGGTACGGGGCGCATGTTTGAAGGGATTTTGGGTTATCTGGATAATTTAGTGATTGGGAACAAGTACAACCAGATATTCGGAGACGGCTCAGAAGTCATATTAAAAGGAGAAGGAACCGAGGAATCCCCATACCGTATCCGGAATGCGGAGGAGCTGATGTGCTTTTCAAATGAAATCAATGCCGGCAATAAGACGGAAGCGTATTTTAAGATTGAAAAAGATCTGGATATGGCGGGGAAGCATTATATTCCGGCAAGCGTATTTAAAGGCGTTTTAGACGGCGGAGGCCATGTGGTTTCCAATCTTTCCATCCGCCAGCCGGAAGGAGAAAACGTCGGGTTAATCGGCCTTTTAGAAGGCGGTACCGTGAAAAACTTAGGTATTTTAGACGCAACGGTAGAAGGTAAATCCAGAGTGGCCGCAATTGCCGGAAGGACAATGTACGCTAAAATGCAAAACTGCTTTGCGAAGGCGGCGGTTTCGGGAGAATGGGACTGCGGCGTCTTAGCGGGCATGTACAACAACTCCGAGATGTATAACTGTTATGCGTCCGGAAGCGTCCGGGCAAGCAAAGAAACCGGCGGCGGGCTTGTGGGTGCGGCAAACAGGAGTTTAAATCCCGCAAGAGAAACCGTAATTGAAAACTGCTACAGCCTGGTGGAATTAGACGTAACGCGTTTTGGCGGGGCGGTGGCCGGATATCATGAAGGCAATATCCAGGTAAACGGATCCTATCCGTATGCAGTTACTTATACGAACGTATTTTATGACGCCGCGCAGACGGCGATTGGGAACGACGAAACAAACAGCGCTGTTACAGGCTTAGAAAAGAGCGCGTTTACGGACGGTACGCTGCTGGAACTGTTAAACGACGGTTTAAAAGACGGCTATACGGAATGGCGCGAAGGAAGCGAAGGCCCTGAACTGCTGCGGGAAGCGTCATTAGCAGAAGCCGTAGCGGCAGCGAAGGAAGCGCAGAAAGCGGCTGAGGAAGCGCAAAAATCAGCCGAAGACGCGCAAAAAGCGGCTGAAGACGCTGAAATAAAAGCGAAGCAGGCCCAAAAAGACGCTGAAGGCGCAAAGGGGCAGGCGCTTGACGCGGCCCAAAAAGCCGAGGATGCAAAGAAAGCGGCAGTAGATGCGGCACAGAGCGCGGCAGGTGACAAAACGTTCATAGAACAGGCAAAAATTGACGCGCAAAGAGCACAGGAAGCAGCGGAAACAGCCAAAAGAAATGCCGTTACGGCGGAAGAAAACGCCAAAACGGCAGAAGCAGAAGCCCAAAAAGCATGGGGGGAAGCAGATAAGGCCAAAACGGCCGCAGTAAACGCCAAAAATGCGGCGGAAGACGCGAAGAAAGCTGCAGTGGATGCGTCTGTAGACGCGCAGGAGGCAAAGCGGCAGGCCGAGGCTGCAAGGGAAGAAGCCAATACGGCCAAAACGGCTGCACAAGACGCAAGGGATAAAGCTTCTTCATACCAGCAGGCTGCAAAAGCGGAAAAGGAAGCGGCGCAAGCCCAGGCAAATCTCGCGGACGCGTCGGCAAAAGCAGCGAAAGCAAGCGAAGAAGCTGCAAAGGCGTCGGAAAAAGCGGCGAAGGAAGCGCAGTTAGCCGCGGAAGAAGCGCTCAGAAAAGCACGCCTGGAAGCGGAGGAATTGTTAAAGGCAGCACAGAAGGAAGCGGACGAAACATTGCGGCACGCAGACGGTTTGCAGCAAAAGCTGGCAAAACTCTACGCTAAGAAGGATTTTAAGGCGAAGAAAGCGGCGTTAAAGAGGGTTGTGAGCACAAAGAGCGGCCAGATAAAAGTGACCTGGAAAAATATAAAAGGCGCGGACGGCTATGTCATCCGCTACGCTGTAAAATCGAATCCAAGCGATGAAAAATCCGTGAAGGCAAAAGAAGGGCAATTCGGCGTAAAAACGATAAAGAAGCTGCAAAGTGGAAAGACGTATGTCGTTAAAATCAGGGCTTACAAGTATTTTGACGGAAAAAAGGTATATTCTACGATAAGCGCGAAAAAGAAAATACGCGTGAAATAAGGCTTGCATTTCCGGTAAAATCTCCTATAATAGAAAAAGCAAAACGCACGTTAAGACAGGAGGATTTTATGGGAAAGGAAGAATACGGCAAGGCATTTAAATCAGGCAAAAAAGATTACCAGTCACGGATGCTTAAGGGATTAAAGCCGACCCTGCAGGTGTTAGACGACATACTGCCAAAAAAAGGCTCTTATTCGGAAGTCCCGCTCGGCTTAGTGCAGATTCCGGCAGATCAGATTGTCGGCACCAAAACGGTCGGGCGGAGCAGTTCCTTTGCAGGCAATTTTATGCCAATCCTGCGCGAAAGTACGGAATTTGCCGCGAAGTGGGCGCAGCTTAGCACAATACATATAGAGGAAGGCATCCGCGACCCCATAAAAGCCTATGAATATATGAATAAATTTTATGTGGAAGAGGGGAACAAGCGGGTCAGCGTTATGAAATTTTTTGACGCCGTATCCATTCCCGGCGATGTGACGCGGATTGTACCCATGCGCACAGAAGAAAAAGAAAATAAGATTTACTATGAATTTATGGAATTTTACCAGGCTGCGCCGATTAATTACATCTGGTTTTCCAAAGAAGGAAGTTTTGCAAAGCTGCAGGAAGCCGTAGGAAAAGAGCCGAAGCCTGGACCGAAGAAGAACTTCTGACATTCAGTTCGGTGTATGCGCGGTTTACGGCCGAATACCGTGTAAAGGGCGGCAATAAGCTGCGTATTACGCCGGGCGATGCATTTCTGGCTTTTATTACGCTGTATGGATATGATGCTATTGAGGAGAAGACGACAAATGAAATCAAGGCATTGATTGCAAAAAGCTGGGAGGAGTTTAAGCTTTTGCAGCAGGAAGAGGACATTGACCTTAAGATGAACCCCAACCAGAAGAAAAAACCGCTTAGCATGCTGCTTTCACACAATGCCCGCAAATTAAATATTGCATTTATCTATGAAAAAACGCCCGGAACATCCGCCTGGACGTATGCGCACGAACTGGGCAGGCTCCATCTGGAACAGACCTTTCCGGAGGAGGTACATACCGCCTGCTATGACAATGTGACGCAGGAGAATATCGACGCGGTTCTGGCCGATGCCATTGCTTCCGGTTACAACATGATTTTTACGACAACCCCGCCGTTTGTACAGGCAAGCGTAAAAGCGGCGATAGCCAATCCGCAGGTGCGTATTTTAAATTGTTCCTTAAATACGTCGCATCGGTATATCCGGACCTATTACGCCAGGATGTATGAAGCAAAATTTTTAATGGGAGCAATCGCCGGGGCAATGGCGGAAAACGGGCGCCTGACGTATATAGCGGATTACCCCATTTACGGTTCGATTGCAAACATCAACGCATTTGCGCTGGGCGCTAAAATGATCAATCCCAGGGCCAAAGTATTCCTGGAATGGTCCGCCAAAAAAGAAGTGGATCTGGAGGAAACCATCCGCCGGAACGGTTCGTCTTGTATTTCCGGTCGCGATATGGCAATCCCGGAGGAAGCGTCCCGCTTTTTCGGCATATACCATATGGACGAAGGGGGCCCCAGGAACCTGGCTATGCCGTTGTGGCACTGGGGCAAGTTTTATGAACTTTTGATCCGTACGATTATGGATGGAACCTTCAAGTACGACGATAACCCGTCTTCTGTGAAAGCCATCAACTACTGGTGGGGGATGTCGGCGGGCGTAATTGACGTGGTCTGTTCAAAGTATCTGCCGGCTGGGACAAAACGGCTGGTGGAACTGTTAAAGGCGACCATTTGCACGGAACAGTTTTACACATTTTCAGGGCTTTTGTATTCGCAGACGGGCGCGGTTCTTTCTGATCCGGCGGCGCGCCTTATGCCGGATGAAATAATGACAATGGACTGGTTAGCGGAAAACGTCATAGGAGCCATACCTGCAAAAGAAGAGTTAAAAGAACAGGCAAAGCCCGTTATGAAGCAGCAGGGAGTAACGAAGAAGGATGTGTAATGTAACTTGAAGATACTTGCAATTGCGGATGAAGAGTCAAAGTATTTATGGGATTATTTTGACAAAAAAAAGCTGGAAGGAGTAGGGCTTATCATTTCCTGCGGGGATTTGGATCCGCGCTATCTGTCCTTTCTGGCTACTTTTTCAAAAGCCCCGGTTCTCTATGTGCATGGAAACCACGACAAAAAATACAAACAGATGCCGCCCGAGGGCTGTATCTGCATCGAAGATAGAATTTATGTGCACGAGGGTATACGGATTTTAGGGCTGGGCGGTTCCATGCGTTATACGGAAGGGGAGCACCAGTATACGGAATGGGAGATGCGCCAGAGGGCGGCAAAGCTAAAGCTTAAACTGATGCTGCACCAGGGATTTGATATCTTAGTCACCCATGCCCCCGCATATCAGCTGAATGACGGGCGGGATTTGCCGCACCAGGGGTTTCGGGTATTTTTAAAAGTACCGCCCGAAATTTTTTGTGCACGGGCATGTGCATCTGTCCTATGGGCGCGGGCAGAAACGGTATGACAGGTACCAGGACACCCATGTGATCAATGCCTGTGAAAAGTATGTATTTGAATTTGAGGATGACAGCCCGCAGGAATCGCTGTTTTTGTGACGGTCTCCGGATAAATATACAGCCCAGCGTATCTTGCGCCGGGCTGTATATTTTTGGTATCCTTATTCGGCTATGGGCGTATAGACGACGTAGGTTATGGTGCCGTCTTCGTTTAAGGTAAAGGTTTCAATCACCAGGGAACTTATGCCGTCTTCGGAATAGGAATAGCCGAACGAATCTGACATGCCCGGTTTGCCGTCCGGAAACAAATTGCTTGCCAGGGAGGTTCCGCTGCCTCCGGAAAGTCCTTCCAGGTCATATTCGTATTGGATAAAGCCTTCCGCATCCGGCGTGAGAACTTTACGTGTGCTTTCTTCGGGTTTTGCATATTCGTCTATGTTTTCAGGCGTCAGCTTTGCGGCAAATTCATCTGCGGCAAGTTCCAAATCCGATTTTTCCGAAGATATTTCCTCAGACAAAGCGTTGTCCGGCGAATCAATGCTTTTGATATATTCGGCCGCGGCTTTCGGATCTGCTTTGGAAGCGTCTAACGGCAGGTCAAACAAGGCGTTTAGGCCGTCATAGCTTTCGTTTCTTGTGATTTTGCCGCTTACTTCGTCAAACTGATAGGCGTCGTTATTATAAAACGCTTCTCCCAAAACGCAGAGGTAGACGCTGCGGTCGGCAAAGACTTCTACGTTATCGCATTCTGCAATCTGGTACATGACGCCGTCCTCCACCCAGGCGCAACATGCGCCCGACATGGTAAAGGAATTGTAAAGCCATGGCTTGTATCCTTCTATCAGAGGGGATACCAGGAAATTTTCTTCGCCGTAAGCGTCGTCGGAAGCGGAGGGCATCGGCGTATTGTCCGAATGGCGGATGGATACGATGGCATAGGTCCGGTCGTCGTGTATTTCGCCGTTTGAGGTGACCACAGATTCCGATAACCCTTTTCCGGAAACAATGCCAAGAAGCGTAACGTCATAGCCGCCGCCGCTCTGGGTTTCGTTAAGCAACAAAGCGTCTTCGCCCGAAAATGCGTCCAGTAATTTCGTATCGAAATCGAAAAACTGTTCTTTTACGCGTTCCGGCAGTAAAAGCTTCCTTGCGGCGTAAATAGAGACAGAACCGATGCCAAGCGCAAGCGCGGCAGAGCAAAGTGCAATTGTAAGTTTTATTTTTGCTGGTTTCATTTGGCGCTCCTCCTTTGCGTGTGATAAAATTTTCTGATCGAGATAAAAATCTTGTTTATCGTTTGGAGTAAGGGCCGATTTTAGGATGTCATCGAAATTTTTCATCTAAAATTACCTCCAATTCTTTTTTTAAGGCGTTTCTCGCCTGATATAGCCTGCTTTTTACGGTTCCGGCCGGGATTTTTAAAATTGCGGCGATTTCGGCTGTGGACATGTCCTCCATATAATAGAGAAGGACAGGGAACTTTAAACGTTTTGGTAAGCGCGCAACGGCCTGCCGGACGAGGCGTACTTCTTCTTTTTGGATGACCTGCTCTTCTAAGGAAGGATGCAGCGGATCGGGATCCGTTTCGTTTTGGTTTTCCGAAAAAGAGTGCGCTGCGGCAATCCGCGCTCTCCAGGCGAATTTGCGCTTTTTGTTTTTCCAGAGCCGGACTGCGATGGATAAAAGGTAGCTTTTGGGATTATTTTTGCCGTCAATCTTTGCAGTTTTTTCAATTGCCGTTAAAAAAGTATCCTGGTATAAGTCCTCGGCCTCCTGCATACTGTTGGTAATATGCCTGCAGAAGGAGAAAAGATCGGTTCCGTATGCCTGGATACAGGCTTCTAATTCTGTTTTAGTCATGTGAATCTCCATTTATAAGACGTCTTATGTTTGCCCTTCACTTATATATGGTAATAACGATAAGAAAAGTTCGGATTTAAAAGAAAAATTTTATGTCGATAGAAAAAGAAAAATCCAGATAATCTGAAAGAAAGAGTTAAATTAGCAATGAAAATTATTTTATTAGAAAAAAATAGCTTAAACACAAATGTTTACGGTTAGAGGGAAGTAATTTCAGATTAGGCGGTATAGCCCCGATT
>OFHP01001685.1_pt1 | contig 9999 bp, 10 predicted proteins | sample 1521651 | NCBI WGS metagenome assembly OFHP01 (sample SAMEA3504105, study PRJEB24116) | mouse gut metagenome | biome: mouse gut; feature: mouse-associated habitat; material: faeces | place: Denmark | collected 2011 | reverse complement strand
GGAGGGCGGCAGCGGAAAGGGTACGGGAGCATTTTATGTACGAGCAGTTCCGCGGCAATATCAGGGCGCTTTTGCTGGGGGACTGCACGGAAACCGTCTGAGAGCCTTATGCCGGGCGCAGGGAGGGCGTTCCGGCCTTTGTGAGACTGCCGCGATGTTTCTGCAGATATGGTGCATGGCTTATGGCATGCGGGAACAATGGCATGGGGAACCGGCAGAAGCAGGGGGATGACAGTATGGCAGGAAAAATTATTATAAACGGACGTTTTCTCACACGCAGGATTACGGGAGTGGAGCGGTATGCCGGGGAAATCCTGGGAGAGCTGGACAAGCTGGTTACACCGGGAACATACATGCTTGCCGTGCCTTGCTATGCGGAGAATGTGCCGCGATACGGAAATATCGAAACTGTCAGGGTGGGGCGCCTGGGGGGAATCGCCTGGGAGCAGGTGTCGCTGCCCCGCTATGTGGCGGGCCGGAAAGGAATGCTGTTAAATTTGTGCAATACGGCGCCTTTCCGGGATCCCGGGATCGTATGTGTGCATGACATGAAGGTGAGGGCAAAACCGGAATTTTTCGGCTGGAAGTTCCGGATCTGGTACCTTTTTCTGTTCCGGAATATATTCTGCCGTGCCAGGGCCGTGCTTACCGTTTCGGAATTTTCCAGGTCGGAGATCCTGAAATACTATCCCCATATCAGGGCAAAGACCTATGTCATTCCCAACGGATGGCAGCATTATCAGCGGATCGGCCATGATGAGAAGTGCCTGGCAAGGTATGGCCTGGAACCGGGAAATTACTATTTTTCCATGGGGAGCCTGGAGAAAAACAAGAATTTCCGCTGGGTTCTGGAAGTGGCCTGCAGAAACCGGAAAGAGATTTTTGCGGTAGCCGGCGGGGCAAACGGGAGTGTGTTTTCCCGGCAGTATAAAACGGAGGTTCCGCCGAATGTGAGATTTCTGGGATATGTGTCAGATGGGGAGGCAAAGACACTGATGAGGGACTGTAAGGGATTCCTGTTTCCCACCATATATGAGGGATTTGGGATTCCGCCGCTGGAAGCCATGAGCGCCGGGGCGGAAGCAGTGGTTTCCGATACGGAAGTGATGCATGAAATCTACGGGGACGCTGCCCATTATATCGACCCCATGGATTATGAGGCTGATTTGAGTAAAATCATGACAGAGATTTCTCCGGAAAAGAAAAAAGAGGTTCTGGATAAATATTCCTGGAAGAAGAGCGCAAAGCTGCTAAAAAAGGTATGTGAGATCTGTAATGGATGAATGCCGGACAGGGAGTGTTTATCATGCGGCGCAGCCGGGGAAAAGGAGGCAGGACAGGAATGAATTTTTGGAATGGTGCTGCAGACTTGAAAGTAATGATATTGGGCAGTGTTGTGATTTCGCTGTTCGCCATATATGTATGCATGAAAATTTACTGCAGGAAATACTTATTTTCCGTATTTAACATTGGGATATTCACGGAAATATTCATGGTGTTTATCATTCCGTTTATGTACGAGGATAAGGCATGGCTGGCTTTTGGAAAAGACAGCGCAGAACCTTTCTATACTTTTTTGAACCAGAACCTTGAAATAAATCTCACAGGCATGATTATTTTCTATCTGGTTCTGATTGTTTCGGAGTTTCGGTTTGTCCCCCGAAAATCAATAGTTTGCGGAGTCATTGGCAGAAGCGTTGATACCAGGGTGATTTGGGCCGTGTTTTATACGGCGATAATAGGATGGTATCTTATCGTCTTTCTTTATAACGGCACATTGCCGCTGCTAAATGGAGAAAGGGATTTCTATAAAAAATCCCGGATTGCAAATGTTCTGTATATTCTTTTTAACAGTTCCATTCCGCTGCTCACGGTTTATTTTGGATTTTTGTCATTGAAAGCCGGCAATGTCAAAAATATTTTCTGTTTTCTGATGGGTGCTTCTGCCTGTCTGTTTTCCGGAAACAGGAGCGATTTGCTTCTAAAAATAGTGTTTCCGCTGATGTTGATTGTTCTATATAAGCATGGAAAAAACAGAATAAACAGTACGGTAAAAATCTGTGCCGGAATCGGTTTCATCCTGATAGCCGGGCTGGGAATCAGTTTACTGCGAAGCCGCGGCAATACCGGACCGGGCGCAATGCTGCAGGAATTTATTTATGGAAATACTTTCTGTGACTTCAGGGATGGCGCGTTTGTTTTATACGGGTATCACAATCAGTTTGATGATTTTTTGTATGGGAAAACATATATTGCGGGACTGATTTCCTTTATCCCTTCGTTTCTTTCGGAGTTCAAGCAGACTTGGGGCTGGGGCTATTTTTCTACCGATACCTTGTTAAATATGCCAAACCATTACGGGCTCAGGGGAGGTACCTACTGTGAGCCTTATCTGAATTTTGGGTATGTGGGCATCATCATCTGCGCGGTGGTGCAGGCACGCTGGCTGGCGTACAAGGAAGGAGTATTTGACAAGTATCTGAGGGGAGAAATCAGTGACTTCGGAAAAAAATATCTGATTATCAGTCTGGCCCAGCCTGTTTTCCAGTTTGTGGTCAGCTCAAACGGTTTGAGGACATTTTATATTAATTTCCTGGTCCTGGCAGGTGCTGCAGTATTGCTGAAGGGCCTGATATGGCTTTCCAATAAACAGAAGTCGGAAGGATAGCAGGAGTGTTGTGGAGCAGGAATGAACTGCTGAAGACAAAAAAGCCTGATATTGCATACACGGGGATCATCGGGAGACGGGAGATTTGTATTAAAAATAATTCAGCTGAAAATGCAATTGTGAAAGATATCACAATAGGCAATTTTACCTCACAGTAAACCGGTTCCGGAATCGCGAACCTATGGACCGGAGTTCACTGCCGGGGATGACAAGAATGTAACAGAACATTAGGGAGGCGGGGCAGGAATGCGTATTCTGATGATCAATGAGTTATCCGTCAAGGGCGGAACGGAGGTTCAGACACACAGGGAGAAGGCGTACTTTCGGGAGAAGGGTCATGAGGTATTTTTGCTGACTTTTGATGAATCGCTTCCGGTGAAGCTGACGGGAAATGAAGTAAATTACCCAAATCAGTTCCGTTTCGCATCTGGGATATACCATAAATTTTTTATCGATAAACAGAATGTCGGGAGACTGAGGGAGATCATAGACGGGCTGGGGCCGGACGTGATTCACATCAATAATGTATGGAAAGCGGCGCTGGATGTGATGGAAGCGGTGGGGAAATATCCGGTGGTCCAGACCATAAGGGATTATGGGGCAGTCTGTCCTAAAGCAACCTGTGTCCATGAGGATGGTATGGTCTGCCGGGGATATGAAAATGAGGACTGCAGAGACTGTATCAGAAAATCCGTCCGGCTGAGACTGAAATACAAGTCGGCGGAAATTCAACCAAGCCAGGAAAAAGGCTGTGGACTATTTTGTCTCGCCCAGCCAGGCCCTGGCGGACATGTGTTCCCGGAATCTGCTGCCCACAGCCTGCCTGAACAATCCCTTTGATTTCTCAAAAATCAAAAACAGCGGGAAAGTCCCGGGCGCCCGGAAGGTGTTTTTATATTACGGCATGATTGCGCCGAAAAAGGGAGTGGACCGTTTTCTGGAGGTTCTCAGGGGATACCGTTCCGCTGATATGGAAGTCTGGTTTGCGGGGGAAATCGAAAAGGGATACGGGACAGCGTTTTTGAACCAGGCGGCAGAGATTCCCTTTGTCAGCTATCTGGGGGTGAAATCCTTTGACGAAATTATGGAGCTGTATCCCCGGGTTTACTGCGTGGTGGTTCCCTCCTACTGGATTGAAAATTATCCCAACACGGCGCTGGAGGCCGTGGCCAATAAAACCATTGTAATCGGAAGCGGCCGGGGCGGAATTCCGGAAATTATCAGGGATGAAAGGCTTCTGTTTGATATCCTGGATCTGGACAGTTTCCGGAAATGCCTGGATTATGTGCTGCAGATGGGCAAGGAGGAATACGGAATCATAACGGAACAAATGTTTGAATATCTGCAAATGCATAATACCCAGGAACGGTATTATGAACGTCTCCTGGAAATTTACCGGACCATTGGAAGCGGTCCGGACAGGGGGAGCCGGAACGGCGGACGGATACCGGCGCATGGGGAGGCCCGGGAAGGGGGCATTCCGGCGGAAAAGAATATGTCCGGCAGTACACAAAAATCAGAACAGGAGCGGTGACATGGGGAAGACTGACGTAAAACTGGAAGGAAAGACAATACTAATCACAGGCATTGCAGGATTTATCGGAAGCAGCCTGGCAAGAAAGCTGTATGATATCCATGATACCATAAAAATCGTGGGTGTGGATAATATGAATGATTATTATGATGTGTCGCTGAAGGCGCACAGGCTGGGCTGGCTGGAGAAGGAACCGGGATTTGTGTTTGTAAAGGGCGATATTGGGGATAAGGGGGTGGTGTTCCGGATTTTTGAAAAGTACCGTCCCCAGATTGTGGTAAACCTGGCCGCCCAGGCGGGAGTGCGTTATTCCATTGTGAATCCGGACGCATACATAGAGGCCAATATTGTGGGTTTTTTCAATATTCTGGAAGCCTGCCGGAGATATCCGGCAGAACATCTGGTGTTTGCCAGCTCCTCCAGTGTGTATGGCTCCAACAGGAAGATGCCTTACAGCACGGAGGATAAGACAGACAGTCCGGTGAGCCTGTATGCGGCCACAAAAAAGGCGGATGAACTGCTGGCCCATGCCTATTCCGGACTATACGGCATACCGTGCACCGGACTTCGTTTTTTCACGGTATACGGACCCGCGGGACGGCCGGACATGGCATATTTCGGTTTTACGGACAAACTGAAAAAGGGAGAGAAAATCCGTATTTTCAACTACGGAAACTGCAGGCGGGACTTTACCTATATAGATGATATTGTGGATGGGGTGATTCGTGTGATGGGAAAGGCCCCGGTAAAAACCGCAGATGAAGGAGGTGTGGCAGACCCGCCTTATGCGGTGTACAATATCGGCAACAGCCCTCCGGAAAACCTGCTGGAATTTGTGGAAATACTGCAGCAGGAGCTGATACGTGCGGGGGTGCTTCCCGAAGATTTTGACTTTGAGGCCTGTAAGGAACTTGTTCCCATGCAGCCCGGGGATGTGGAGATTACCTATGCCGACACCGGCGCCCTGGAGAAAGATTTCGGATTCGCCCCCGGCACACCCCTGCGGGAGGGGCTGAGAAAGTTTGCGGAGTGGTATAAGAGGTTTTATGCATGAAGACAGTGTTGTTCGATTTGTTTGAAGCCCAGCCTGCCGGAACCTCAAAGTTTCATGGGGGCGGGGAGTATATCAAAACGGTATATCAATATCTGGCCGGTCATCTCCCGGATGAGTGCAGTCTGATTGTATTTTACAATGACAGAAGTTTTCTGGACCCATGGATTCTGGATTCGTTTGCGGATCACAGGATAAAGGCGGAGGTCATACACCGGCGTGAGGAGGTCAGGTATCTTTTTGACAGGCACAAAATAGACAGTTTCTATTCCGGGCTGCCATATTTTTATAAAAAGGCATGGATACCGGAGACGGTGCGGGTTTGCGGGACAATACACGGTCTGAGGGGAGTGGAGCTGCCCTGCGACCGGTATGCGTACAAATATGCGTCGGGCAGGGAGAGCCGGGTACAGCGGCTGCGGTTTCTTCTGAGGGGAAAAATCAAAGAGAAAAAAATCAGGCAGTTTCGGGACTGCATGGAGCTGCTGGATGAAATTGTGTGTGTTTCAAACCACACTCGGTATGCCATCAGGAATTATTTTCCTTCCATGGACCGGCATGTGCGCGTTTTTTATACACCCGCAAAGTATGTGGGGCCGGAATCCGGGATGGAAAAGGAATGCTGCCACAGGGAGGTGGAAGGGAAATATATTCTGTTAGGGGGGGCAGACAGAAGCGAAAAGAACGGATACAGGGCAGTCCGGGCACTGGAGGAACTGTTCCGGGAAGGGATGCTGGAGGGGTACAGGGTTGTGACGGTGGGAGGAATGCCCGGGAAAATTGCAGAGATCATTCACCGGCAGGAACGTTATGTCTGTCTCGGATATGTGGAGGCCGGTATTCTGGAGAATTTATATCGATACTGCGACCTGTTTCTGTATCCCTCCCTGAACGAAGGGTTTGGAATGCCGCCCCTGGAGGCCATGAAGTACGGAAAAACATGCATTGTTTCAGGTGTGACTTCCCTGCCGGAAATCTGCGGTGACGCGGTGTACTACTGCAATCCGTATGACATTGACGAAATCAAAAACAGACTGCTGATGGCGGCGGAACAAAAAATATCCGCCGAAAAGATAGAGAATCACCTGCGGGGGATACGAAGCAGGCAGGATGCGGATTTGAAGGCTTTATGTGAATATATCACTGGAAGGACATAAACGGTTTTACGATTATGGACGGAAAAGCGAAATTAAAAAGAAACATGCACGGCCTGATGTTTATCCTGAAGGCCGTGTCAATGAAAAAATACCATGTTTTAAAACCCGGCCAATACAAAATATGGTGGTCGGAAAAAAATATTGTATATCATACAGCATGTGGCGGCTTTTGCGCGTATTTTCCGAGACAGGAAATGAACCGGTTTCTGGATGGCTTTTCTTTTCGGATCCGGCAGAGTCAGGGGGGGTATTGCTTCCGCGGGCAGGCAATATTGTTTACGCTGAACGGGGAATATAAAGTTTTTGACCTGGAAAAATCCAGGATACTCACATGCCTTCCGGAGGAAAAGAAAAGACTGGTGTGGGACAATATCAGGCATTTCCGGGGATGTCTTAACGTGACGGTGCTGGAGGTAAACGAAAAGGGCATCATTGAAAAATACATTCCGTACCGGAACCGGGACTTGTGGACGGAGGATGAGGTGCGGGCCGGGTATCTGGAAATTCTGGACGACCAGATGCGGCTGACCCTGCGCGCAAAGAGAGAGTATGTGAAAAACGGCAGGGAAATTCTGAAAGAAATCATGGATTACGGGATATCCGAAATCAGCGGACTGTGCCGCCGGATTGAGAAAAACACAGGATTTGATGTGGACATACCGTTTATCCGGCAGCATGGCGATGTGCATTTCGGGAATGTACTTTTTTGCGGGAAGGAGCATTTTTATATTGATTTTGAATATGCCCGGACAGAGTCCTTTTTGTTTGACCTGTTTAACTGTATTTATGTGGAAATGACGGACAGGCATTCCCTGATTCTGGCGGAGGATTTTTTCTCACGGCAGCAGGAATTTGCGGACAGGTACAAGGCGATATTTGAAAATGTGGGAATGCGCTACCAGGAGCAGCGGAATAAAGATTATTTTCTGCTTTTTCTGCTGTCCAGGATCAGATTTGACATAGGCAGCGCTTTCCGGCGCTTTCCGAAATGCAGAAGAAAAAAGTATTTTGACCTCTTACTGCGGAAATATAATGGGGTCCTGGGATATTTGGAGGGGATTTAAATGCTATTACTATCAGTCTGTATCACAGGGGTTGACGGAACCGGAAAAAGCACAGTCGTCCGCAGGCTCCATGATCTTCTGGGAAATGAAAAATCTGTTGTACAGTATATGGGGATGAAATCGTGGGAGACAAAGGTGGGAGAAAAATACCTGCAGAGGGAAATCCATACATACAAGGATAAAATCGCATATATATATGCGCAGATCCGTGAACTGAGGCACAGGGTATATAAGCACAGGGGGGATTCCCGCCTGGTTATTTTTGACCGTTATGCGCATGAGCAGATTTTACAGTTTGACAAAAGCGGCCTGACCTGGAAAAACAGACCGGTGAAACTGCTGTATCAGCTTTTTTTAAGTTCTTTTCTGTACAAACCGACTCTGCAAATATATCTCACATGCAGCATTGAAACCTCCCTGGCCCGTAAAGAGGATATCAGGGGAAGCGGTGCTGCAGAACGTCTGCGGCAGAACAAAGCGCTTCTGGACAAGTATTACGGTGAGGATGCAAATGTGTTTGTCATAGATACCTCCGGGATTTCCGAAGAAAAAACATTGGGGATGATTCTGGAGAAAATGGAGAATATGGAATGCTTCAATACTTTGATGAGATGAAAGAGGTTATCCGGAATTATGGCCTGGAGCCGGGAGAAGTCATAATCGTGGGAAGCGGTGCGGTGACGGTGAAGGGAGGACGGAAAAACAATGATATTGAGTTTTGCGTCAGCAAAAAAGCGTATCATAAAATTCCGCTGCGGATCAGGCTGCGGCTTATCTTTGTTGACCATGAAGACCTGGGCGGGAATGTGGACCTGTTTCGAAACCGCTATTTATGCATGGGAATAAAAGATGAAATATTATTTCAAAATAAATGGTTTTACGAATACAAGGGCTGCGGAATGGTCCGGCCGGAACTGGAGTATCTGTACAAAATGCATAAGAGACGGGACAAGGATCTTGCGGACATGGAACAGATAAAACATGACGAGAGATGCAAAAAGGCATTTGACTGGGATTTCATTGAAGCAATGGAAAAAGAACGCATCCCTGCGGTATATACCTGGTACAGCAGATTCAGGGATGTGTCGTGGCGCTGTATGAAGAAGCTGGAACGGGGAATGGGCCGGCTGCGGGGGAGGAAATCCTGAGGGTCACAAAGGCCGGCGGCAGGTAAATTTGCGGTAATGGGTGCCAAGATGCGGATAAGGATAGATAAACTGACACAACATTATAAAGAGATGTCTTTACCTCTGAAGGTTTCGGGCTGGTTCTTTTTTTGTTCTTTGCTGCAAAAGGGGCTGGCTTTTTTTACCACGCCCTTATTTACCAGGGTTCTGGACACGGCAGACTATGGAATTGTGAGTGTCTACCATTCCTGGGAACAGATCATCATCATTTTTATTACCATGAACCTGGCGGACAGTGTTCTGAATGTGGGGCTGGTGAAATATCACGATAACAAAGACGAATTCCAGACATCCCTCCTGGCGCTGGAATTTGTCTGGGCTGCCATAATGTCGTTTGCTTTTCTGCTGGGATATCCCTTTCTATATCCTTATGTCCGGCTGGAGACGAAATTTGTGGCTGTCATGCTGACCCACTGCTTTTTTTGGACGGTCATGTGTATGTGGACACAGAGACAGCGGTTTGAATACCGGTACCGGAAGATGGCCGCGGTCACGCTGATAAACACTTTCGGCAGCGTGGCCCTGTCTGTGGTTCTGGTGTTTTTCATGGAGGACAGGGCATTTGGAAAGGTTCTGGGGGGAGCCGCTGCGGTAGTGATTCCCGGGATTTTCTGCGTGGCGGACTGCCTTGGGAAAAATCGGAAGATAAAGCCGCAATACTGGAAATTTGCTTTGAAATACAACATACCGATGATTCCGCATTTTCTTTCGTCGGTGATACTGAACCAGCTGGACCGGATCATGATTCAGAACATGTGCGGCCTGAACCAGGCAGGGATTTACGCGGTTGCCTATAACAGCGCCTCCGTGATTTATATTGTGAACCAGGCCCTGGGAGCCTCCTACAACCCATGGATGCTCCAGAGATTAAGGGTAAAAAAATATGATCATGTGAAGGAAACCGTGAATACCATACTGCTGGTCTATCTGATGGCCCTGCTGGTCTTTATCTTATTCGCCCCGGAAATCATGCGGTTTATGGCGTCCCGGGATTATTACGAAGGAATATACATGATACCGCCGGTGGCCTGCAGCATGTTCTTTATTCTGCTGTTTAATTTATTTTCCCCCGTGGAGTATTTTTCCATGAAAACAAAGTTTATGGGAATTGCATCCATGGTTTCCGCGGGGATGAATATCGTCCTGAATGCAATATTTATTCAGCTGTACGGATATCTGGCAGCCGGATACACTACGCTGGCCTGCTATATGATTTATGCCATGACACATTATCTGTACATGAAAAAATGCTGTGGCAGGCTGGGGATACCGGGCTTGTTTGACCATAGGAAAATACTCCTTATGAGCCTGGCAGTGACAGCGGCAGCCCTGGTTTCG
>OFHP01001684.1_pt1 | contig 10006 bp, 10 predicted proteins | sample 1521651 | NCBI WGS metagenome assembly OFHP01 (sample SAMEA3504105, study PRJEB24116) | mouse gut metagenome | biome: mouse gut; feature: mouse-associated habitat; material: faeces | place: Denmark | collected 2011 | reverse complement strand
ACGATTGACGCTATATCCATTGCTCTTGCCTTTCTTACGTTTTTACATCAATCTGCAAAAACACCCTTTCTCTACGATTTTACTAAATTTTATCAGAAATGTCTACGTTCAATTACAATTATTTTTATACAAACTTTGCCAAAATCCTCAACAAAACAGGAGATTTGTCGCCTTTTACCGACAAATCCCCTGTTTTGCTTTTATTTTCTGAATTGCTCTGAAAAAAATACTAACGTTTCAGATTTATCAGTTCCTCCAGCATTGTATCGGATACCGTAATAATACGGCTGTTCGCCTGGAAACCACGCTGTGTCGTGATCATATTCGTAAACTCCGTAGCGAGATCCACATCTGACGCCTCCAGTGCTCCGATGGAAAAGCTTCCCACCGCTGTGATCTCTTCACCGATACCGTCGATGTCCATCATCCTGCGCGCGCAGAAATGTTCGATGCGGCCGGTGATCTGCGGCCGGCAGCCATATTTGTTGGGGCATACCCATGAGGCCTCGCCGAAAATGCGCCGCAGCGGAGTACCGCATTCCGGACATTCATGCACAAACTCAATCTTCGCGGCTCCGGCGGGACGCGAAGAGAGTTCCACGCCGGTGATCTGCGGGATGATCTCTCCCGCCTTCTCAACATAGAGGCTGTCGCCCTGATGGATGTCGAGTTCCTGCATGATGTCTTCGTTGTGAAGCGACGCGCGCTTTACGATGGTGCCCGACAGGAGCACCGGCTCGAGGTTGGCCACAGGAGTCACTATTCCCATTCTTCCGGTCTCGAACGACACGAAGCGCAGCGGAGTGCATGCCCGTTCCGGATTGAACTTGAACGCTACGGCCCATCGTGGGGACTTGGCGGTATATCCCAGGTTCAGTTGCTGGCGCAGGGAGTTTACCTTGAACACCAGTCCGTCGGTAGCCACGGGGAGTTCGCGGCGGTGTTCGTCCCAGTAACGGATGAACTCATCCACTTCCTCCAGCGAATGAAGCAGTGTCATCTCCTTCGATACATTGAATCCCCATGCAGCGGCCGACCGCATGTTGTCGTAATGGTTGTCGCAGGGAAGCCGGTCGCTCAGCAGATAATAGAGCCGGGCGTCGAGGCGCCGCCGGGCTACTTCCTGCGGGTCGTGTATCTTCAGTGTTCCCGAGGCGGCGTTGCGCGGATTGGCAAACAGAGGTTCCTCATTATAGGAACGTTCGGCGTTGAGACGTTCGAATTCCTTCCATGGCATAAGGATCTCGCCTCTTATCTCAAACTCATCCGGCCAGTCTCCCGGCTGGAGCTTTAGCGGAATGCTCCTGATGGTCTTTACGTTGGCCGTGACATCGTCCCCCTGGGTGCCGTCGCCCCGGGTAACAGCCCGCACCATGCGGCCGTCCCTGTAGGTGATCGATATCGAAGTGCCGTCGAACTTAAGTTCGCCTACAATCGAGAACTCTTCGCCGTCGAGCGCTTTGCTGACGCGCTCGAACCATTCGTCGACCTCCATGATGGAGTATGTGTTGGAGAGCGACATCATCGGCCGGGCATGCACCACATGCTCAAATCCTTTTGACAGGTCCGATCCCACACGCTGCGTGGGGGAGAGAGGGTCGTAGCTCTCCGGATACCGGCTCTCGAGTTCCTCGAGAGCCTTGAGCATGAAGTCGAAGTCGCGGTCGGATATTTCCGGCGCGTGGAGTACATAATAGTTGTAATTGTGCCTGTTGAGCTCTTCGCGGAGCTGATTTATCCTTTCAATTGCGTCCATCGTCACTGGTTTGTCGGTTCAGATATGGATATTCCACATCCCACAGAAACAACGCCTGCGGAGGCATTGATGTTCCGGCGGCGCACCGGTCTTTTCGCTCTATGATTCTCCGGAAATCCTCCTGACTTATTTTGCCGCGTCCCACATCCACAAGAGTTCCGGTCACTGCGCGCACCATGTTGCGCAGAAAGCGGTCGGCGGAAATTGTGAAGACAGTACCGCGGATTCCGAAGCTGTTGTGCCATTCGCTCCATTCGGAACGGTCGACACGGCAGATGTTGGTCCTGGTGTCGGAATGCAGCTTGGCGAACGAGGTGAAGTCATCGGTATCGATAAGAACCTTTGCCGCCTCGTTCATGGCCGCGACATCGAGTCCTGACGGAGAGAGCCATGACATCGAGGCGAGAAACGGGGATTTCCCGAACGCCACAAAATATTTGTATGTGCGTCTTGTGGCGTCGAACCGGGCATGGGCCTCCTCCTCCACCGGAATGATGTCGGCTATGGAGATTGCCGGTCCGCAAAGACGGTTTAGCGATATTATCATACGTCTGCGGTCGCCGATATCCTCCGTGGTGTCGAAATGCGCGTACATTACCCGGGCGTTGACACCGGTGTCGGTGCGTCCGGCACCGGTCACCGGCACCGGACGGCGGAACACCGTGGCGAGCGCCTCCTCAAGGGTCTGCTGTACGCTCACTGCATTTGGCTGTGACTGCCATCCGTGGAACGGGGCACCGTCATAGCTGAGTTTAAGAAACCATCTCATGCCAGTTTCTGTAAGCGTCAGTCGCGTTCGAGATAGGTGCTCCCGTAAAGACCCGAACGGTAGTTGTTGAGGAACTGGCGTCCTTCCTCGGCGGTGATGGCCCCGCGTTTCATGCATGCCGTCACCCACGATTCGAGGTTGCGCACAAGTTTCTTCGGGTTGTACTCCACATAGTCGAGCACGTCGGCCACCGATTCCCCGTCGATCACCTGGGCTATTTCGTAACCATCCTTTGTGATGGCCACGTGGACGGCGTTTGTGTCGCCGAAAAGATTGTGGAGGTCTCCGAGGATTTCCTGATATGCACCGACAAGGAATATGCCGAGATAGTATGGCTCATTCGCCTTGAGGTCATGGACGTTCAGGCAATAGCTGCTACCCTGGGGAGCCACAAAATTGTCGATCTTGCCGTCAGAGTCGCAGGTTATGTCCTGAATGGTGCACTGGCGCGTGGGTTTCTCGTCGAGTCTCGTGATAGGTACTATGGGGAACATCTGGTCGATTCCCCATGAGTCGGGGAGACTCTGGAAAAGCGAGAAATTGCAGAAATACTTTTCGGGTAGCATCCGGGCGGCCCTGCGCAGTTCTTCAGGCGGGTGCTTCATGGAGCGCGTCATGTCGCGCACGTCGCGGGCCACACTCCAGAACAGTTTCTCGATCTGTGCCCGGGTGCGGAGGTCCAGGAGTCCGAGGCTGAATCTCTCGAGAGCCTCCTCGCGTATCTGCAGCGCGTCGTGCCAGTCTTCATAGACGCGCGACGGGTCGATCTTGTCCCAGATGTTGTAGAGTTCCGACGCGAGTTCGTGCGGATTTTCGCCTAGTTCCTCATCATCATGCCAGATGGGGAGCTGGGCTGTCTCGAGCACCTGGATGATGAGTACCGAATGGTGTGCGGCCAGAGAGCGGCCGCTCTCGGTTATGATGTGGGGATGGGGGAGGTTATTCTTCTCGCATACGTCCACCAGCGCCGACACCGAGTCGTTGACATACTCCTGGATCGAGTAGTTCATCGAGTTCTCGCCCGAACTGGAACGGGTGCCGTCGTAGTCGACGCCCAATCCGCCCCCTATGTCGACAAACTTGATGTTGAATCCCATCTTGCAGAGCTGGGCATAGAACTGCATCGCCTCGCGCAGCGCATTTTTTATGCGGCGGATTTTTGTGATCTGGCTGCCGATGTGGAAATGGATGAGCTTCAGCCCTTCCTGCATCTTGTTCTTCTCCAGGAACGACAGCGCCTCAAGGAGTTCGCTGGAATTGAGTCCGAATTTGCTGACATCGCCGCCGCTCTCTTCCCATTTGCCTGATCCGGAGGAGGAGAGCTTGATGCGGATGCCCACATTGGGGATGATTCCGAGGCGTCTGGACACCTTGGATATCAGTTTGAGTTCATTGAGTTTCTCTACCACAAGGTATATGCGGCGTCCCATCTTCTGAGCCAGTAGGGCGAGCTCCACATAGTCCTCGTCCTTATAGCCGTTGCATACTATGATGGAGTTCTCGTGGGTATTGACAGCGAGGACCGCGTGGAGTTCAGGCTTTGAGCCTGCTTCCAGACCGATGTTGTACTTATTGCCGTGGCTTACAATCTCCTCCACCACAGGACGCATCTGGTTGACCTTGATGGGGTAGACGATGAAGTTTTCCGAATTATAATTATATTCCTTGGCGGCTTTGCGGAAGCATTCGGAGATTTTCCTGATACGGTCGTCAAGGATGTCGGGAAACCTCAGCAACAGAGGCGCCTGCACATCGCGTAGCTGCAGCTGGTCCATCACCTCCTTGATGTCGACCGGCGCGCAGTCCTCTCGGGGAGTGACCTGTACATGTCCTTTGTCGTTGATAGAAAAATATTTAAGTCCCCAACCGGAAATGTTGTACAATTCCGCGGAATCTTCAATTCGCCATTTTCTCATTTCTTTCTTCTATGTTTTTTTGCGCGTGATGGGCTTGTCCGTCTGTAGGGAAGGCCCGCTTATTTAACAGTGTTGTCGGGATTGTCGGCACGTCGGCCGAGAAGCTCGACTTTGTCTACAATAATCTCAGTGATGCGACGGCGTACCTGCATCTTGTCCGTATACTCGCGGCTCTTGATCCGCCCCTCCACATAGAGTCGTGTCCCTTTGCGGATGTAGTTCTCGGCAAGACGTGCGTTTGGGCCTCCCATCACAAGCCTGTGCCATTCGGTGATCTCGGTGGTGGAATTGGCGTAACGGTCGTTGGTGGCCAGCGACATGAACGCTATGGGACGGTCAGGTTCCGGGTATCTTATCTCCGGGTCCGCACCAATATGTCCTAAAAGAATGACTTTATTTACCGACATGGGTCTGGATGGTTAAACGTTGTGGATGGAATCAGGAATGCGGAATGTCTCAGCAGCTTTCTATCGGGGTGAAATCGATGGCCTTTAGCGCGAGTCCGGTTTTCTCATGCAGACCGCACAGCAGGTTCATTACATGGACCGCCTCGCCCGAGGCACCGCGCAGCCGGCAGTCGGCCACGCATCCGAGCCGCATAGTGGATTCTTCGGGTTTTTCCACCGATACAATGCATTTGTCGGTTCCGGCCACTTCTGAGACCCCCGGTATCCTGTCCACGGCGAACGAGAAGTTGTGGTCGTCGTAGATTTCGTAGATTTCGAGAAGGTGTTCGGAATTTACCGTGCAGTTGAACACTGAGGTCATCTGCGCGCTTCTCCGTGTGGGCGATTTTTCTGTGCGTATTGATATACGGCCGTCGTAGCTCTTCTGGATTTCCGCAATGACCCCGTTGATTTCCTCCTCGACCTCTCTGATATCGGTCCGGGATATGATTTCTTCAGGTGCCGAGAAGTGCAGTTCAATATCTCCTTTCAGAAGCATATTGAGAGCCAAAGGGTAGAGCGCCACCAACGCCATCGACGCGAAAGCGGAGGGGAGGAACGCGTTTGCTGCGCCGCGCACGAGCTGCTTGCGGTTGATTTCAGGCAACGCGTAGACGCCGACGGTCGTGTCGGCTGTCGCCACGCCTTCACTTTTGGAGAGCGGGGCATAACAGGCGCGGCCATCGCTGTCAAGCGGAGCGTTGAAGCAGATTATCTTCGTGTCGGCACCTGCGGTTTCTCGGAGCCGGGCAAAGTCGTCAGCTCCGATCGCCGGACCGCATACGAATATCACATCGCATTTCCCGGGGCTGAATGAGGCGGAGAAAGATGGAAGTCTCTCTCCGATCAGTCCGTGATGATGACTGGATATCTGCCTTCCCTCCAGTCCCGAGGCCTGGACGGCGATGATTTCCACATCGGGGTGTCCCGTAAGAATGCGGATAAGTTCCCCGGCGTCGAGGTCGGATCCTCCGAGTATTGCAGTTCGTATCATTATATATTATTTAGTGATGGTGTCCGTGGCCATGGTTGTCGAGGGGGAGGAAATGCGAAAGCACCTCGCGCGCCTCTTCATGGGTGACGTCTTCACGCAGCACGGCGAAGACCGTGTCGCTGCCCGGAATGGTGCCGAGGATCTCGGGACAGCGGCTCATGTCGATATCGTAGGCGATGCCGGCGGCATAGCCGTTGCGGGTCTTGATCACCGCGAGATTGCCCGAGAATGTCAGGGAGAGGAATCCACTCGAATAGTTGGCCTTCAGGTGAATCTGTCCTTTCGAGAGAAGTTTGTCCTTGAGGGAGTTGCTGTCGGGCAACATGTACATATAGGTGCCTCTGTCTGTGGGCACCTTGGTGGTGCGCAACATCTTGAGGTCGCGCGACAGGGTGGCTTGTGTCACATTGTATCCATGTTCGGCGAGAATGCCAGCGAGTTCTTCCTGGCTCCCGATACACTGGTTCTTGATGAGTTCTACCATTAACTCAACTCGTTGCTTGCGATTTTTCATCGGTCTGGATGTAAGTTTGAAATTAATTAATATGTAAGTAGAATGAATTCTAATGAAGTGGGTCTGAATTCGGGGACCTTATCTAAATCTGATCTTCCGCACTGTCCTGCTGCGATTCGAGGCGTTCGATCTCAGCCTTGATTCTTGCGGCCTCTTCATAGTTTTCAGCTTCGGCGGCGTGCTGCATGGCGCTCCTGAGGTCATCGATCCGTGCCGACGCCGGTTTCGGACTCCGTCCGGGTTTCATGTCGGCGCTTCTGTTCCTCACAGTTTTTGGCTGTGTGTTGCGCGAGTCGGGTTCAAAACCTGCCTCGTTGAGCACCTGCCTTGTGGTATATATCGGCGCATTAACGCGGATGGCGAGGGCTATCGCGTCGCTGCTCCGCGAGTCGATCACGTGCATTCCTTTGCTGTCGCGCATCAGAAGTTCTGCGGCAAACACTCCGTTAGGGAGCTTACTTATGTTAACTTCCAGGAGCGTCACTCCGAATTCATCGAGTATGTTGGCCATCAGATCGTGGGTGAGCGGCCGCGGTGTGACTACCTCTTGCAGCTTGCATTCAATGGACTGGGCTTCCGGATAGCCGATTATTATCGGAATCCTCCGCGTGCCTCCCGCTTCCTGAAGAATCACTGCGTAGACGCCCGATTCTATCTGGTTGTAGGTTATTCCTATCAGTTCGAGTCTACATTTATCCATGGTTTTCTTCTGATTTTTTTGTTGGAGAAAGGGATCCGGCCCGATGCCGTTTCGGGACCGGCACGGAAATCATGCTCGATCCGAGACAGATACAGCAATCGGGGGTATATATGACAGCGTATTGGCCCGGGGCTATTCCCTGCACGTCACTGTCGCTGTGCAGCGTAAGGGAATCCTTGCTTTCGCGCGTGAGAGTGCCGGTGAGGAACTGCGGCGTGTGGCGCGTCTTGAACGCCACCTTTATCGCGGTTTCTCCGGAGCGGAAAGGATCTTCCGTGATCCAGTTTATCTGTTCGAGCGGAATCTCGCGTCCATATTGCCGTCGTGTGTCATAGCCGTTGGAGACGTACACAACATTGTCGCGCACGTTCTTGCGAACCACGAACCATGGGCCTCCGCTCAGTCCGAGACCTTTGCGCTGTCCTATGGTGTGGAACCAGTAACCGCGGTGTTCGCCGACTTTCTTACCTGTTTCTATCTCGATCACCGGTCCCGGACGTGTGCCGAGATGGCGCTCGATGAAGTCGTTGTAGTTGATCTTGCCTAAGAAGCAGATGCCCTGCGAGTCCTTGCGGCGCGCATTTGGGAGCGCCACCTCTTCGGCGATGCGACGTACCTCGCTCTTGGGGAGCCGGCCGAGCGGGAAGATAAGATGGCGGAGCTGGTCGTAGGATATCCTTGCGAGAAAGTCGGTCTGGTCCTTCACCGGATCGGCGGCGGGGCCGAGCCACAGTTTTCCATCCTTCTCCACCACCGAGGCATAGTGTCCGGTGGCGGTAGCGTCGAAGTCCTTGCCCCAGCGCTCCTCAAAATAGCCGAATTTCACCAGCTTGTTGCACATCATGTCGGGATGCGGGGTGAGGCCTTCCCTGACGGTGCGCAGTGTGTAGGCCATCACACTGTCCCAGTATTCCTCATGGAGCGACACCACGTGGAATGGAAGATCATAACGGCGTGCTATCAGAGTGCACATCTCGATATCCTCCTCCGCTGAACAGTCTCCCTCATCCGTGTCATTGCCGATGCGGATGTAGAACAGATGCAGGTCGTGCCCCTCGCGGTGAAGAAGCTCGACCGCCACGGCGCTGTCAACGCCTCCCGATATCAGTACTGCGATCTTCATCTGTCACACTTCTTCAAGTTCATCCTCCTCGTTCTGGTCATCATGGTGTATGAAGTGGAGGGAAAGGAAATAATCGAACGATATTTTCCCGGGACCTACAAGCAGAATGAAAAAGTAGATGCCGAGAAAGAACATGGGGATATAGCAGGGCTGGTTCCATGTCATTTCGTATGCCGGCACTGACGACGATGTCAGTGTATGGATTTCGGCGAGTGTCATTAAAATGAAAGGAGGCACGACCATCAGCCTGGTCAGGAAGCCCACCATGATGAAGAAGGAGCATGCTATCTCTATCACGATGGCCGTGACAAGCGTCACCTCCGGCCCCATGCCCGGGAACGCGGGTATCATCCGCGCCATTTCGTCCAGATGCATGATCTGACGCAATGCGAACTGTATCAGCATCACCCCCACGAACATCCTGAGGAACATGCGTCCAAGATGGGTATAGGAGTATCCGGTTGTCCTTATATATAATGTCTTGAATATATTGGTCATCTCGTTTTATTCTTAACTTTCTCTTTATAACTGACTTTCGCCTTTATTATCAAATATTATCAAATTTTCTCTTTCTCCGTGACTTTTGCCTTGATGATTGACATCGCCGTGGTGACGGGGATATTTTTCGCCGCAATCTTTCCTTCCTCGTCAATTACGTAAATCGAGGGTGTGGAGCGTAGATCCATAAGATCGTCGATCTCCTCATTTGCGCCTGTGTGCCATTTGGTCGGGAATCCGGAAAGTTTCTCTTCCCAGCCTTCATTCTTGTTGGTAATAATGAAGAGGACATTGACTTGGCCCCGGTCCACAAGTTCGCTGAATTCCACATCGGTCTCCATCTTCAGTTTCGCGAAGCGGCAGTCGTCGCAGTCCGGATCGCCGAACTCAATGACGGTTAGCACGCCGTCGGGACGGTAATGGGCGGTGGTGCCGGAGGGGAGTGTGTAGTCGAACTCGGCAGGCTTTCCGCCGGTCATTGAATTGCGCAGCAGGTCGGCATGCCTCCGGTAGCGCAGAGTGCGCTCTTTTTTAATCTTCTTGGTTTTAAGGAGATTGTCGATGAATTTCAGATAGAGTTCATCGCTCCAGTATTGCGCTCTCGGGCCATAGAGCTTCTCCTCGGCGGCCTTTGTGAACTGTAGGGAGAGCGTCGGGTTTGCAACAAGGGATTGCAGGAGATTGTCGATGGTTTTTACAATAGCATCACTGTCGGACCATCGTGTGAGTTCCACGAAGACACCCATCGCATGGTTAAGAGCGTTCTGGTCCACCGACTGCCTGTTTCCGATGGCCAGGCCGTCCCAGAATCTTTCGGCAACCCATGTGGATTTTTCCTGAAGCGTGCCCAAGGAATCTGGCGCCACAGGATACTCGAACAGAGGCTCTATCACTATCGGTGCGGGCTCGCTGTCTGCGGTCGCCGTATCCTGTGCATGCAGATGGACAGAAACAGGGAAAATAAGTGCCGCGGTGAGCAAGGTTGTTTTTATGATGTTCATTTTTCCTTCGGATGTATGGGTTTTGTTGTAAGCCGGATGTAAGTCTGCCGTCGGCTTATTCCCGGATATATTTTTCGATGGCGCGGGTCCATGCCCTGTAGCCGGCTCCGTTAAGATGAAGACCGTCGTTGGTATACTCTTTCTTGAGTTTGCCGTCGGCGCCGGCAAGCGTCGGCCAGAGGTCGATGTATTCGGCTCCGTTCCCCGCTGCGATCTCTTTGATCCTGACATTGAAATCCCTGATGGTTTTCTCTTTGCCGAAGAGACCTTTATAGCGCCGGTAATCGTT
>OFHP01001674.1_pt1 | contig 10036 bp, 7 predicted proteins | sample 1521651 | NCBI WGS metagenome assembly OFHP01 (sample SAMEA3504105, study PRJEB24116) | mouse gut metagenome | biome: mouse gut; feature: mouse-associated habitat; material: faeces | place: Denmark | collected 2011 | reverse complement strand
GAACTGTTATGGCTGTTCCAGGCAGGGGGAAGAATGTGGCACACGACCTTGACGGGGGTAAATTCGTATTATAAAATGGATTCATGTGGGCAGGGGCCAAAAATGAAAGCTACAGGCACCTGCGGCTGATAAGAATAGTATGCCAGAACATGCATTCTTCCAAGCCATATAATCCGAAACCGGCAAATATTTTCTTTAAGAGTGGTATGATAGAGGCATGTGATAAGTATTTGTATTTGCATCTTGGTCAATGTGACCAACCTGGGGAACAGAAGTTTGAAGGAGGAGCAAGAATGGACATCAAGGAAAAAATGCACGGCGGGGAGCTGTACTGCTCCGGGGATCCGGATCTGGTAAAGGAACAGACAGGATACCTTGACCGGCTGTATGACTACAATATGACCAGGCCAACGGAGGTGGAGAAAAGGGAAGCGCTGCTGAAAGAAATGTTTGCGGAAATCGGGGAAGGGTGCTACATTGAGCCTCCCCTGCACACGAATTTCGGGGGACACCATGTCCATTTCGGCAAAAAAGTATATGCCAATTTCAATCTGACCCTGGTGGATGACACCCATATCTATGTGGGGGATTATACCATGTTCGGCCCCAATGTGGTGGTGGCCACGGCAGGGCATCCCATACTGCCGCAGCTGCGGGAACAGGGATATCAGTACAATGCCCCTGTACACATTGGAAAAAACTGCTGGATCGGCGCAGGGGTATTGATTGTGCCGGGCATTACCATAGGAGACAATGTTGTGGTGGGCGCAGGCAGTGTGGTCACAAAGGACATTCCTTCCAATGTGGTGGCAGTGGGCAACCCGTGCCGTGTGCTGCGTGAAGTGGGAGAGCATGACAGGATTTATTATTTTAAAGACAGGAAAATTTTATGAAGAAGAAATTATTGCTCATTGGCCTGGGAGTGCTGGCAATGTCTGCCGGCTGTGGAAAGCGTGAAGATGACCCGGTGCATATCCTGGAAAGCAGGGTGGACCGGGAAGGAGAAGAGATGGGGGATGTACCATCGGAAACGGCATCTTCAGAAACCGGGGACAGCCAGCCCGACCGGGACAGCCAGCAGGAAAGCCGGCAGGACAGTGTATCCGTTCCGGCAGAACAGGAAGAAGGTACGCCAAAGCCGGAGCGCGGACAGACGGAAGCTGCCGGATTCAGTTTTGGGGATCTGGCCGACTGGTATTTTTATTTCGGCAGCGGCGTAGGGGCATGGAGCACGGAGCTGCGTATCGGAAGCGATGGGAGCTTTACGGGAAGTTACCATGATGCCGATATGGGAGACATAGGAGAGGGATATCCGGGAGGCACATATTATTTCTGCGGATTTGAGGGCAGTTTCAAAGACTTGGAAAGGGTGGACAGATATACTTATAAAATGAAGAGAGATACCCTGACCTATCAGGAGGAACCCGGAACCCGGGAAATTGAGGACCAGGTTCTCTGGGTTTACTCCGAAGCCGCGGGACTGGAGTCGGGGGAAGAATATTATCTCTACCTTCCCGGAGCGGAACTGGCCGGTCTGCCGGAACAGTATCTGCAATGGGTGGGGTATTACGACCAGGAAAGTATTTCGGGGAAAACACTCCCTTTTTACGGAATCTATAATCCTGCGCAGGAAATCGGTTTTTCCAGTTACGAATATAAAGAACAGAGCCTGGCGGAAAGGATTGAGATGGAAATTTCCTTTGCGGTGGATACAGGAGAACAGCTGGAGGCAGAGCTGAACGAAGTCACCACACAGAACGAGATGAACTACATCAGTGATGAACTGTACCTGAACTGGGACAACACGCTGAATATAATATGGAAGCTGTTGGAAGGGAACCTTCCTTCCGAGAAGATGGAGGCCATCCGGGCAGAGGAGAGGGAATGGATTGCCTATAAGGAGGAAGAAGTGAAAATCGCCGGCCAGGCATATGAGGGCGGCAGCATGCAGCCCATGGCGGAATCCCTGAGAGCCGCGGAACTGACAAGGGAGAGAGTTTATAAACTGGCAGAATATGCAGAGTAAAATTTGCGCCAAACCCGGTGTTGCAGCAGGTTTGGCGCAAATCTTTGTACTGTTACCAAAAAGCAGGTCTGGAGCAAGTCTTTGTATCATTGCCGAAGAGCAGGTTTGGAGCAAGTCTTTGTACCGCCACCGAAGAGCAGGTTTGGAGCAAATCTTTGCGTCCTTACCAAAAAGCAGGTCTGGCGCAAGTCTTTGTACCGCCGCCGAAAATGCGGAGGCGGTGATGCAGACTGCATTTGTGGCAGCAGACAGGAAGGGGATTTACCGTACTGCCGTAAGGACGGGGGCATCATGGATTCCAAAGTCCATAATGTCGTATGTGCCGGCTTTTGGCGTGTGCAGGGGGTTTGCGCGCCACATTGCGGGCCAGGCGCTTCCCCTTGCCTTGGAGAAATGCGGCCCCAGAAGATTCTTATAGCTGCCGCAGACCCGCAGGACAATGGTATTTTCACCCTGCTGCAGCAGGGAGGCAATATCCCGGGCCCTTCTGCCATCGGCATGGAGAAGCCCGCCGTCTTTTCCGTTTACGCGCAGGGAAACCACGCTTGCGTCATAATCCTTCAGATCCAGCAGGGCTGCCTTCGGGACAGTGTTCAGAAATGCAGTGTAGGCATACTGCACTGCGTAAGAGTAGAAGGGCAGCCCCTGCTCTTTCCAGCTCCCGTATTCCAGGGGACGGGGCCTGGAAAGAATCCAGCGGTCATTCTGCTGTGTCACGGCAAAATTTCCCCTGATATATACGGTATCCAGTTCCATGAGCACATGGAATACGTCCACAATGATCTCCAGGGTATTTGCGCCTGGCCTGACACATTCCGAGATATCCGCCACACCGGTGTGATGATCCAGGAAAGTTTCGCCGGGCTTCCAGGGCACCGGGGTTCCGTTGACGCGCAGGCGGCAGTATTCGGGATGCTCGGCGGCCGCGGAAATGGTTTCCGGCAGAAAGCCATCTTCCACCGTGAAATGATACAGCGCCGTAAAACCGCTGCGTTCGTCATAATCCCCGTCACGTTCCACAATATTTTGCCGGAACTGTACTTTGTTGTCCCAGGGATTTCCCGGGAAACCTCTTTCCCGGAAGATTTTGTCGCAAAGCTCCTTCACATAAGTATCTTTCGTTTCCCCATAATCCGCATAGCTGAGAGGGAATATATTCTCCCTTTCCTGAAAGATTCCGGCCGGTTTCAGCGGTATGCCGGCAGCCTTATCCAATGGGATAACTCTATCCAATGGGATAGTTCCGGCCCATGGGGTAATTCCATCCGGTGATGCAGCTCCATCCTGCGGGGCAGACTGTCCGGACTGTGCCGCGTGACTTACAATCAGCATAAGGGACTGATTGCGCACGAGACGGATGGGGACCGTAAGCCGGCCTTCCGCGGCGGAACAGGGAATTTCACTGATTTCCCCCGTAAACAGATGGGCCTGGCGCAGGGAACTGCCACACAGTTGAACATCCGCTTCATAGGTTTCCATAGCCTGATTTGTGAAGAACCATATTTCATCTCCGTTTTCCAGCTTCCGGCGCATGTGGGCGAAGCCTTCCGGAAAGGGTCTGGAGGCAGTGATCCTGCGGGGCAGTATACCGCTTAACACAAGGTCCATGTCATCCGGGGCGGCTTCCTGCCAGCGGCCGGCCAGGGCGGCATAAGTCTGCGGATCGCGCATTCCGTCCACATAGCAGCCGGGGCTGCCGGAGGCGATGACGCTGACCCCGTTTTGGATACAGGATTCTAAAAGCTGCGCCGTGGAGGAGAGCATATTTTTCATGCTGCCGGTGATGATGACGCAGGCATAATTCTGGCCGGCCACCTGTAAACTGCCGTTTTGTGCCTTTCCGTGGCGGGCAAGGGTGTACTCGTCGCCCAGGTCAAAATCCCACTGCAGATCGGAAAGCTTCTGGCAGAGCCTGAGGAATTCCGTCATGTCAGGACTGGTGATGCTGTCCAGGTCTGCGTTTTCCGCACTTCCGGCGGCTTTACCGGGTTCGGTCAGATAAGCGGTGGTGGAGGGATTGAGCACAAGGATTCGCTGTTCCATTCTGCCCCGGGTCAGCATCCAGGATACCCGCCCGATATAGTCGTTCATCACGGTGTATTCTTCCCACCAGGGCTGGCGCCAGTCAAAGGACTGGGGATGGTCATGCTTGCGCGCACCCATGATGGTAGAGAAAACCAGGTGCTGGCAGATAAAGTTTACGCCGTTCACCATAACCCAGTCTGCCATACGCTTGTAGTCGTCAAAGCAGGAATCCCATCCTCCGGCCCCGTACAGTTCACAGAGTGCCCGCGCTTTGGAAAACTGGTTGGAGGCAGATTTCAGTTCCCGGATAGTATGGGTGATGCTGTGGGTGGGCCGGTCCCTGAGATAGTCGGAGAGCAGCATATCAATGGCCGGCCACTGATGATATTCATAATAAGACTGTATGGCCGGGGAGGTTCTGCAGGATACCTGGGGCCACTGATGCTCCAGATAATGGCCGGTCCAGCTGATGTTGTGTTCCTCACACCAGCTGCCGGTGGGTTCAATGCTGTTTTTTACCCATAATTCGTGAATGGTGTCAAAATAATCAAAGCGCACCTTCTCCGGGGGCCGGGGAAAGCAGTCTCCCTCCACGTCCATAAAAATGCAGGGAAGGCTGTCCGTGAGATCGTAGCCGTTGCGTTTTTTGAATTCATGGGCAAACCAGAAGGAAAAAGGCAGCTCTCCATGGGCGCCCTGGCCCACGCAGGGTTCGTCGGTAAAGAGGGCCGGTATGTCTGTGCCGAAATCTTTTCCGAAATGTTTGTAATACCGTTCATGTGTAGAGAGCAGGTGCATGGGGGAGGCGGCGGAAGGTTCTTCTTCTCAAACCAGGCCATCCAGCCGGTGGGAGAATCGGTTCTGCTTGTGATGACAATAAAAAGATTCCCGCATTCCGGCCACTGGTCCCTGGGCATATGGCACAGGTTCCTGGCATGTACCGGCATGCCCTCTTTTTCCTGCGCGGCAAACACTGCGATGGTTTTTTGGGGTATCTGGGCCGGATCCCTGACGATGGAACATGCCATAAGCGTGGAAAGCGCTTCGGGGCAGGCGGCAGAGACATGTCCCCCGGCAAATCCGGAAGGATAGGAATTTTCGTCATAGATGGACAGCTGCATGCCCAGTTCTTTTGCCTTTTCCAGGGCATGTCCCCAGAGGGCAAACCATTCGTCGGACAGATACTCAGTCACCAGACCGGGTCTGGGATGTACAAACGCGCCGCCGAAGCCATGTCCGGCCAGCTGGGTGAGCTGAAAGTCGATCTGATCCGGTGTCATGCGGTCATTCCATACCCAGAGTGGGGCGGGACGGTATTTTCCGGGGGGATTTTTAAAGTTACTGATGATAGTTTCCATATCGGTACCTCCGATTTTTCAATTTTCCAAGTTTTGGTTTGTGACGGTTTTGGCAGTCAATGGGCCGGTTACAGAATCACGGTGGGAATGTTCATCAGAATTCCCAGTTTTTCCAGCACCGCCGCATTGTGGCCCACTGCCAGCGCACAGTGGTGCGTGGGCGCTTCCGCAAACCACCGGGACATATAAGTGTCAGGGTCGCAGGAGAAACGGACGGGAGTCTGCGTATTGCCGATCTGCATGATGGGGCCGTCCGTGGCCTGGGCTTCACTGACGATAAATTTCAGTTTTCCGTCCAGGGTCTGTGTCACGTTCAGCGTGGTGACCGGTCCGGGTTTTACCTTGGCTTCCACGGATATGCCGCTGCCCCGTTTGCCGTGATAGACACCCATGCCCCGCAGGATGGGCTTTCCGTCCGATATTTTGATATGGAACGGCCCGTCGTGACCGATGAGAATGGTGCCGTTTATGTAATCTGTCACAACGATTTCGGCAAAGCTGCCGCCAACACCCAGCAGGTCGCAGATTTTCATGGCCAGTGCGGTTTTCATGTCCGCTTCCCCGGCGCAGGGGATACCTGCGGCGGTCAGCAGGGAATGGCCTACGATAAAACCGCCCTGCAGTTCTTCATAAGGATTGCCGTCCGTGCTGTGGTAATAGTAAGCCAGGGCATCCAGACGGTAATCCTCAGCCATGGCGGCCTGGGCGGCAGCCACTGCAGCCGACCAGCGGAGTTGCTCCTCCGTGGGACGGCAGACCCTTTTATCCGAAACAGAGTCTCCGGCAATCTGGAACATGTGACGGATTTCCCGGAGTTTCTGGTCTGTCCGGGATTCGGTCACTGCCTGCAGGCGCTGGTAAAGATCGCACATTTCCAGAATTTCTACATGGATGCCCGTCTGGGCGGACAGCATGGTCAGATCGCTGTACATGTCCAGCATGCCGGAGTAATTGCCTCCCAGGAAACCGAATCTCGCGGACTGCAGGCTGCGTCTGACCTGCGCGGCGCGGCACCAGTCCCTTATTTCTTCCCAGGCCCGGACTGCCTGGGGAAATTCTGCCGTGACCTCGTCGGACATGGCGCCTTTGGGCGTATCGGAAAGTCCCAGCAGGCCGTTCACGCAGCGGAAGGGGATATCTGCCCGCTCAAAGGCATTGGAGACTTCGGGGATGGGACAGTTTACGCACTGGGCCAGCCATTCGCCGGTATCGGTATGCTCATAGTCAATCTGCGGAGAGGGCTGCAGATTTAAAACGATCACCGGCACCTTACAGAGCTGGTGCACGGGAAGCACGGAATCCGATGTAAAATAAGTGGCGCTGTGCAGGAAAATAATGTCTGCATTCTGGTTCCGGAAATAGGTTCCCGCGCTTTCGGACAGGTCCGCATTGTCCAGAATGCCGAAATTGCAGACGGCCCCGAATTGCTCCAGGCGTCCGGCAATGTATTGATTGTAGGCTTCGATCCTGCCACGGAGTGCCGGAAACTGCGCCCAGTATGCCCGCAGTCCGGCGCTGTACAAACCGATATGTAATTTTTTCATGTGGAATCTCCTTTTTTGAAACAGAGGTAAACAGCTGCCGTTTGTGATCCTTTGGAGGATACATTTTGATCATATAGAAATACAGGAGAAATGACAATGACTGTTATGGCTCTCTACCAGTACAAAATTGCTCTCACGGTTCCGGATCCGTGCGGGAATCGGCGCTGGGGAGCATTATGAATTCCTTCCGGTACTGGGCGGGGGATATTTTGTGGAAAGACTTGAAATGACGCGTCAGCACAATAGGGTCATTATAACCCACGGCGTAGGCGATCTGGGATACCGGCATATCCGAAGATGTCAATAATTGCTGTGCCCGGTTCACGCGGCACATATGCAGGTATTTATAAGGGGACATGCCGGTCTGCCTCTCAAAGATCCGGATCAGATGGTGCCTGGACAGATGCAGGAATTCGGAGAAATCTTCCAGACATAAAGGCGCCGTATAGTTGCTGCGGATGTATTCGGCCAGGGCATTGACATCCTGGCGGCAGAGTTTTGAGGAGGCCGTGTGGTCACTGGCCAGGGAACAGAGCAATTCAGTCAGCAGGCCGGATATGATATGACTCTGGCTGGCATATGAAAGCATGTCCGAACGGTGCGACATCTGGTAAATCTGTTGGATTAACTGCCAGACGTACTCCGGAGAACGTAATTTCACGGATACAAGCCTGGAAAGGAGCATATTCCGGTATCCCTCCATGGAAAGGGCATTGAAATGCAGGTAGAAGAAACTCCAGGGATCTCCGGGCAGGGCGGCGTATTCCTGATAAGTATTGCAGTCAATGAGAACGGCGCTGCCTTTCTGCAGCAGACAGTTCTGCCCGTTCCAGCTCATTTTGCCGGCGCCCCCATCCGTGGCGATCAACAGATAGTGGCTGAATTTGTCCCTTTTTGTATAGTAGGCATCCCCGTTGATGAGCCTGCCGGATTCCGTGCAGTAAAAGGGAAATGACTGGGCAGACACATCGGGGGTTGGGGTATAGTGATAAGAACCGGGCAAAAGATCCATGCGGTAATCAAGCATATATACTTCCCCTTTCCGGGCTTTCGTTTGTCTCCATTATAGCAACCGACAGAAGAAAGTCAATGTACACGCCTCATTTTGGGTATTTTTGGGTTTTTCATGGGTGTGGAAAGCATAGGGGAAAGGGAAAGTGGGACTGCAATTGACCGGCTTCACAGGACGAATGTCAAATGGTGCCTTAAAAAGTGCGAATTATACCCTATGACTTTCGGAAAATTCTTTTTTTTGATAAAATAAGAACAATTCCAGAGCTGAGAAGCCATGGACTTATATCATTTGTGCTTACGCCCAAATTCGCGTACTGAGCAAGAATGGAGGAATATTATGTCCCAGACAGGAAGATTTCATATAGAAGAAATTCTGGCTTTGGCCGGGCAGGCGGGAGCCAGTGACGTACATCTCACTACAGGGCTGCCGCCGAAAATGCGTTTAAACGGAAGTCTGGTGACCGTACCGGGCTTTTCGGATGCTGACGACAGGATGACGGGGGCAGACACCCAGGCGGCCCTGCGTGAAATCATGAAAGAAGAGCAGCTGCGTGTTTTTGAGGAGCGGGGTGAATACGACATGTCTTTTTCCCTGAAGGGAGAAGGACGGTACCGTGTCAATGCCTTTCGGCAGAGAGGAGCCACAGCCCTGGCGCTGCGGCTGGTGTCGTCCCGGATTCCGTCCCCGGAACAGCTGGGGGTACCGGCGTCCATCATTGATTTATACAGACGCAAAAGAGGGCTGGTGCTGGTGACGGGGCCCACGGGAAGCGGCAAATCCACCACCCTTGCGGCCATTATCGACAAAGTCAACGAATACAGGGATGCCCATGTGATTACCCTGGAAGACCCCATAGAGTATCTGCACCGGCATAAGATGTCCATGGTAAACCAGAGGGAGATCGGCCAGGATACCAGAAGCTATGCGGATGCGCTCCGGGCGGCCTTAAGGGAGGACCCGGATGTGATACTGGTGGGGGAAATGCGGGATTACGAGACCATCAGTGTGGCAGTGACGGCGGCAGAGACAGGGCATCTGGTTCTTTCCACATTACATACCATAGGCGCGGCCAGTACGGTGGACCGTGTGATTGACGTATTTCCGCCCCACCAACAGCAGCAGATCCGGGTGCAGCTTTCCAACGTACTGGAGGCCGTCATTTCCCAGCAGCTAATACCGAGGGCGGACGGCATGGGCAGAGTGGCGGCGTTTGAAGTGCTCCACGCGAATGCGGCGATACGGAATCTGATCAGGGAAGGGAAGACGCATCAGATCCCGAACATTATGCAGACTAACCGGAGACTTGGAATGATATCTATGGACGAAGCAATTCTGCAGCTGCTCAGAGAGGGCAGGATCACTCGGCAGATGGCGATTGCATTCGCCCAGAATCCAGATGCGTTGGCGAACGGAAATATGTAGATATAAGGCTATAAATTGGTAAGTGAATCAGACTGAGAAGGGGATTTTATGAAAAAGGACTCTAAGAAAGGATTTACACTGACCGAGTTAACAGTGGTATTGGTGATATTAGGGATTGTAGCGGCGATTGCGGTTCCGTTTGCCCTGCGGTATATCAAACTTGCCGAATTCAGGAAGAATGAAGCGAATGCCAAGACAGTATATCTTGCGGCGGAGTCGGAGCTGACATGGTACCGCACTTCCGGTAAGTGGAAGGAATTCCGGAAGGAAGTTATAGGCAAAGGAGAACGCAACGATACGTTCAGTGATGCAGAGAAGAAGGAGCGTATCTATGCAATCTCATTGAACAGCGATCTGGCAGAGCAGAATTCTGAATCAGAGAAACTGGTACGGAAGCTTCTGGAAGATAATGCTTATGATAAAGATTTTCTGAACGCGGCGATTACGATAGAGATCGACGTCGAGACGGGGCATGTGTATTCTGCTTTCTATGCGACTCGCTGCAAGAGTCTTGCGTACGAAGGAGCGGACGATAAGGATATTCTGAACATCAGCGCGGCGGGGGATAACCGGGCGTATGAGAACAGAAGAGACCGACTGCTTGGATATTATTCTACGGAGGACGTTACGAATGTAGTCGAGCTGA
>OFHP01001673.1_pt1 | contig 10036 bp, 10 predicted proteins | sample 1521651 | NCBI WGS metagenome assembly OFHP01 (sample SAMEA3504105, study PRJEB24116) | mouse gut metagenome | biome: mouse gut; feature: mouse-associated habitat; material: faeces | place: Denmark | collected 2011 | reverse complement strand
TTCATTTCTTTTGATAATTCTTGAGATGAAAATGGTGGATTTTGAGAATGAGAAGCTCTATCATGATTGCCATAAACATAATAAATCCCTTTTTTAGTTTTAATCTTTCCAAGAGTTTCAAAAGCTTGTTGCATTTCTTTTTGACTTGAACGTTCATCAACAATATCTCCACCTAACAATACAATATCAACATTTTGTTGAGAAATTTCATGACAATAAGATAATTCTTCCTGATTCATTGTATTTCCAAAATGTAAATCTGTTATAAGGGCAATTTTATAAGAATGATTAATATTCTTTTTAGTATATATTGTATATTCTTTTGAAGAAACATTTTGCATATTGAAGTAAGCATATCCCAAAATCATCAATACGCATAATATAGGAATCATACCTAATTGATATACTTTTTCAAAATATTTATATTCATCTTTAAAGAACCAATGAATTATATCAATGATCATTGATATAAAAAATAAATGTAAAACAACAACTGTCCAAAAACCAAATAAATTAAATACTGGTAATACAAACAAAAAACTCAATATCATTAATAATATCTTTTATTGTTTCTCTTTCAATAAAATTATCAATAAGAACTTCAATAATATCCATTCTTTGTTCTATTTTTTCTTGATTAATCAATGGTCTTTCAATCCACTGTCTTAAAAGTCTACCACCCATTGCTGACTTTGTATCATCAAGTAACCATTGTAAAGTTCCATAATTTTCATTATCTGCATTTTTAATTAATTCTAATGATTTTTTTGTATAAGAATCCATATAAATATAATCATTAGTTTTCACTTCTTGAATCATTTGAATATGACTTAATTCTCTTTTTTGAGTATCTATCATATAATTCAATAATAAAGAACAAACTTTTATTTCTTTTAAATCTTTTATTTTATCAAATACTTTTTTATAAGCTTCATTAAATTTATCATTTTCATAATAAGAGATAAGGATATGTTCAAATTGTAATGATTGATCATTAACAACAATTTCTTTCAATCCTAAAGAATCAATTTGATTTTTTAATAAATGTTCCTGTTTATCAATATTCAGAACATAAAATTCACCAGTTGAAATATCACAATATGCTAAAGTATAATTAAAATCAAATATACCTAATGCTCCTATATAATTATTTCTTTTTTCATTTAAAGAAGAATCCATAATTGTCCCTGGTGTTATAATTTGAACAACTCCACGTTCTACAATTCCTTTTTTACTAGGATCAGTTAACTGTTCTACAATAGCAACCTTATGTCCTAAATCAATTAATTTTTGAATATAACCACTAACTGAATGATAAGGAACTCCACACATAGGAACTCTTTCTTTAACACCTGCATTCTTTCCTGTTAAAGCTAAGTCTAATGCTTTTGATGTTATAATCGCATCATCAAAAAACATTTCATAGAAATCACCTAATCTAAACATAACAATAGAATCTTGATTTTCTTCTTTAATTTTTAAATATTGCATCATCATTGGCGAATATTTTTGTTTCATTTTATCACATCCTTAATAACTCAAACATTATATCATAAAATGTCAAATAATGAAACGAATTCATTTTTGATATAAATTAAAAAGCAAATAATAAATGACTATTTGCTTATTTAATAAAATGTGGATTAATTTGAATATCTTCCAAATCATCCCAAACTTCTTCTTCAGTTTTCACTTCAACTTTAATACATGTTTCACCACTAATTTCTATTTGCATTTCTTTTTCAATTTCAATCGCTACATCTTTTTCATTATGTGATGCTGATAAACATTTTGGTTTTTCTAAACATCTTGCTTTCACTTGATCAGCAGCTTCAAACTCACGATCTTCTTTCTTAGTAACTTGCATATCATCAATATACGTAACTTGATGTTTTTCAACCATAGATTCCATTTCATCCATATAACTATACCAAATATGAACATCAAATGTTCCAATAACCTTAGGAACTCTGTTCTTTATTGTTGCTTCATAATGATGATTTGTAATCCAACATCCTAATATTTCATTAGGTATATGGCATAAAGTCAATGAATACGTATTCTTAGATAACTTCTTACCTTTAGCTACAATTGCCTTTGTATAAATCTCTCTGATGTTACTCATAACTCCACCTCTTTATACTATATGATAGGAATCACGTTTTACCACCATTTTTTATATATTTTTTAACAAAAAAGGATTATCAAATGATAATCCTAATATATTTATTGATTATGTGAAGGTGTAGAGTCTTTTAAAACAACATCATGTGCTCCACCTTCAACAATACTTGTTGAAGAAACAAGAGTAATTTTTGCTTTTTCTTGAAGTTCAGGAATTGTTAATGCTCCACAGTTACACATTGTATGTTTTATTTTTGATAATGATAATGCTACATTATCTTTCAATGGACCAGCATAAGGAACATAAGAATCAACACCTTCTTCAAATGAAAGTTTTCCATCTCCTCCTAAATCATAACGTTGCCAGTTTCTTGCACGTGCACTTCCTTCTCCCCAATATTCTTTCATATATTGTCCATTAATACTCACTTTATTAGTTGGTGATTCATCAAAACGAGAGAAATATCTTCCTAACATAATGAAATCACTTCCCATAGCTAAGGCTAACGTCATATGATAATCATGAACAATTCCACCATCACTACAAATTGGAACATAAATTCCAGTTTCTTTAAAATATTCATCTCTAGCTTTTGCAACTTCAATTGTTGCTGTGGCTTGTCCTCTACCTATACCTTTTTGTTCACGAGTAATACAGATAGAACCTCCACCTATACCAATTTTAATAAAATCTGCTCCAGCATCTGCTAAAAATCTAAACCCATCAGCATCAACAACATTACCAGCTCCAACTTTAACAGTATCACCATAATGATCTCTAATCCATTGGATAGTCATTTTTTGCCATTCACTAAATCCTTCACTAGAATCAATACATAAAACATCAACACCAGCTTCAACCAAAGCAGGAACACGTTGGGCATAATCTCTTGTATTGATACCAGCTCCAACAACATAACGTTTTGAATTATCTAGTAATTCATTAGGATTTGATTTTTTAGATTCATAATCTTTTCTAAAGACAAATGATTCTAATCTTTGATTTTCATCAATAATAGGTAAAGAATTTAATTTATTATCCCAAATAATATTATTTGCTTCTTTTAAAGAAATACCACTTCCAGCAGTAATCAATTGATCAAATGGTGTCATAAACTCAGATACCTTTGTATCTAAATCCATACGTGAAACTCTATAATCTCTTCCTGTTACAATTCCAAGTAACTTTCCATTAGCAGTTCCATCTTCAGTAACTGCCATAGTTGAATGTCCTGTTCTCTCTTTTAAAGCAATAACATCTTTTAAAGTTTGTTCAGGAGCAATATTTGAATCACTAGGAACAAATCCAGCTTTATATGATTTAACCTTTCTAACCATTGCTGCTTGTGCTTCAATTGTTTGAGAGCCATATATAAATGAAACTCCTCCTTCTTTTGCTAAAGCAACAGCCATTGTATCATTAGATACAGCTTGCATAATTGCAGAAACCAAAGGAATATTTAAAGATAATGCAGGTTCTTCACCTTTTTTAAATTTAACCAATGGTGTCTTTAAACTCACATTTTTAGGCTGGCATTCAGCACTTGAGTATCCAGGTACTAATAAATATTCATTAAATGTATGTGATGGTTCATCAAAAAAATATGCCATATGTTTTCTCCTTTTCTATGTATTTGTTTAAAAGATTATATAGACTTTTTTTTCTTTAGTCAACCTTTTTCTTTAATTGTTCGTTAATATCATCCTGTATTCGACACAGTAAATCATTAACTTCTTGTTTAAGAATGAAATAGTTATAAAGAATAGGGTTTTCATTAAAACTTTTTTTCTTTAATTCATACTCATGAAGTAAATTATCACAATGGCTTTGATGATGTTTTTGATTTACAATTTCTTGTTGTAATTGTTTTAATTCTTCTTCTAATTGTTTGAATTCATCATTATTTTCAATCATTTTTGCATATCTTAAATATTCTTTAACAACTTCTTGTTCTAAAATCCATTGATTTAATGCTTTCGCTTTCAATTTGATTTGATTATTCAATTTCTTCTCCTTTTAAAGCCCAAGTCTTAGCTTCAATAACTTTTACTTTTACTATTTGTCCAATATGTTCTTTATTTCCTTTAAAATTAATTAATTTTTGATGTTTTGTATACCCTGTTAACATGGTTTCATCTTTTTTAGATTGTCCTTCAACCAATACCTCAACAATCTGATTTAGATATTTTTGATTTTGTTGATATGCTTTTTCATTGACCAAATCATTCAAACGATACAATCTACTCTCTTTTGTATGAACATCAATATCATCTTCCATTTGAGCCGCAGGTGTACCTTCACGAGGTGAATAGATAAATGTATAAGCCAAATCATATTCACAATAATCATATAATGTCATTGTATCTTCAAATTGTTCATCTGTTTCTCCAGGAAAACCAACAATAATATCTGTTGTAATTGTACAATCAGGTATTTTTTCTTTAATCTTATCAAAAAGTCTTAAATATTGTTCACGAGAATAACGTCTTCCCATTCTTTTTAAAACATCATCATTTCCAGACTGTACTGGTAAATGAATGGCTGGCATAATATTTTCATATTTCGCAATAACATCTATCATTTCATCACTAAAATCCCAAGGATGACTTGTTGTAAAACGAATACGTGGTATACCAGTTTGAGCAACTTCTTGTAATAATGAGGCAAAGTTATAATCATTTTTAAAATCTTTTCCATATGAATTTACATTTTGTCCTAATAATGTAATTTCTTGGTAGCCTTGTTTCTTTAACTCTATAACCTCTTGGATAATTTCATCTTTTAAACGAGAACGTTCTTTCCCACGTGTATAAGGGACAATACAATATGTACAAAATTTATTACATCCATACATAATATTGACCCATGCTTTATATGGATGAGCACGATGACTTGGAAGATTTTCTATAACATCACCTTCTTTAGACCATACTTCTAAAACCATTTCTTTTTCTAACATGGCTTGTTTTAATAATACTGGTAATCTATGAATATTGTGTGTCCCAAAAATCATATCAACTTGTGGATGTTTTTCTAAAATTTTATTCACAACAACTTCTTCTTGTGCCATACATCCACAAATACCAAAAATAATATTTGGATTTGTTCTTTTGACTTTTTTCAAATATCCAATTTTTCCAAATACTTTCTCTTCTGCATTCTCTCTAATTGCACATGTATTTAATAAAACCACTTGTGCATCTTTAATCTCATGAGTTACTATATATCCTAAACTTTCTAAGATTCCAGCTAATGTTTCACTATCTCGCTCATTAGCTTGACACCCATAAGTTTGTATAAAATATTTTTGTCCCTGTCCTATCCCTACCATATCTTGAGGAATATAATAAGCATCATCTATATGATGAATTTCATCTTTCCCTCTGTTTTTAGCATCCTTTAAGGATGGACCTTTAAAATATTGACTATAATCTTTCATGTTTTCACCACTTTCTGCTTTATTATATCAAATATTAACAAATAAGAAAGAAAAAAATAAGGACATTGTCCTTATTTCCATATTTTCTTATCCAAAGAAACCATCTGGTTGAATTGAGAAGTACATATAAGATCCTTCTGGAGTCTTTTTAAATAAACCTTTACAATGTCCAGCTGCTTCGTCAGGACTTAATTCAGTTTCACATTCGATTTCTGCTTTAATTCCTACTTTTTTAATAAATTTACATTTGACTTTATCATCTTCATATCCATCAAAGAAATCGATTAATTTTTGTACTTGTGCAGTTTGCATTAATAATTTACATTTAGCCATTTTCAATATTTCCTCCTTTAATATCTAAAACAATTATACCCATTTTTATCCAAAAAGAAAAGTCTTTTTAATGGATTTGTACATTTATTCTTAAAGAAGTAACGACTTGATCATCAATTGTTAAATCAAAAAAAGATGGAATACAATAAATATCATTTCCTCCTGGAGCAAGATAACCTCTTGCAATAGCGATTGCTTTCATTGCTTGATTTAACGCTGCTGCTCCAATAACTTGAATTTGTACTTCATCATGAGTTCTTAATAAACTCGTTAATGCTCCTGCCACTTTACTTGGTTGCGACGATGACGAAACTCTAATCATTTCCATATAAAAATTCCTCCTTGCCCTAATATATGAACAAGGAGTTTCATTTATGCTTCAAATGGATGAAATGGATCAATACATATACGCTCTATTTTTTTACATTGATTTTGTTCATTAAATGTCAATAAAGTAGCTAAAAGTTGTCCTTCACTATCAGCAACTTGAAATGGAGTCATTAATCCATTTCTCATTCTTTGTATAATTGCTTCTTTATCACATCCAATAACACTTTCATATGGCCCTGTCATTCCAACATCACTTTGATATGCTGTTCCATGTCTTAAAATCTTTTCATCAGCAGTTGGTACATGAGTATGTGTCCCTAATACAGCTGATACTTTACCATCTAAATAATAACCCAAAGCTATTTTTTCACTTGTTGCTTCTGCATGAAAATCAACAATATGAATATCACTAGTATCATTATTCACAATTTCATCAATGACTTCAAATGGATTTTGTGATTTTCCATCCATAAAAGTAATTCCTAATAAATTCGTTACTCTTATTTTCTTTCCATTGATTTGGATTTCTCTACTTCCTACTCCAGGTAATGCTTTTGGTTGATTATAAGGAACAATTAAACGTTCTGCATCATCAATATAATCAAATAATTCTTTTTTTGAAAAAGTATGATTACCCATTGTCATAAGAGAAATACCTTGAAATAAAAATTCTTCATAATGTTTTTTAATCAAACCTTTTCCATGTGTTGCATTTTCAACATTTGCAATCACAACATCAATTTGATATTTCTTTTTTAATTGAGGTAAATACTTATCAATCATTTCTCTTCCAATAGAAGAAAAAACATCACCTATAAAAAGAATCTTCATTTATATCCTCCTTTTAAAAAAGATAGGTTACCCTATCTTTATTTAGCAATTTCATTTGCACGAACTTCACGTATAACAGTAACTTTAATATGTCCTGGATACGTTAAATCACTTTCAATTTTATTTCTAATTTCTCTTGCTAATTTATGACTTGCTAAATCATCAACCTTATCTGGTTTGACAATAATACGAACTTCACGTCCTGCTTGAATAGCAAAAACTTTATCAACACCATCAAAGCTCTTAGAAATTTCTTCCAATTTTTCAAGTCTTTGAATATAGTTTTCAATTGTCTCACTACGACTTCCAGGTCTTGCAGCAGATAATGTATCAGCTGCAGCTACCAAAATAGAAATAACGCTTGTTGGCTCAACATCCCCATGATGTGATTCAATAGCATTAACAACAGTTGCATTTTCACCATATTTTTTAGCAAACTTTGCACCAAGTTCTACATGGCTTCCTTCCATTTCATGATCAATTGCTTTCCCTAAATCATGCAATAATCCTGCACGACGTGCTAATTGTTGATTTAAACCTAATTCAGCAGCCATCATACCAGCAAAATGAGCAACTTCTAAAGAATGTTGTAGAGCATTTTGTCCATAACTTGTACGATATTTTAACTTTCCAATCATCATAACAATTTCTTTATTAACACGTGATAATCCTAATTCAAAAATAGCATCTTCACCTGTTTTTTGAATAACCTCATTCAATTCATTCTTAGTCTTTTGAACAACTTCTTCAATTCTACCAGGTTGAATACGTCCATCACGAATAAGTGTTTCTAAAGATAAACGAGCAATCTCTCTTCTAATTGGATCGAAACATGAAATAGTAATAGCTTCTGGTGTATCATCAATAATCAATTCTGCACCTGTTGCATTTTCAATAGCTTTAATATTACGTCCTTCTCGACCAATAATTCTTCCTTTCATTTCTTCACTTGGAAGTGCAACAACATTAACAGTTCTTTCAATTGTTTCTTCTTGTGAATAACGATTAATAGCAGCTGCAATAATATCTTTTGCATAAAGAGAAGCTTTTGACTTTGCTTCATCCTCTTGTTCCTTAATAAATGCAGTTACTTCATTAGCCATTTTATTTTCTACTTGCTTAAATAATTCTACTTTAGCTTCATTAGCACTCATCATGGCTATCTTTTCTAATTCTGTAATTTTTGCATCAATTTGTTCTTGTAATTGAGCCTTCAATTTGCCTAGTTCTTCACTTTTTTTCTCTAATTGCTTAGCCTTATCATCCAAAACATCTTCTTTCCCTTGTAAAGCAATATCTCTACGATCAATGTTTTGTTCCCTTTGCAATAGTTTATTTTCAAATTTAGTAACTTCTAAGCGTTGTTCCTTGATTTCTTTTTCAGCCTCAAGTTTATATTCATATGCTTGAGTCTTTGCATCAAGAATAGCTTCTTTTACTATATTATCAGCTTTAACAGTAGCTTCTTCTACAATCTTCGCTGCATCAACATTTGCCTTTGATACTTTTAATTTTGTAAAAATATAATAACTTAAAAAACCAACACCTACTGCTAGAACATAGGTCAAAATAGCGACAGGCATACTTAATTCCAACATTGTATTCCTCCTATTTCCTATGATAAATTTCATATTGTGCAAATACACACAAATTCATTATATCTTATTTTTTCACAAATAACAATTAAAATCTTGTGTTAATGGAATGGCTTTCACTTATGATAACTTATTTTAAAGATATTTTTTATATATTAAATATTTTCTTTTCTTGAAATCAGTTAACAATTATACAAGAAATAAATAGAAATTTCTTTCCCATTATTTACCAAAATTAATATAAGAGTATTAAAAAAGCCAAGACTATTCTTCATCTTGACTAAATAATTTTTCCTTCAATTTATTTTCTACTTCTTCCATAATCTCAGGATGTTCTGCTAAGAAAATTTTAACATTTTCACGTCCTTGACCAATCTTTTCCCCTTGATAAGCATACCAAGCTCCAGATTTATCTATAATATTATAATCAACTGCTAAATCAATCACTTCTCCATCTCTAGCAATTCCTTTTCCATAAATAATATCAACACTTGTTGTTCTAAATGGTGGTGCAACCTTATTTTTTACAACTTTAATATTTGTTTTATTTCCAATAATTTCTGAACCATTTTTAATTGCTTCACTACGTCTAATTTCAATTCTTACAGTAGAATAAAACTTCAACGCTCTTCCACCAGTAGTTGTTTCTGGATTTCCATACATAACACCAATTTTTTCTCGTAATTGGTTGATAAAAATAATTGTACAAGAAGTCTTATTCATCAAACCAGATAAACGACGTAAAGCTTTAGACATCAAACGGGCTTGTAAACCTACTGAAGAATCTCCAACCTCTCCATCTAATTCAACTTGAGGAACTAAAGCAGCTACTGAATCAACAACAACCAAATCAATAGCATTACTTTTAACCAAAGTTTCAGCAATTGCTAATCCTTGTTCACCACTATCAGGTTGTGATAAAATCAAATCATCAATATTAACACCTAGATTCTTTGCATATACTGGATCAATAGCATGTTCTGCATCAATAAACGCTGCTCTTCCACCTTGCTTTTGAACTTCTGCAATAGCATGAAGAGTTAAAGTTGTTTTACCACTTGATTCAGGTCCATATATTTCAATAATACGTCCTTTAGGATAACCACCAATTCCCAAAGCTGCATCTAATGTTAAAGAACCTGTTGGAATCACATCAATATCCACAGCAACTCTATCTCCCAAACGCATAACTGCACCTTTACCAAATTGTTTTTCAATTTGCTTAATTGCATCAGTTAAAGCAACTTCTTTTTTTTCTGCTTCACTGACTGTTTTTTTACTTTTTGCTTTCTCTGCCATTCTTTTTCCTCCCTACTTCTATATACACAAAAAATTCTTATTTTTCTTCAATATTTCTAAAATTTTTTCAATTCCTAATAAAAC
>OFHP01001667.1_pt1 | contig 10055 bp, 5 predicted proteins | sample 1521651 | NCBI WGS metagenome assembly OFHP01 (sample SAMEA3504105, study PRJEB24116) | mouse gut metagenome | biome: mouse gut; feature: mouse-associated habitat; material: faeces | place: Denmark | collected 2011 | reverse complement strand
TGCACTTTTTTTACAAGTTAAGTGTAGAAAAGAAAATAAGAAAAATGTTATATTTATAATGTGAGAATATAGTTAATGATATATTCTTGGATTGTTACTTTAAGTAGGCAAGACTATAAGACAGGGATGTTTTTAGTCTTGCCTTATTTATGCTATTATTAAATTCTATAAAAAATAAATAGGATTTAGTGATTATAAAATGATTAATGGAAGGGAGAGATATAAAAGGTACAAATTTATATTTTATTTATGAAAAAAAATCAAAAGGAGGGGAAGAGGATTAATAAGAGAAAGTTTAAATGAATTTCATACTTTAATTTGAAGTAAGATAGCTGTTATAAAGCTATATGAGAGAGGAAAAGAATATGGGAAAAACATTAAAAAAAGTATTAACAATCGTTGTAACATTTACAATGGTATTTAGTTCATTGATTGTATTAAAACCAGTAAATGCAGAAGATGAAACTAAAACTTATACTATTTTTCCAACACCTCATGAAGTAGTTTATGGAGAAGGCGATTTTGCTATCTCTGATGATGTAAATGTAGTGTATGGTGATGCGATTGATAGTTATACTAAAGATCATACAGTTGATGTATTAGATTTATTGAGTAAAACATGTACAGTTAGTGAAGCTGTTAGTGTTGATAAAACAAATATAATTGTGGGAACATATAATTCTGATGATTATGTAGATAGATATTTTAAAGAAAATACCCTAATTGATAGTGAGGATTTATTTACAAAATATGATTCTTACATTTTAAGTATCAATGATGGTGTTATTGCGGTATTAGGTAAAGATACTGATGCTGCTTTCCACGGTGTAACATCAATAAAACATATCTTTAACCAGGTTAAAGATAATAATATCTTAGATTTAAAGATTAATGATTATGCAGATGTAAAGGGGCGTGGATTTATTGAAGGTTATTATGGAAATCCATGGTCAAATGAAGATCGTGCTGATCTAATGACTTTTGGAGGAGATTATAAATTAAATCAATATATTTATGCTCCTAAAGATGATCCAAAACATAATTCAAATTGGAAAGCTTTGTATACTGAAGAGGAATTAGTTGGAATCAGTAAACTTGCAGAAGCAGGTAATAAGAGTAAATGTTACTATGTTTATGCATTACATCCATTTATGTATAATGCTATCCGTTTTAATACTGATGAAAATTATGAAGCAGATTTAAATATTATAAAAACTAAACTTGAACAATTAATGTCAGTAGGAGTTAAACAATTTGCTATTTTAGCAGATGATGCTGCTGTTCCATCACAAGGAGCACAATGTTATGTTCGTTTGATGAATGATTTAACTGAATGGTTAATTGAAAAACAAGCAGCTGTACCAGGGTTAAAATCAGATACAATTTTTTGTCCAAATGATTATATGGGAACTGGTTCAAGTTCACAAATGCAAACTTTGAAACAATTACCAGATTCAGTAAGTATTATTCAAACTGGTGGTAGAGTTTGGGGAGAAGTAGGACCAAGCTTTAATGATAGATTCTATCAAAATATGGGACGTCCTGCTTATATGTGGATTAACTGGCCATGTAGTGATAATACTAAAGATGGTTTAATTATGGGGGGAGCAGAAGCGGTTTTAAAACCTAATGTTGATCCATCAACTGTTGAAGGGATTGTTTTAAATCCAATGCAGCAGTCAGAACCAAGTAAAGAAGCATTGTTTACTAATGCTGATTACGCATGGAATATTTGGAAAGAAGCAAGTAAATATGATCAAGTGTGGCATGATTCATTTAATTATATGGATCATGGAACAATTGAAGATACACCTGCTTCAATTGCATTACGTGAATTGAGTAAACATATGATGAATTCACAACAAATTGGTAATGAAGAATCAGTGGAATTAAAAAATCTAATGTCAAGTTTCATTAGTGATTTAAATACAGGAAATGATATTACTGCTAAAGCAGATGAATTAATCAATGAATTTACATTATTACAAAATAGTGCAGATACATATCGTAATAATCCTGGAAATGAAAGAACAAGAGATCAAATTATTTATTGGTTAGATTGTTGGCAAGAAACAACAGAAGCAGTTATTAATTATTTAAATGCTGCTAAAGCACTACAAAATGAAGCAGATAGTAGTGTAATATGGGATTATTTTGCTACTGGTCAAAATGCATTTGATGCGTCTAGAACACATGGCTTCCATTATGTTGATCATACTGAATATGCAAAAGTAGGTAGAAGATATATTTATCCATTTATGCAAAATTTAGATATTATTTTATCAGCTAAAGTGGAAACAATTGTTAATCCAGATCATCAAAGCATTAACTTTATTACTAATCGTACTGATACACCTACAGGATCACTAAGTAATACATTAGATAATAATGCTAGTACTGAAGTGGTTTATAAAACACCAAATAGTATTACAGCTGGTACATATGTTGGTATTAGCTTTAGTAAAGCTAAAAATGTTGATAGTGTAACATTTAGATTAGGACATAGTGGAAATTTAAATGATACATTCTTAAAAGCCAAAGTACAATATACTATTGATGGTAAAGAATGGTTAGATGTAAATGGTGAAGAATATGATTTACCACGAGAAGTTAATTTAACAGATTTAAATTTAGAAAATGTAAAAGGAATTAGAATGATTGCAACTGCAGATAAAACAAATACCTGGTTAGGTGTTCGTGATATTGTAGTGAATGGTCAAGGAGTTGGAGAAAGCTCAAGTGATAAATACAATGCTAGTGTAATTAAAATAGCTAGATATGGAATTTATTCAACTTATACTACAGCAAACTTGATTGATGATGATGATAGTACTTTTACTTGGTTTAATCAAGATAGTAAAGTTGATGATTATGTTGGTTTAGATTTAGGATCTGTTTTACCACTTGGTAAAGTTAGATTTGTTATGGGAAATTCTGGTAATGATTATTGGAATAAATATGATTTAGAATATTCAGAAGATGGTATTAACTATACTGTTTTTGCAAGCTACAGTCAAAATGTAGAAAAGAAGATAGTAGAAGAGGATTTAACTGGTATTAAAGCACGTTATGTAAGAGTTAGAAATACTCAAGATAAAGGTGTTTGGTTAAAGATGTCTGATTTTAGAGTTAATAAACCAAATGATACATTTGTAGATACAAATAATGAAGATTTAAAGGAAATCGCTACTACAATTGAAACAAGTAGTGTTTCAATTGCACCAGTAAATACAATTACATTAAATGCTAATGAATATATTGGTGTTATATTACCTAGAATTAGAGATTTAGCTAATATTGATTTACAATTAGTTGATGGTGATGATTTGACATTACAAGTTTCAAAGAATTATGTTGATTGGGTAGATGTGGATCCAGAAAGTACAAATTTACCTGATGGTCGATATGTAAGATTAATTAATAAAACTGGAGAAGCAGTTACTTTTGATATTACTAAATTTGAAGTTAATTCAAATGAATTATCAGGACCATATTTATTAGATAGTGATATTGGTATTAACTCATCATGGGGTGTAGCAGAAGATTGTCGTGATAATGGAGCTGCATTTGATGGGAAAATGGATACAATTACAGAATTTGCTGATTTACCACAAGAAGGACAATACATTATTTATGACTTAGGACAAGAAAGAACAATTAATAAATTAGAAATGTATTGTCAAGATACAGCTGTAAACTATCTTCGTGACGCTGATATTTTAATTTCTAATGATTTAGAAAACTGGACAAAAGTTATTACAATTGGTGATGGAATTGAAAATGAAAATGATGCTAATGTTACATGCTTAAATTCAGATGCTGGATATAAGGCATCTAGTACATATCCAAATAAGGTATATGTAGAAGGAACTGCAGATAATGTAAAAGCACGTTATATTAAAATTTTAATCACTGCTACAAATAATAATCGTGCAGTTGTATTTAATGAAATTGTTATTAATAATGGAGAATATGTACCTGTTACTAATGATCCTACATTCAATGCTAGTGTAATTGAAAAGCAAGGTTTTGCACCACAAAATATGTTTGATGGTAATTTAGCAACTGAATATAGACCAGATACTACAGAAGCAGGATATATTACATATACTCTTTCTGAAAAACTAGATGTTACAAAGATTAACATTATTCAAAAAGGAAACATCTCTAACGCTAAAGTATTAGTACTAGTAGATGGTGAAAATGGTAGAGAATGGGTACAAGTAGGTACTTTAAGTAAACCATTAAATGAAATTTATTTACCATTCTGGAAAAATATTTATGAATTAAAATTCGAATGGGAAGCAAATAGTGCTCCTACTATTACAGAGGTAATTAAATTGAATAATGCAGATTTATTACCAAACCGTAATGATCTACAATCATATATTGATGGATTGGATATTGTAGAAAATCAGTATACAGCAGAATCTTATCAAGAATTTATGCAAAAATTAACTGAGGCTACTGAAATTTTAACAAATAACAATAGTACACAAAAACAATTGGATAATGCATTAACTGTTTTACAAGATGCAGTAAATAATCTAGTACCTGCAAAACCAGCAGAAACAGACAAAGCAGCATTATCAATCGCAATTAATAATGCTGAGAGTGTAACACAAGAACAGTTAGATAAAGTAGTACCAGCAGTAGTTAATGAATTCAAAGCAGCATTAGAAAATGCTAAAACTGTATATGATAATGACAGTGCATCTCAAGAAGAAATAGATAATGCAACTAGTCGTTTAATTAGAGTAATGCATATGTTAGAATTCTATAAAGGAGATAAAACTGCATTATCAATTGCAATTGAAATGGCTGATGCTGTAACTCAAGAACAATTAGATAAAGTAGTACCAGCAGTAGTTGTTGAATTTAAAGCAGCATTAGAAAATGCTCAAGATGTTTATGATGATGAAAATGCACTACAAGATGATATAGATGATGCATTTGAGCGTTTAGCTAATGCTATGCATATGTTAGAGTTCTACAAAGGAGATAAAACTGCATTACAAAAACTAATGAATCAAATAGCTGATCTAACAGCGAGTGATTATATTGAATCTACATGGAATGCATTACAGGCAGTATTACCAAGTGTAAATGAAGTACTAGATAATGAAAATGCAATGCAAGATGAAATAGATGAAGTATATACAGAATTAGTAAAAGCATTTGTAAACTTAAGATTAAAACCAAATAAAGATTTATTACAAGATTTAATCAATAAGGCAAATGGATTAAATAGAGCAAACTACTCTGCAGCATCATTAAAATTAGTAGATGTTGAAGTAGAAAAAGCAACTGAAGTATTAAATGATTCTGAAGCAACAAAAGAAGAAGTGGAAATTGCAGTGTCAGCTTTAACAAAAGCATTGGCAGGATTAGAAGCAAATCCAAGTAATCCAGTAGTAGATGGTGGTATTAACAAACCTGTAGAAACTATAAAACCAGGAGATAAAACAGCAGGTGTAAAAACAGGGGATAATTCATTAGTAGGAGTATTTACTGGAATGGCAATGTTGAGTATAGCTGGATTAGGTATACTTAGAAAAAAAGAATATTAATATAAGAATAGATTTTAATTAGGTTCTTAGTTGCTTATGGATAAAAGAACTCATGAAACAGCACGAGAAAGGGTAACCAAATAATTTAGGGGGAAAGCCAAATTATTTGGGGGTCAACTTTGGGGGTCAACTTTAGGGGTGCTAAAAAAAGTCTGTTGAAATTTAGGGGACACTTTAGGGGATAACCTAAAACTGATGAATAAAGAAGTTCAATAGGGAACAATCAAAAATGGTTGTTCCCCTTTATTTCGTCTAGATACTTTTATATTTTATTTTTTAAATTTATAAACTTCTTTTTTGGATTTTGGAGTAGAGAGAATGGATTCGTTTTTTCTGTTGGCCCAAATCAATCTGCTACGTGCATATTCAAAATTATCTAATCCTCTGGAATTTCTTTTGAAATCTTTAGGAGTTCTATTATAACCTTCCATAGGACCATTAGAAAGTCTTCTTTCATTACCATAATTATCGATGATATAAATAAAAGAATTGATGATTTCCTGTTTATGCTTTTTTAGTAATTCAGAAAATTCTCTAAACATAATCAATGATGAATGAGAATAAAGAAAGATCAGATCATTTAAAAGAACAGCGACTTTGTTTAAATCCTTTTCTTTTGTTTTGTTAAATTCAATATATTTTTCCTTTAGGCATCTAATATTCATAAGGTTGTCATCTAATTGAAAAAACATTTTTTCATAGTCATAAGTATTTAAATAGGCTTTGAGCTTATGATTATATCTCGGTCTGTCCTGATAATCTATATTTTCTACATTCTGTAATAATAACCATCTGAAGTTGTTGAGCAAATAAACTTCTTTAGAAACAGGCGTATTTTTAAAATCTATAGGTCTGTTGTTCTTTTTACAGAATTCCTCATAAAGTTTTCTGTCTCTTATTTGAAATCTCTTTTTAATATCATTGATATAGCTGTTGATTTTTGTAAGAATCCAGGAAACGACGTGAAAACTGTCGATAATGGCGATACTGTTTGGAAAATAACGCTTTGTATAGTTTATGTAAGGGTTGTACATATCACAAATAAGAAATTTGACTTTTTTGCGTTCATCTAATGGTATAGACAAAAAATAAGCATTCGTTGTTTCTTCCCATCTGTTAGGGAGAATATCAATGATATCTAAAGTGTTGAAATCCATAAGGATCAATGCATAGCGATGCCTGTAATCTATATCAAGAAATACTTCATCAACAGATAGAATCTCGGGCAGAGGAAGACGTCTGATATCCAGATATTGAAGAAAAATATAGTGTACAGAAGTATCTGAAATATTATATTTTCTAGCCACATCAGCAGTAGTAACATGTATATTTTTCATTTCATTAAGGATCATATAAGGAGTTATATTGGATGACTGTTTATATTTACTGATAAAGTTAAACTGATCATTGAAGTAAAGATTGCATTGAGGATTGGTACATCTCCATTTTCTCTGGGTAACAATAAGAATCAATTGATAGCCATCCTGCAAAATAGGATGATTGATTTTTCTAATGTATTTGCCTTTTGAATACATTCTCGAAGAACAGGCAGGGCAATATTCAGCTTTAAGAGATTTTTCCAGATGAACCTCTTTAATATTTCCATCAGTCAAAATTTTGGTAATAATCATATCTTTATCTTCAATGTTTAAAAAATTCATGATATCATTAATCATATAGTTCCTTTCATAGTATCTAGACAATATCAATGATAAAAGAATGATGTTAGAATAAAAACTGTACCAGGTAAATGGAAGAATTAGCAGTCATGTGGTACAATGTCATGAGTTGATTATAAGAAATAAAAGAGGTATATGATTATGAGTAAACCAACATTTACAGATGAATTTAAACAGGGAGTTGTTGACTATGTATTAGATCATCCTAATGAATCTAAAGTAGCTGTTTCTAAAAAGTTTGGTGTTGCTGACAGCACTGTTCACAAGTGGCTTAAGGAAGCTAAAAATAATAACGGTACAATTAATTCCAGAGGCAGCGGCAATTATTCCAGTGATGAAGCTAAAGAAATTGCCAGACTTAAAAAAGAACTTAAGGATACAAAGGATGCATTAGATGTTCTAAAAAAGGCTATTGGCATACTGGGGAATTAACTAAGCAGGAACTTTATGATCAGATTAAGAAAAAATCTGATACTGATCCTAAAGCTTCAGTTACCAGTATGCTTGAAAAACTGAATATCAGTAAATCAGGATATTATGACTATCTTAAAAGGAAACCATGTAATCAAAAGATAAGAAGAGCAAAACTTGTTATTAGAATTAAGGAAATCCACAGAGAATCAAAAGAAATATATGGAGCACCTAAAATAACCAGGATACTTCAAAGAGAAGGACATAAGGTTAGTGAAAGATTTGTAGGAAAACTGATGAAAGAAAACAACATCAAAGCCCACTATATCAAGCCGTATACTAAAACAACAAAAGACTGTGACTTTTCCAGCAGATTACATAATATTCTTTATCACTCCACCCATATAGTTAGGAGATTTTTTTATTTCGCATACTTTATATGCTCAACTGACTAATATCTATATATTCTTACTTGTATGAATATTAAATTAAAAAAACTACTTAATCTAAGTAGCTTTTTAACGACTATTTCAAATTATGGTAAATAAATAACATTCTATCCTTACCGTTAATATCCTTAATAATTTCATAAGAATCATCAGGAAAATACTTTTGTAAAGCTTCCTCCATTAATTCCCGTTGGTCAAAACCCATCTCAAATGCTAATAATGCACGATCATTTAACAAACTTCTTACTCCTTGAAAAATCTTACGATAAAAATATAACCCATCATCTCCACCAAATAAAGCAATATGAGGCTCATTATCTTTTACCATTGCCTCAATTTTTTGTTCTTGAGGAATATATGGCGGATTAGAAACAAAAATATCAACTTTAATTTCTCTTTCTAAGAGTGGTTGCAACATATCACCAATCATAAACTCCACATTAGCCCCTAGATTCATTGCATTATCTTTAGCTACCTCAACTGCTTCACTAGAAATATCAGTTGCATAAACTTTTAAACGTGACTCTTCTAATGCTAAACTTGTAGCAATTGCTCCACTACCTGTTCCCACATCACAAAGAGTAATGTTCTCATAGTCTACAAAGTAATCATCAATACGATATAAAATATTTTCAACCAATTCTTCTGTTTCATATCGAGGAATCAAAACATTCTCATTAACCTTAAAATCACGACCAAAAAATGTTTCAACCCCTTTAATATATTGAATTGGTCTCCCCCGATAATATTCTTCCATACCAGCTAAAAATTTAGTTTCTAATTCTTGATCTACTTCTTCATCATACATTAAATATAATTCATGAGGTTGTTTATTAGCTAAATGATAAAATAATACTTTTGCAACATTAACATCTTGATTAAAATCATCTAATTTACTTTCAGCTAATTTAATTAGTTCCTTTACTGTTGACATTAATGTTGTCCTTCCATTTTTAAGCGTTGATCCTCATTTATTAAAGCAGTGATAATATCATCAAGTTTACCTTCAATAATTCGATCTAGTTGTTGAATCGTTAAACCAATTCGATGATCTGTCACACGATTTTGTGGATAATTATAAGTTCTAATTTTTTCTGCTCGATCACCTGAACCAACTTTACTTTTTCTTTCATTTCCAACCTGCTCATCTTGCTGCTGTTGATAGTAGTCATAGATTCTAGCAATTAATGCTTTCATTGCCTTATCTTTATTATCATGTTGTGAACGTCCATCTTGACTAGCTGCAACAATACCAGTTGGAATATGTGTAATTCTTACAGCTGAATCTGTTTTATTAATATGTTGACCACCTGCTCCACTAGCACGATAAGTATCAATTCTCAAATCATTTTTATTGATTTCAACATCCACTTCTTCAACCTCTGGCATAACTAAAACAGTTGCTGTAGAAGTATGAACACGCCCCTGAGTTTCTGTTTTAGGAACACGTTGAACACGATGAGAGCCAGATTCAAATTTTAATTTACCATATACACCTTCACCTTTAACCATAAAAGAAATTAATGAATAACCACCAGCTTCAGCATCTATTGCTTCCATCACTTCAACTTTCCAACCCTGTGATTCAGCATATTTAACATACATGCGATATAAGTCTCCTGCAAAAATATTACCTTCATCACCACCAGCTGCACCACGAATCTCCATAATTACATCTTTATTATCATTTGGATCTTTTGGGACTAACTCAATTTCCAACTTCTTAATAATTTCTGGAAATTTTTCTTCTAGTTCTGCTAATTCAAGTTTTGCCATTTCTTTTATTTCTGGATCAGATTCTTTAGCTAACTCCTTAGCATCTTCAATTCCAGCTTCAATTTCTTTATACTCCTGATATAAATCATATGCTGCTTGCAATGACGCCTGTTCTTTTGTAACTTCTGTCATTTTTTTAATATCACTTCCAATATCAGGATCCATCAGCA
>OFHP01001665.1_pt1 | contig 10059 bp, 8 predicted proteins | sample 1521651 | NCBI WGS metagenome assembly OFHP01 (sample SAMEA3504105, study PRJEB24116) | mouse gut metagenome | biome: mouse gut; feature: mouse-associated habitat; material: faeces | place: Denmark | collected 2011 | reverse complement strand
GCTTTGAGAGAAAGCTTCAACAAGCAAAGTCCCTATGATTGGACCGGTGCATGAGAATGATACCAAAACAAGGGTGAATGCCATGAAGAAGATGGAGAGCAGGCCGGAGGTGCGCTCGGCTGATGCGTCCATACGGTTGCTCCATGAAGCAGGAAGCTTTATGTCGAACGCTCCGAAGAACGAGATGGCAAAGACTACGAGGAGCAGGAAGAAGATGATGTTGAATGTGGCTGAGGTTGAAAGCTCATTGAGCTTGCTTGCACCGAAGATGGCGGTGATGATAAGACCGAGTGCCACATAGATTATGATGATTGAGAGACCGTAGATCACAGCGTCACGGATTGACTTGCTGCGGTCCTTACCTTTCTTAAGGAAGAAGCTTACGGTCATTGGTATCATGGGCCATACACACGGAGTGAAGAGGGCTACGAGACCTCCGAGGAAGCAGGTGAAGAATATGTACCAAAGAGAGCCTTCCGAGATGGATGTGGCTTCGGAGGCATCCTCGTATGTTACAGGGGTCCAAAGGTCGGATGGTGCTGCACTGTCGTCAGTAGCAGCTGCTGTTGAGGCTACGCTGTCAGTGGCTACGGAGTCGGTAGCTGCGACAGTTTCTTCCGCAGCGGGTTCCTCTTTAGTCTCGGCAGGCTCTGCTTTCTCCTCTACAGGAGCGGCGGCAGCCTTGACTTTAGCGGTACCGTTGAAAGAGAATGTCTCGCGTGATGGGGGGACACAGTTCTCATCGTTGCAGGCACCGTAACGCACCATTGCTTCAATGGCAAATTCAGGCTTGGTTGCGGTAAAATTCTGGGTGATGGTCACTCCCTCGGTCCACCAGGCAAGCTCCATGCCAAACATTTCGTCCATCTGGCGGTGAGGTGCCTTTGAAGGTGTGAATTTGCCGTCGAGCTTCACTCCGTCGAGTTTGGGGAATGTGAGTTCAAAGGGTTGCGGACCACCGTCAGCAATGTCGTGGGAGTACATGTGCCAGCCATACTGGATGGCAGCGGTCAGAACTATTTTTCCCTTGTCGTCACCGGTCATAGTCATTTCTGATTTCCAGGTGACCGGGGTCATGATCTGGGCTCCGGCTGTGCCGGCGAGTGCCAGGATAGCAATTAAAATTGCAAAGAAACGTTTAAACATGATGATTGGTAAAGATTCAATGGTGCAAATGTACAAATTTCTGTTAATTAATGGCAAGTTTTAGTGGGAAATTTTTATTATGTTCAGTATCAATCTATCGCACGTTTCACTTCGTCTACTCCGGGTATAATGGAAATGTGGCGCATGATTGATTGCAGTTCCGTGAATGAATGCACCGAGAAAGTGATGGAGCATGTCACGATGGCATCCTCTGACACGGAGTGAAGGGTGTCGATTGAGAGGTTAAGGTCGTTGGTGATGCAGTCCACGAGGTCAATCAGCAGATGGTAGCGGTCGACTGCGCGTATGTTGATGGTGACAGGGTAGAGAGTGTCGTCGGGCTTGAATTCCACCGACACTATGTTGTCCCCCTTCTGCGATGCGAGCCGTATAGCTATAGGGCAGTCACGTTTGTGCAGTGTGATGTTTCCGTCGGAATCCTTGAAGCCGATCACTTCCTCTCCCGGCATTGGGTTGCAGTCGGGGCATCGGCGGTAGAGCGGGCGCGGCTGTTGTTTAAGATAGTTGGTTATGGCGCGGCGAGCCTTGTAGGTCAATGCTGTGTCGAGCCATTCATCGGTGGGGTGTATGTCAGGATCGGTGAACACTTCCACGATGTCTCCGCGGTGGAGACGTGTCTTTACCGATGCGAGAAGCTGGTTGTTGATGCGGGCATATTTTGCATGAAGCCCGAGCTCGGTGTGTACCTCAAAGGCGAAGTCCATCACTGTGGCACGCTGAGGGAGAACTATAGGTTTGCCTTGCGGGGTGAATGTCATTATATCGTCGTTGTAGAACGATCTTACCACCTCTTCGATGAAGCTTTCACCCTCCTGTCCGCGGGCAGCGATGTCGCGGAGCACCATACGGAACTTTTTGATCCATTGCCATATGTTGTCCTCATTGCGGCTTGCCACGCATCCAAGCTGAGAGTCACGTATCATGCGTTCGCTGCTGATGTGTACCTCCTGCCATCTGCCGAACGAGGCAAGGAGCTTTACATGATAGCTCTGGTAGCCGTTTTCCTTTGGCGAGTCGATGTAGTTGGCGATTCCTCCCGGCTTTTCCTTGAACCTGTCGGTGAGTATGGAATATATGCGCATCACCATGTCTTTCTCGGCTTTTCCTTCCGGGGCGTCAAACACTACTTCAGTGAAATGCCGGTATTTCAGGTGATTGAAGTCGTCGCCGAATTTCCGCATCTTTCTCCACAGGCTGTAAGGCTTGCGGTATTCTATATAGACACGGGCATTTATGCCGTGGGACGAGAGTGTGTCGCGGATTTCGTCGCAGAATTTTTTGAGGCGTTCGCGTTGCAGGTCCTCGTCACGGGCTATCATTGTGGTGAGGTCCTCATATTCATGTGGGCAACGGAATTTCAGGCTGAGGTTCTCAAGTTCGGTCTTTACGTTGTATAGTCCAAGGCGGTTGGCAAGCGGTGCGTAGAAATAGTCGGTCTCGCCTGCTATTTTCATCTGCTTGTCGGGGAGCATCGACGAAAGGGTGCGCATGTTGTGAAGTCGGTCGGCAAGCTTTACGAGGAGGGCCCGTATGTCGTACTGCACCGAGTCGAGCATCTGTTTGTAGTTGTCGACCTGTTTTGACTCGTCATACTTGTCCTTTTTCTGCTTTGTGACTACGCGCACCAGGAACGCGACATCGTGACCGAACCGGCTCTCTATGTCATCGATGGTGAAATCGGTGTCCTCTACCACGTCGTGCAGGAATGCTGCAATCACCGGATTGGTACTGAGCATAAGTTCCTTTGCGCATATTGTGGCTACGGCTATGGGGTGGAGTATATAGGGTTCCCCGGTCTTGCGTTTCTGGTCGGCATGGGCATGTCGCGCCAGGTCGAATGCCTGGTGCAGCCGTACCATATCTTCCTCGGGCACACGCCCTTCCATCGCCTCGAATACTACTTGAGATCTCTCGTCGATAAGCTTTTCATAGTCCACGCTCATATGCATGAAGTCGGATTTAAGAAATTTAGCCGCAATTTAGCAAATAATTACCAAATAATAGCAAAAAAGAGCGGATATTTATGTCCGGAGCATGGTTTTTTCAGACTTCCTTTCCCGCTGTACGGAGCTCATGACGCCACCCATCGTGATTATGCCACTCCGATAAGTTCTATTTCAAACACGAGTGTCGAGCCGCCGGGTATGCCGGGCTGATTGGACTTTCCATATGCCTGTTCTGCCGGGATGTACACTTCCCATTTGTCACCGACATGCATCTGCTGGAGAGCGATGATCCATCCGGGTATCAGTTCGCGGAGCCTGAACGCAGGGGCTACTCCACCACGGCTGCTGTCGAATGTCTTGCCGTTGATGGTCTTGCCGGTGTAATGCACTGTGACCACACTGCCTCGGTTGGGCGATTTGCCTTCCGGATTGCCTCGTTTCAGGGGTTTATAATATATGCCCTTGTCGAGAGGCTTTACACCTGTTTCAAGGGCTTTTGCCGCAAGCCATTCGCGGTTCTTCTGTATGTATTCCTGTTTTGCCATTCTATGTTGCTTGAATCCATGATTGCCAGAGCAAAGATAATACATTTGTCCAAGCCGTACAATATTTTCCGGACAGGTATGTCGAAAGTCGTTTTTTTGATATTTTAAGGCGGGGATGGGGCAAGGGTGGAAAAATTTTAGTAACTTTGCGACTTCCAAACACATTAATATACGAAATTAAAGTAAAAAAATACAGTACGATACAATGGCTACCCAGGAAGATGTATTTAAGAAAATAGTGAGCCATGCCAAGGAGTATGGTTTTGTGTTCCCTTCAAGCGATATCTATGACGGTCTTTCAGCTGTGTATGACTACGGTCAGAATGGCGTGGAGCTCAAAAACAATATCAAGCGTTACTGGTGGGATTCCATGACTCTCCTTCACGAGAATATCGTGGGCATTGACTCTGCGATCTTTATGCACCCTACCATATGGAAGGCTTCCGGTCATGTGGATGCGTTCAACGATCCTCTGATTGACAACAAGGATTCCAAGAAGCGTTACCGCGCCGATGTGCTCATCGAGGAGCAGATAGCCAAGATCGAGGATAAGATCGAGAAAGAGGTAGCAAAGGCTGCCAAGCGTTTCGGCGAATCGTTTGACGAGGCAATGTTCCGTCAGACCAACCCCAGGGTGCTTGAGCACGCAGCGAAGCGCGAGGCTCTTCATGAGCGTTTCGCTCAGGCGATGAACGACAGCAATCTCGACGAGTTGCGTCAGATAATAATTGATGAGGAGATAGTTTGTCCCATCTCAGGCACAAAGAACTGGACCGAGGTGCGTCAGTTCAATCTCATGTTCAAGACCGAGATGGGCTCCACTGCTGATGGTGCGATGGCTGTGTATCTGCGTCCTGAGACTGCCCAGGGTATATTTGTCAACTATCTCAATGTGCAGAAGACCGGACGTATGCGCATACCTTTCGGTATCGCTCAGATAGGAAAGGCTTTCCGCAATGAGATCGTAGCGCGTCAGTTCATCTTCCGTATGAGGGAGTTCGAGCAGATGGAGATGCAGTTCTTTGTTCGCCCTGGCTCTGAGATGGAATGGTTCAAGACCTGGAAGGAGTTCCGTCTGCGCTGGCACAAGGCTCTCGGGCTCGGCGATGAGAAGTACCGCTATCACGATCATGAGAAGCTTGCACACTATGCAAACGCTGCCACCGATATCGAATTCCAGATGCCTTTCGGATTCAAGGAGGTTGAGGGTATACATTCCCGCACTGACTTTGACCTGTCGCAGCATGAGAAGTTCTCGGGCAAGAAGATCCAGTATTTCGATCCTGAGCTCAACGAAAGCTACACGCCGTATGTTATAGAGACATCCATTGGTGTTGACCGCATGTTCCTCAGTGTGCTGTGCTCAAGCTACGAGGAGCAGCCTCTTGAGGGTGGCGACACCCGCGTGGTGCTTCATCTTCCTGCGCCTCTCGCACCTGTGAAGTGTGCTGTCATGCCTCTTGTCCGCAAGGATGGTCTACCTGACAAGGCTCGTGAGATCGTCAACGATCTTAAGTTTGATTTTGCGACCCACTATGAGGAGAAGGACTCCATCGGCAAGCGTTACCGCCGTCAGGATGCCATCGGTACACCTTTCTGTATCACTGTGGACCATCAGACTCTTGAGGACAATACCGTCACTCTGCGTGAGCGCGACTCCATGGAGCAGACCCGCGTGAGTGTCGACGATCTCCACAAGATTATTCACGACCGAGTATCACTCAACTCCCTTCTCCGCAAGCTCGGCTGATTTACAGTCCATGTGTATGAGCTTGTGAAAAATTAAAAATAATTCACTATGAGACATTTCAAAATTTTTATCCTATTGCTTGCCATGCTCCCGGCATTGAGCTCGTGCAACTACAATTCTCTTGTAGAGCAGAAGCAGGGTGTGGAGCAGCAGTGGGCTGAGGTGCAGAATCAGTATCAGCGTCGCGCCGATCTGATCCCCAACCTTGTCAATACGGTCAAAGGGTATGCCACTCACGAGAGTTCGACTCTGGAGAAGGTGACCCAGGCTCGTGCCGCAGCTACTTCGGTAAATATAAGTGCCGATAATCTCAATGAGGAGACAATGGCAAAGTTTCAGGCTGCGCAGAATCAGCTTACCGGAGCCCTTAAGTCACTTCTTGCTGTCACTGAGGCATATCCCGATCTTAAGGCAAACGAGAATTTCCGTGATCTCCAGGTGCAGCTCGAAGGCACCGAGAACCGTATAGCAACTGCCCGCGGACGTTACACCGAGGCTGTGGCAGGATACAATACAGCCATAAAGAAATTCCCAACCGTGATATATGCCGGATGGTTCGGCTTCACACCCCAGCCACAGTTTAAAGCCGATGATGCCGCACAGCGCGCACCTGAAGTTCAATTCTAAAAGTGAAATGAAGTACTCAAGACTAAGCATATTGCCCCTTATGATGGTAGCGGCTTCCGTTGTTGTGAGCTCATGCAACGATGACGACAAGTCCACCTGGGAGCAGTACAAGGAATGGCGTGAAGCTAACGAAGCCTATTATGACACCCAGAAGTATATGATGGAGGATGGAGAGAATGTGTACACTACTCTCACTCCGTCATGGAATTCCGGTGCCAGCATACTTATCAGATATCTATCCGACCGGAGCAAGACAGAGGGCAACCTCTCGCCTATGCTCAATTCTACTGTCAAGGTCAAGTATATAGGACGTCTCTACAATGATGTGGCATTTGACTCATCCTATCTGCGCCCCGACAGTGTGAGCCTGTTCAATGTGTCGGAGGTGGTGCCCGGCTGGACTACAGCCCTGCAATATATGAGAGTCGGCGACAGTGCCAGGATTGTGCTCCCTTATATGCAGGCTTACGGAGTGTCAGGATCAAGCTCGGGATCGATACCTCCGTACTCGACTCTTGTGTTCAATTTGAAGCTTGTTGACATTGTGGACTACGAACGTCCGTGATATCACTGTCGGATTGAGTCAGGAAAAAGTATAGAGCATGGATTTCGTATTACAGTCCACCGCATCCGGCAGCAATGCGCGTGCCGGACTTATCACTACCGACCATGGCGTTATCGAGACTCCCATATTTATGCCTGTGGGTACGCTCGGTAGCGTGAAATCGGTGCATCAGCATGAGTTGCGTGATGATATCAAGGCTCAGATAATTCTGGGCAACACCTATCATCTGTATCTCCGTCCGGGCATAGATATTCTTGAGAAGGCGGGCGGTCTGCACAAGTTTAATGGCTGGGAGCGACCCATCCTTACGGATAGCGGTGGCTTTCAGGTGTTTTCACTCGCTGCCAACCGCAAGCTCACCGAGGAGGGCGCATGGTTTCGTTCGCATATAGATGGCTCCAAGCATCTGTTCACTCCGGAGAGCGTGGTCGATATAGAGCGTAGTATCGGCGCCGATATCATGATGGCACTTGACGAGTGCCCCCCGGGTACCGCCGACATTGACTATGCCCGCAAGTCGTTGCGCCTCACTCAGCGTTGGCTTGAGAGAGGATGGAAGCGATACAAGGAGACTGAAGGGAGGTATGGTTACCGTCAGGCTTATTTCCCTATAGTCCAGGGTGTGGTGTACCCCGAGCTGCGCAGGGATGCTGCCAAGCATGTGGCTGACCTCGGAGCTGACGGAAATGCCATTGGCGGACTTGCTGTCGGTGAGCCTACCGAGGTGATGTACGATATGATAGAGGTGGTGAATGAAATACTTCCTGCCGACAAGCCCCGTTACCTCATGGGTGTGGGGACACCTGCCAATATCCTTGAGGCGATCGACCGCGGTGTCGACATGATGGATTGTGTTATGCCTACGCGTAACGGCCGTAACGGCATGCTGTTCACTGCTCATGGCATAATGAACATGCGTAACCGCAAGTGGGCTGACGACTTTTCCCCTATCCAGGAGGACGGTCCGTCATATGTGGACCGCACCTATACCAAGGCATATCTTCGCCATCTGTTCATATCCGACGAGATCCTTGCCATGCAGATCGCGTCGATCCATAACCTTGCGTTCTATCTGTGGCTTGTAGGTGAGGCGCGCAGGCACATCATCGCCGGTGACTTCAAGGTGTGGAAAACCGAGATGGTGGAACGAGTGACAAGAAGACTGTAATCCTCCTACGCAGACCACTGACTATGAAGATTCTCGATTGGTACATCATCCGCAAGTTCCTCGGGACATATGTGTTCGCCATATTCCTTATATTGGCGATCACGGTGATGTTTGACATCAATGAGAAACTCGACGCCTTCCTTAAGGCTCCGCTCAAGGCTACTGTATTTGATTACTTCCTCAATTTTCTGCCTTATTTCGCCAATCAGTTCAGCCCGCTGTTCACGTTTATCGCTGTGATATTCTTTACATCCAAGCTGGCCGACAATTCGGAGATAATCGCAATGCTCTCCACCGGGATGAGCTATCGACGGCTGCTGCGTCCATATCTGATCAGTGCCACTGTGATTGCCGCTCTTACCTATGTGCTGAGTGCCTATATCATCCCTCCTGCCAATGTGAAGCGTATAGATTACACCAACACTTACGTGAAGAACAAGCGTGTGGACTATGGTACGAATATTCAGCTCCAGGTGGCGAAAGGGGAGATTGCCTATATGTCGCGTTACGACAATCTTCAGAAGACTGGATACAAGTTCTCGCTTGAGCGTTTTGACGGAAAGACCCTTGTGTCGCGCCTCACGGCGCAGTCCATACGCTGGGACACTCTCCATCAGTGGACAGTGCGCGACTATATGATCCGTGATTTTGAGGGGCAGCATGAGAAGATACGTCGCGGCAACCGTCTTGACACTATTATCCCTATAGAGCCTCGTGATTTCCTTATCTCCAAGAATGACCAGGAGATGCTCACATCGCCAGCTCTCACTGAATACATCGACCGTCAGAAGGAGAGGGGTGTGGCTAATATCAAATCGTTTGAGATCGAAAAGCACCGGCGTTACGCCATGACGGCAGCCGCGTTTATTCTCACAGTGATAGGCATGTCATTGTCATCCAAGAAAGTCAAGATCTACACTCTTTCCCTACACGACGCTCTTCCGATCTTCCAAGAAAGTCAAGGGCGGCATGGGTGTGAACATCGGTATAGGGCTGGTGTTGAGTTTCAGCTATATCCTGTTTATGACAGTCACATCTACCTTTGCTGTGTCGGGCTATACTTCTCCTATGATAGCCATGTGGATTCCTAACATACTCTACACTTTCATAGCCATTTATCTCTATTACCGCGCCTCACACGGCTGATCAATAAATCAGAGAAACCGGATTACAATATTAAACGAGGGCATGTCAAACCAATGACATGCCCTCGTTCCGCACATATGGCGGAGCCACATTAATACTACCAAATTATCGCAAAACCGTAAAAATAAATGTGCATTTTATTGGATTGTCAATATTATTACTTTATATTTGCGACTGAAAACACATATTCCATCACATGAAAACTTCTCTCCATCATATCACATTACCCATCATTATTATTGGGCTGAGCATATGCTCCTGTTCTTCCGACACAGGTTTCTCTACTCATTGGATTCAATAATCTCTACAGACACCGAAATCAAAGCTGTATCGTCGTAAAACGAAAAAATAATCGGGAACTATTATTACAAAAAACATAACCTTTTAATCTTAACAACAAGTCATGACAAATGTGATAAAACGTATTCTGTTCTTTGTATGTTTGTTCATATTACAGATTCCGTCACACTCAGCAAAAGCAGTAAGTAACAGTGTGAATGCCGATACGGTAAAGGTGACACTCTTGAACGGTGTTCCAGCTATTGATGTGAAAAAAAGAGACCTTGGAACTATTCATGTGGGGGATAAGGTTGATGCAAGCGTCCTTCTTTTTAACCGGTCCAAATACCGATTGGAGATTGCGGATCTGGTAGTTTCCGACCCAGCCATGAAGCTTGCCCCTTCGCAATCATGGATGATACCTGAGATGAAGATATGTCTTAACGGATATGTCCGATTCAAAACACCGAGAGGAAAATTTAGGATTACAGCAAAAGTGTATTACAAGGGCGTTAAAAAACCTACCATTGTTGTATATGAAGGTAATGTGATAAAATAATAATACCGACAATGAAACTTCTCAAGAAATTACGATTTATCGCAATATTTATCCTTTTCATCTCATGCCGACAGTCTGTGGATAACTCTCGTAATAATCATGTCGATATATCTCAGGATGTCATACCGTTTGATACCGACAGCATTCAGATAGGAGCCGGTGCACGGATTTACACATCCGACTCTCTTGTCATAATTAAGGACGGACAGTCGAATGACATGTTGTTGACAATAATTGATATACAGACTCTAAAGACTAAAGGACAAATTGCAAAATTCGGTCCTGGTCCGGATGAGGTAGCCGTACC
>OFHP01001659.1_pt1 | contig 10076 bp, 10 predicted proteins | sample 1521651 | NCBI WGS metagenome assembly OFHP01 (sample SAMEA3504105, study PRJEB24116) | mouse gut metagenome | biome: mouse gut; feature: mouse-associated habitat; material: faeces | place: Denmark | collected 2011 | reverse complement strand
GGCCCGCAGGGCCGCGCCGCCTGGAAAGGATCAAGCTCCTTCATCAGCTGAGATCGGACGGCGTGAGGGAATCGCTGTAGACCCCGCTGCATCCTGCGTCCAGATACTGCCTGGCCTGGGCGGCGTCATTGACGGTGTAGAGGTACAGCTGGATGCCATACTTCTTTGCGATCCCGGGGAAGGCGGGGTTCCACCAGGCGCTGCTCATGGTGATGCCCCCGATCCCCCGCTCCGCGCAGTATGCGGCCTTTTTCTCAAGATCCTCCTTCGTCCCCGTAAAAGGAGTCTCGTCCTGATAGAGGGTATATATGTAGTGTGGGAAAGGATAGATGTTGTTCAGGGCGGTGCGCATGTTTCCGCTGTATACCTGGATCACGATCCGGTCGAACAGGTAGGTGAGACCCAGCTCCCGGGCGTCCGCCAGCATAGCGTCGAACTGCAGGAAAAAGGCGTCGGACTCCGTGAACTTGGTATCGGTGATGATGCAGATATCCGGATACTGCTCCATCAGCAGCAGCAAGTCACGGAAGGAGAGGGGGGTGTACTTCTTCAGGATCTTCTCCGACAGAAATTTTTCTCTTGTGGGGATGTTGGCCCAGTTGATGCCGTCCTGCCATTCGTAGTGCCACCAGTCGTGGCGCAGTACGACCTTGCCGTCTCTGGTCAGCCGCAGGTCGGCTTCAAAGACCCGCACGCCGGCGGCGTACTGCTGCTGGAAGCCCTCCAGACAGTTGAGCGTAGCCAGGCCGTCCACCGTTCCCATACCGTGTGCGATGACCTGTACGCCGGAAAGGATCTCCGGGGCGGAGAGTTCACCCTCCGGCTTCTCCTTCTCCCGGACCTCCGGATTTTCTGCTGTCTGCGCCTCCGCTGGAGCCTCGGTGGTCCCGCCGCCGGCTCCGGCTTCCGCCTGCCGCTGTGGCTTTTCCGATGCAGTCCATGCGCGTGCGCCGCAGAGGGACCCGATAGACAGACTGATGACCGCCAGCAGAGCGGCGGTCACCAGCAGATACCGCTTCTTTTTCGCCATTGAGTGACCTCCCGATGAAAATAGTGTAATATAGAAGGATTATATACCCAATTTCGGAAAAAGTCCACAGCCTTTGTCTGAATTAGCAGAATTTACTAAAATTAATGTGTAACACCGCAGTAAAAAACTTTTCAGGTTTTTTATACAAAAATAGTATTACAGCAGCTCGCTGTACCGTGAAATCGTCCTCGTACAGATCTCCCGGAGCGCCTGATGCTTTTGGGGAAAGAAAGGATCAAGGACCCCCACCGTACGCAGCCCGGCCTGGGAAGCCACTCTGACCGCATAAGGGGAGTCGTCAAAGAGTACGCAGTCCTCTGCGGTGCAGTCCAGCTGCTCAAAAAGGTATGTATAAATCGCGGGGTCCTCCTTCCCGATACCCAGCTGCCGGGCAGAAAACGCGGCGGCGAAGCAATCCTCCAGACGGTAACGCTCGACCATGGCTTCAATGAACATGGGGGCGCTGGCGGTGAGGACGGCGCACCGCGCTCCCTCGCTCCGGAGCTTGCGCAGATATTCCCGTACATTGGCTTTGAGGAGGACCTCACTCCGGTACCGTGCGAGCATCCACTGGTCCACCCGGCCGGCAAAGGCCTCCGGCGGCCCGAGTTCCGGGAACCGTTCGGCCACATATGCGGGGATCCGGTAGAAGCCCAGCCGCGCGAATTCTTCCTCCATTTCATCGTCCGGCAGAATACCCAGAGCATTCAGGACGCAGGAGGGAGCGCGGTCCCAGTAGTACATGGAATCCACCAGGGTGCCGTCCATGTCAAAAAATACGGTAGGCGTACTCATATGCCAGCCCCTTTCGTTTTCAGATAGCCGAGAGATGCCAGATAATCCAGGGAAGCGCGTACATCGTGGCGCGGCAGTCCGCACTCGATGCACCAGATGGCTCCCGGCGCCCGGTCCTCCAGAGCCTGAAGGACCTCCGCCATGGGGATGACGCCGTCTGCCAGGTTGTTGTGGTCGTCCCGCAGGCCGCAGTTGTTATGCAGGTGGACGTGGCCGATCATGCCGCCGTAGCGCTCCACCCAGTCCAGCGCCGGCAGTCCGTCCCGAACCATTCCCTGCGCGTGCCCCACGTCCAGACACATGTCGAGCTTTGGGGAGGCGGCGGAACTGACCACCTCAGCGATCAGTTCCCCGTCCCGCTCTAGAGTGTTCTCCAGATGAAAGCATACATCCCTGTCCTGAATACGCTCCAGCAGCTCCCGGAAAAAGTCCCGGGTATTTTGCCGCCAGACGTCCCGTGGGGCGCAGTAGTCGTAGTAATTGTTGTGGATCACGATATCCCGCAGGCCAAGAGCCTGGGCGGTGCTGCAGGCTTCCAGATACCGTCTCATAGTTACAGCACGGATCTGCCGGTCGCGGACGCCGGTGGAGAGTCCCGCGAAGGGGCCGTGCATGGTCTTGAAGGAGATGCCCTCCGTTGTGCGCAGATAGTCCTCGATCCCACCGGGATGTTCCGGCAGGAAATTGGGGTCGTAAAACGTGGTGCATTCCAGCCCCACGCCGTAGGCGCGGGCAATCGGCGCCGTCTGTTCCGGCCGCTCACAGTCAGAGATCACAATGTGGCGCATTCTTCCGCCTCCTTTTCAGATCAGTCCCAGATGCCGGCAGGCAATGTATATGCCGTCCTCTCCGGCGGAGGCGGTGATATAGTCCGCCGCCGCTTTGGTCACCGGGTGGGCATCTCCCATGGCAACGCCCACCCCGGCGCAGCCCAGCATGTCGCAGTCGTTAAGGCCGTCGCCAAAGGCAACGATCTGCTCTCTGGCATACCCCAGGCGGTAGGCCTCGGCCAGCATGGCGCCGGCCTTGTCCACGCCGGACTCCGTGACGCAGATCACCTGATGGCCCTGGTCCATGAAGCGCAGCCCCGGAGCGGCGCGGCGCAGGGACTTCACCTGTTCCGGGGAGGCGTAGGTGACGAGCCGAAGCAGAGGCTCGCCGCTCCAGCGCAGCACCGGGGGCGTCTCTCCGAACAGGTCCATTAAAATCTGAGCAGTATCCGCCGGAGGCTCCTCCTGGAAATACAGCGCCTCCTCCGTCTGCCAGCGCACGGACAGGCCCATGGCCTCCATGCGGGGCAGCAGCGCCTCCGGCGCGCCGGAGGGCATGCAGCACAGGCGGATGGTCTTGCCCCCCGGGGCGGCTGTGTGCGCGCCTCCGGAGAGTACCATGCCGTCCAATCCCAGGGGAGCCAGGAGGTCCGCCACGTTTTTCATCTCATTGACGCTGCGGCTGGTATTGATGTAAAGCCGGTGCCCGGCTTCCTTCAGCCGGACCAGCGCGGCGGAGGCGGAAGCCGGTACGCTCCAGGTCCCGTGGTCCACCAGTGTCTTGTCCACATCGAAAAAGATGATCCGTTGATTCATATCCATGGAAATGCCTTTCCGCCGCGCCGGGCAGTGTCCGGCGGCGCGGCTGACGGTCAGATAAAAGCGGGCTCCCTCCCGAAAAAGGGGAGCCCGCCGTTTGGATGGGGCTGCTTCTCAGCTGCCGTACATGCCCAGTAGCGTATCGATGGCGCCCTGCAGATCGGCGCCATTCTCCAGCACGTCGCCCATATAGCTGCGCAGGTCGCTGTAAATGGCGGAGGAGGTGAACCTGCCGTTGTCAAAGCCGTAGAAGGGATAGAAGTATTCCATCTGGCTGGCGCCGGTAAGCTGGCAGTCGTTGGCGGAGGAGAGCCATTCATCGCTGGCGGCGATGGACTTCAGAGCGGGCAGGTAAGCGCCCACCTGGGCCATCTTCAAAGCGGCGTCGCCGGTCTCGAAATAGCGGACGAATTCCCAGGCGGCAAGGCGCTTGTCATAGTCCGGCTCGTTCTGGTCAATGATCGCCAGCTCGTGATTCTCACAGAATACGGCGCGCTTGCCCTCGTTGGCGAAGTAGGGAACAGGGAAGGTACTCCAGGTAAAGGGGTTGTTGGGATCGATCTTCTGATCGATGTACATGCTCTCAACGCCGGAGCCGATATACATGGGGATCTCCTGGTTGGCGAAGGGGCCGGAGAAGTAGCGGCTCTCACCGGCGGTCCGGAAAATGCCCTCCTGGACCAGGCCGTTGTACCAGCTCACCTTGTCCACCACGGTGTCCAGGGTCTCGGTGAAGAGAAGGTTGCCCTTGGAGTCGGTATAGCCTGCGCCGGCTTGCTCGGCCATGGTGGTGAACATCTTGGCGTGGTTGTCCCAGCCGAAGCCGGTGATGCCGGTATCCGCCTTGATCTGGCGGCAGAGGGCCTCCATGTCCTCCCAGGTCTCGGGGATCTGGTAGTTATGCTCCTCAAAGAAGGTCTTGTTATAATAGACGACCTCGCTGTAGGGGAGCATGGGAAGCCCGTAGTAGCCGGGGATGTCGTAGTTGTTGCTGTTTTCCAGCCAGCAGTCATAGAAATCGCTCAGGTCGAGGCCGTATTCCTCGCTCTCGATATAGGGCGTCATGTCCACCAGCGCTCCGGCATTCAGGTAGTCGATGATGTAGATGGTGCTGCCCATGACCAGATCGGGTGCGGTGCCGGACATGATCGCGCCGGTAACGGCGGTGTTCAGATCGTCGGCGCTGGAGTATTGCACCAGCTCGACCGTGATGTTATTGTCCAGAGCGTTGAAGCTGTCCACGATTTCCGTGAAAGTCTTCACGATGCTCTCCTGGGTATTGGAGTGCCAGAAGGTGACCGTGATGGGCTCGGTGCGTTCAGGGAACAGCTCGCTTCCGGGCTCGTCTCCGCCGCCTGGCGCGCTGGTGACGTTGCCGTTGGGCGTGTTGGAGGGCGGGCTGCTGCTGTCGCCGGGTTTGCTGCCGCAGGCTGCGAGGCTGAGCAGCATGCAGAGGACGAGCAGACTGCAAGTTAGACGTTTCATACTGATCTCCTTTTCAAATGATTTATTATTCTATTGCCCTGGGCAACAGAACGCGGATGTCGTGCCGCCCCGGCCTTCCCGTGGGCGGCATGGCGGGGGAGGGCGTCATCCCTTGATGCCGCCGCCGCCCACGCCGTTGATGATGCGTTTGCGGAAAATAATGTAGAAAATCACCATGGGGAAGATGATGATGCAGGACCCCGCCATCATGTACTGGAGGTTGGAGCTGGCCTCGGAACGGAAGACGAACAGGCCGCTGGATACCAGCCGGGTTTTGTCGGTCTGTGTGACGATGTTGGGCCACATAAAGGCGTTCCACTGGGCGATAAAGGACAGGATGGCGATGGTGGCCACAGTGTTTTTGTTCATGGGCACCATGACCCGCCACAGAAAGCGCCAGTTGCTCGTGCCGTCCACCTTGGCGGACTTGTAGAGAGCGGGCGGGATCTGCAAAAAGTGTTCCCGGAGCATGTAGGTATAGAAGCCGCTGGCGAAGGTAGGCAGCACCACCGCCGCGAAGGTATCCATGAGCTGCAGCTTGTTGATGGTGATATAGTTCTGGATGATGAGCAGCTCGCCGGGCACCATCATCGTTGCCAGGAAGAGCATAAAGAGGACCTTTTTTCCTTTGAACTCATACATGGAGAACGCGTAAGCGCCCATGACGGAAAATACCACGACACCGGCCACGTGGAGGACGCAGCATACCGTTGTGTTGAAGATATAGCGCATAAACGGTGCCATTTCCCAGACATGGGTGTAGTTCTCAATGCGGAAAGCCCCCGGCAGCCACATGGGCGGAATGCGGATGGCCTCGTCCAGGGATTTCAGGGAGGTGAGCAGCATCCACAGGAAGGGGAAGATCATGATGAACGCGCCCACGATCAGGATGGCGTATTTCAGTACGTTCAGCGCGATCAGGCGCCCGTCCCGGACCTTGATCTCATGGGAATGGGGGTGTGTCATATCCGGCTGCCTCCTTACACATAATGGGTCAGCTTCCTGGTAATTACGCGCTGGAGAAGCGTCAGGACGATGATAATCAGCAGGAAGATGATGGCTGCGGCCGCAGCGTAGTTGACGGCCTTGCGGGCATTGAACTGGTAATAGATGTAGTAGACGATGGTGATGGCGCTGTTTCCCGGACCCGCGTCGCCGCCTCCTCCGTAGCCGGTGAAGAGGGAGTAGACCTCGTTGTAGGTTTTGGCGGTATGGATCATAGAGGTCAGAGCCACCATCCAGATGGTAGGGGAGAGCAGAGGCAGGGTAATGCGCATGGTAGTGCGCAGGGAACCCGCGCCATCGATCTTGGCCGCCTTGTAGACCTCCGGGTCGATCTTCTGGAGGCCGGCCAGGATCAGGATGATCTTGTAGGCAAGGCCGTTCCAGATGCAGAAGAAGGACAGCGTCCAGACCACCAGATTCTGATCGGTCAGCCAGGCGCAGCCCTCCAGCCCCAGCAGGTTCAAAAACCAGGTGATGTAGCCGTACTGGGAGTGGAACAGCCACAGGAAGGCGGTGCCGATGGCAATGGTAGAGGTCACATAGGGCAGGAAATACAGCGTCTGGAAAATGCCCTGGAATTTTTTCACGGAATTGATGAGCAGGGCGCACACCAGTGCCAGAATGACGCTCAGAGGCAGGGCGACCAGCAGCAGGATACCGGTATTTTTCAGCGCCCTCCAGAAGGTCGGATCATTGAGGACATACTGGAAGGCCGACAGTCCGAAGCCTGTGCCCGTGCTGGTGATGAAGACAAACCGGTCATAGAACGCCATCCGGGCGGTCTTGATGGTAGGATAGATGAGAAACACGGTGAGGAACGCCAGCGGGAGCAGCAGATAGACGTACCCCATGGGACTGCGGGTCAGCAGACGGCCGTCCGGACCCTCCACCAGCCGCGCCTTTACCGGCTTTCCCACGCTTTTTTTCAGAGAACTCATTGCATCACCTCATTTCAGCAGGCGCTTGCCGGTCTCCGGATCAAAGAAATAGCAGCGGGTGGGCCGGATGTCCAGGAACATCTCTTTTCCCGCGGCGGCCTCGTACTCCGCGTCCAGAGTGGCGGTGATCCGCGTCCCGCCCAGGGTGAAGTCCACGATCTGATCCTGACCGCGCATCTCCACATGGTCCAGCCGGACGCCGATGGTCTTGCCGGGGGTCCAGGCCTCCGGGCGGATGCCCATGCGGAGCGTTCCCTCCGGACAACCGGGGACGGGAAGGACCGCTCCCCCCGGCAGCGTGACTGCGCCATCCTTTGCGGTCACGTTCACATAGGTGATGGGCGGGTTCCCCATGAAGGAGGCCACAAAGTCGTTGTGTGGATTCATATAAATTTCGTGGGCCGGTCCCACCTGCTGTACCACGCCCCACTTCATCAGGACGATCAGGTCGGTGATGCTCATGGCCTCCTCCTGGTCGTGGGTGACAAAGATTGTGGTGACCTTGGATTCCAGCTGGATGCGGCGGACCTCCTGCCGCATCTCCATGCGGAGGCGGGCGTCCAGATTGCTCAGAGGCTCGTCCAGCAGAAGGACGTCCGGCTCCTTGACCAGGGCCCGGGCGATCGCCACCCGCTGCTGCTGGCCGCCGGATAGCTCCTTGGGCCTGCGCTTCATAAAGTCCTGGATCTGGACCAGCTCCGCCACACGCTCCACCGCGTCCCGCATCTGGGCTTTGCTCATCTTCTGAGCGCCCCGTTTGTTGCCCAGAGGGAAGGCGATGTTCTCAAATACGGTCATGTGGGGGTAGAGCGCATAGTTCTGAAACACGAGGCCGATGTTCCGCCTGTCCGGAGGGAGGGTGGTCACGTCCCTGTCGCCGAACAGGATCTGTCCCTCGGTGGCGTTCAGCAGTCCGGAGATCATATAGAGCATTGTGGACTTCCCGCAGCCGCTGGGGCCCAGCAGTCCGGTGAGCTTGCCGCCCGGAATGGTCAGGTTGACACGGTCTACGGCGGTGGTGGTTCCAAACTGTTTGGTCAGATCTTTGAGTGTCAGGTCCATCTGCAAGTCCTCCTGTTCGCAAATGCGTATTTTCTCTGGTGTTTTCTCAAAATTCCGGACTGTGCGTCCCAGAGGGCCGGGCAGGCGGCGGCTTTTCGCCGTGGGAGGCCGCTCAGGCGCCAGCGGTTCTGGGGATGCCGCCGGAGTGGTACGGACGGTCGGTCAGATATCAAGAACCTCCCGGATGGGCTTGCCGTCCGGCTCTCCCAGGGAGATGCCCAGCAGGGCGGCCAGCGTAGGCGCTTCATCCACGATGCTCACGCCGTCCACCCGCGCACCGGCGCGGATGCCGGGGCCGCTGAGGACCATGGCTGGCTTGGGGCCTGTTTCCGGCAGATGGCCGTGAGTGGCGACGCTGTACTTGTAGTCGGAATTATCCGCCTGCACGACCGCCGCACCGGACACGCGGTTGGCAAAGGAGCAGTCCGCTTCGCCCTCCACAACAAAGGAGAAATCTCCCTCCAGGTGGTAGCGCTCTCTGGCCTCTTCCTTTGTAAAGACCTGTGCGATGCCCGCCTCGCCGCTGTCCCGGTAGGAACACAGCAGGCCGTAGACCTCTTTTTTCAGCGCCTCGTCTCCCGGATCGGAGAGGTAGACCTGGGCGCTGTGGGCGGCGGAGTGGAAAACGGCGCGCCAGCTGCTGATCTGTCCGTCCGGCGACGCGCTGATGAATCCGTCCCGGGCCAGGAACAGGTTGGGCGCCACCAGCTTCCGGACGGGCGTCTGTCCGTGGTCGCTGGTAATGACGATGGTGGTATCCTCCAGGACGCCTGCGGCCTCGAGGGCTCCCAGGGTCTCGCTGAGCATCATTTCCGCCTCCAGATAGGCGTTGCGGTAGACCTGCTTGCCGTATACGCCGTAGGAATGGCGGGTGTGGTCCACCATAGACAGGTGTTCAAAGATGACCTCCGCCTTGTGCCTACGGATAGCGGCGAGTGCCGCTCCATGGGTGACAAGGCTGAAGTAGGGCTCTCCAAGTCCTGTTAAAGAGCGTCCATACTCCGGCCAGAATTCGTCCAGAAACGAGGGCTGAGCCCCGCAGCGGACAAATTCCTGATACATGGCCTGATTGCCCTCCTGACGGCTCCAGGTCTCCGGCAGATGCCAGTCCACGTCCATATCCGCCGTCACCGGCCAGCAGATAGCCGCCGTGGTGTACCCGGCCCGTTTTGCCTCCTCCAGGATACTGCGCACGTCGGGATCGAAGTGGTTCCGGCTGCGGTACCAGGGCGTTTTCTCCTGACCGGGGAGGAAGGTTTCATTGTTGACGATGTGGTGTCGGTCCGGGTACACCCCGGTCATCATGGTGGCGTGAATGGTGTAGGTGAGGGTAGGATAGACGGAAATGATGTTGCTGACCACCGCCGCGTTTTGCAGAACGCGGCCAAAGGCGGGCAGCGTCCTCATAAACGCCAGGTCCTCCGTCATCATGGAGTCAACTGATAGAACGTACAATCTTCTCCCCTTGGTCATGATAAGCAAGCACTCCTTTTCCGCTTCCTGCGTCTGGGGACAGCCGTCTGCTGCCGCGCTCTTTTTCTGGCGCATACAGGTCTCCGCTATGGAGATTTACAAGTGCATTATAAATTGAAATGAAAATTTAGTCAACAAAAATTTTCATATATTTTCTCCTTTTAATACTCCACCTTCCACATATAGCGGCGGGTGGGGAGGGGGTGCTTGCGGGCCTCCGCCAGGGCGTGGTTGTAGATGGGGTAGACGTTGTTGAAGAGGGAGTGGTTGAAGTAATCCACCACCGCCGGATCGATGACCGAAAGGCCCAGTTCCTTGGCGTCCAGCACCTCGATGCGCTTGCCGTAGGTGCGCAGGAACTTAAGGCAGCGCTCGTCCAAGGGACGGGTGGAGCCCTCGGAAACCTGAATCATAAAGGGGCGGTTCACGTCGGTGATTTCAAAGGGACCGTGGAAGTACTCGCCGGTGTGGATGCTGCTGGAATCCAGCCACTGCATTTCCATAAAAATGCAGATGCTTTCCATATATGCCGCGCCATATGATGCACCGCTGCCCATCGTATAAATTACAGTATCATCTTTGTAGGCATCCGCAAACGCAGCAGCTCTTTCCGCAACATGGACACGCGCTTTTTTAATAATATTACTGATCATGGACACGCCTTCATAGAAATGATCATAATTTGCATAGCCTTCTGTC
>OFHP01001647.1_pt1 | contig 10133 bp, 10 predicted proteins | sample 1521651 | NCBI WGS metagenome assembly OFHP01 (sample SAMEA3504105, study PRJEB24116) | mouse gut metagenome | biome: mouse gut; feature: mouse-associated habitat; material: faeces | place: Denmark | collected 2011 | reverse complement strand
CCCAGGCTCCCGCCGGAAGCCCTCACGCCCCGCGGCCCTGCAGCAGATCCGCCGCCTGTCCCATGACTTCCTCTATGATCTCCCGGCAGGTCTGCTCCCTGCTCACCAGCCCTGCGATCTGCCCTGCCATCAGCGTGCCGTTCACGGCATCGCCCTCCAGCACGGCCCTGCGCAGCGCTCCCACGGTGAGCTGCTCCAGCTCTTCGAAAGAGGCGCCCTCCTTCTCCAGCTTCAGGTATTCCCTGGTCATCCGGTTGCGCAGCTGGCGCACGGGGTGGCCGTGGCTCATGCCCGTGACCTCGGAATCGATGTCCTTTGCGGCAATGACCTTCTTCTTGTACGCCTCATGGGCGATGGACTCCTTCGCCACCAGGAAACGGGTGCCCATCTGTACCGCCTCCGCGCCCAGCATGAACGCCGCGGCAAAGCCTCTTCCGTCCCCGATCCCCCCGGCGGCGATCACAGGGATCTCCACCGCGTCCGCCACCTGGGGCACCAGCGCCATGGTGGTGGTGGATCCGATATGTCCGCCGGCCTCCGTCCCCTCCGCCACCACGGCGTCCGCCCCGGCGCGCTCCATCATCCTTGCCATGGCCACGCTGGCCACCACCGGGATCACCGTTACACCCGCTTCTCTCCACATGGGCAGATAGCGTCCCGGATTGCCGGCGCCGGTAGTCACCACCTTCACCCCTTCCTCCACAATCACCTGCGCGATTGCATCTGCCTCCGGGTTCATCAGCATCAGATTCACCCCAAAGGGCTTCTCCGTCCTCTCTTTCACCTTCCGTATCTGCCCCCGGACAAATTCAGCGGAGGCACCGCCGGCCCCGATAATGCCCAGTCCCCCGGCCTGGGACACTGCCGACACCAGGTGGTACTCCGCCACCCAGGCCATTCCTCCCTGAATCACAGGGTACTGGATCCCCAGCATTTCTGTCACCCTAGTCGTCATATGCTCTCCCATCCGGTGCGGATACTCACTCCACACCTTTCTCCCTCAGATACTCTATCACGTCCCCCACGGTGGCCATCTTCTCCAGATCCTCAGAGGGAATCTCCACGGCAAATTCATCCTCCAGGGCCATCACCATCTCAAACAGGTCAAGGGAATCCGCCTCCAGGTCATCCTTGAAACTTGTGGCCTCGGTAATGCCCATCCCGTCCGCATTCAGCTTTTCTTCAATGATCTCCTTTACCTTCTCAAACATAATCTCTTCTCCTTTTTTGATATTTTTTAATATTTTTTGTTATTTTCTGCCGCTTTCTGTCATTTCTTCCGCTCCGGAACGGCACCCTGCCCGCAGCGTTATTTTGAGTTTCAATTAATTTTAATCTCAAATATTTTGACATTCAAAATTTTTAACTGGATAATACTCCCACCAAGGTCATCTGTCAATAGGGTCAATGAATTTTTTCCTGAATTTTTCCCTTGACTCTCCCCTTAACTGGAATGCTATGATACTCCTGCAAGGTACCTGCGATACAGAATCTCAACATTTTATGGATACAAGGAGTGATGTTATGTACAAAATCGGCGAGCTTTCAAAGCTGTGCAGAATACCCGTAAAGACCCTCCGGTTCTATGACAGCGAAGGGCTTCTTCCGCCGGACCGCATTGACGAGATGACGGGATATCGTTATTACAGCGCTGTAAAACTGTCCGACTGCTACCGCATTATCGCGCTGAAAGAGCTTGGGTTCAGCCTGCGGGAGATCAAAGAACTGTTCTCCCTGCCCAAAGAAAACCTGTCCGCATTTCTCAAGGGTAAGGAAGAGGAGCTGCGCAGACTGCAGAGACAGACCCAGAGCCGCATAGCCATCCTCCAAAACCTGAACCATGACTTAAAGGAGCGAAAAATTATGTTTGACATTGTCATAAGAAAGAGCGATGGAATCAGGCTGGCCTATGACCGGAAGATCCTTGCCGAAAAATCCCAGGCAGAGGATCATCTGCAGGAAATGCGCGGCGCCATCCCCCAGGGAATTTTGGTGCACAGGACAGTGCTCATGGACTATGAGCCAGAATTTGTGAGCCGGAATTTTGACACCGGATTGGGGGTGGAGATCACGGGGAAACTGCCAAAATCCTGCGGATTTTCTGAGAGAACCCTATCCTTTGGGGAGGATACCGCCAGCCTGGCCTGTGCCTGCGGAGAGTATGAGGAGGGTGTCATCGCCCTTCAGAAATATGTGCTGGACCACGATTATCAGATTGTAGGTCCCACCTGTAAAATCATGTATGAGGACGGCACAGTGGAGATAAAGCTTCCCGTGGTGAAACTGGGCGAGCTGGACATGAGCCATAATGAGGAGTTCGATAAGCCTTTTGTAAATGATGAAGCTGTCATCGGTCACTGGGAAATGATTGACTTTCTGCCCTGCCGGGAAATGTTCCATCCCGAGAAGCAGAAATCCGGATGTATAAAAGAGATGGAAAAGGGGCTGTACTTTCTTCCCGGAGGCGAGTGGTACTGGTCCTTCGGCTGGACAAAAGGGCTGCTGTTCTCCAGCTGCGGCTACCCTCACCGGAAAAGCCAGAATGCGTACACCATCGAAGAAATCGCCGGGGAGACTTACCTGTTCCTGGAGTTTAAGGGCCCCAACTACTATCGGGGCGGCAGGCCGGAGCTGTGGGTATTCCGAAAGACGGACTCCAAGGCATACCGGAAACAGGAGATTATGTCCGTGGACGAGATTCCGGACCTTCCGGCAGAGGATGCTTCTGTTCTGGGAAAATGGAATGTGTGCAGCCTGGTGCAGCATATAGAAGAATTTGACCCTCTGAATCCTGATATTGTACTGCCTTACGAGGATCTGTACTGGAGAACGGCGGTGTTTCTGGAGGACGGGGGCATGGAAAACAGCTTTCGGAATAGGAATGACGGCAGTTTCCGCACCGATACCTCCGAGGTATGGCGCTGGATGAAGGGATACGTAATCTGCACGCCCCAGTCCACCGCCAGCAAATATATCCTTCAGGAAATAGGCCAGGTGCCGTATCTGTTTGTCCAGTGGAAAAGCGGGGATTATTCCTTCGGCGGAAGTGAACCTTACTGGTATGTGTTCCGGCGATAGGCACGTGGGCAGAGCCACCGCAAAATCAAATCCTGTTCTCAGAATTATTTGAAATACCTACAAAAGAAGAATTGGAGCAAAAAATTTGAGTTTATCAGTCTGATAAAACTCCAAAACAGGGCGGCGGTGATAAGCATTGACTATCCCGCCGCCTTGCCTGTTATCGTTTCATATCCTGCGCTCTGCGGGACTGTTCTTGCCGCAAGATACTGTAAACACTGGGACAAACTGTTCAGCTGCTTATAAGCCCATATCTGAAAGCTCTCTGCTTCCAAAATATGGGCTCACCTTGGCACTCCTTCTCCCAAAATTCTCCTGGCTGAAAATATCTCCTCCAGCTGCTTTTTTATAAACACTATTTTGCCGTTTTTATTTTCATCTCAGCAGATCGTTTTATGGTATCTCTATTGGGTCTAAGCAGCAGATAAAGCATACCGCCCAAGATGATCACGGCCCCAAACAGACCCACAATATTCAGATTCCCCATAAAGGCTGAGCCAATCTGGTATACCACCAGAGCCGCCCCGTAGGCCAGCAGACACTGGTAGCCTATGGCAAACCAAGTCCATTTTGCACTGTTCATCTCCCGCCTGATGGCACCGATTGCACCAAAGCAGGGTGCGCACAGAAGGTTGAAAACAAGGAAAGAATATCCGGAAGCCTTGCTGAAAGCAGCACCGATTTCCGCCCAGCCGCCGGGATAGAGAATACCCATTGTGCCGACGATATTTTCCTTTGCCACCAGACCCGTAATGGACGCCACTGCTGCCTGCCAGTTTCCCCAGCCCAGCGGCGTGAAAATCCATGCAATCACGTCTCCGGCGGCAGCAAGAAGAGACTGATCCATCTCCTCTTCGCCGAGCATTCTGAATCCTTCCGACGTAAATCCAAAGTAAGTGGTAAACCAGATCACAATGGTGGACAGAAAGATAATCGTGCCCGCCTTTTTGATGAAAGACCACCCACGTTCCCACATGGAGCGGAGGACATTCCCTGCAGTGGGCATATGGTAGGCGGGAAGCTCCATCACAAAAGGAGCCGGTTCACCGGAAAACATCCTGCTCTTCTTCAGCATGATGCCGGAGGTAAGGATTGCTGTCATGCCAACAAAATATGCGCTCGTTGCAACCCATGGGGAACCGCCGAAAACCGCGCCCGCAACCATGGAAATAAACGGCACCTTGGCGCCGCAGGGAATAAATGTAGTTGTCATAATGGTCATCCTGCGGTCCTGTTCATTTTCGATTGTTCTGGACGCCATAATGCCCGGAATGCCGCATCCGGTTCCGATGAGCATGGGAATAAAAGACTTACCGGACAGCCCAAACTTACGGAAAACACGATCCAGCACAAAGGCAATACGCGCCATGTAACCGCAGGCCTCAAGGAAAGCAAGAAAGAGGAACAAAACCAGCATCTGGGGCACAAATCCCAAAACCGCCCCCACACCGGCCACAATGCCGTCAACCATAAGACCTTCAAGCCAGCCTGCAGCCCCCACAGCCTCCATCCCCGCCCCCACAAGTACCGGGACGCCGGGAACCCAGACGCCGTAAGCCGCGGGGTCAGGCTCTTCTTTGTGCTGTTCCAGAAGCCTAACTGCCTCCTGATAATCCACAAGGGACGCTGTCTTTGTCACTTCTTCCAGTGTTTCCTCGTCCATGGCTTTATACGGAAAATCTCCCGTAGGCTCCCCGCCCGCTTCTTCCACATATGCGTCATAGCCCTGCACAATCAGCGATGCATCACTGTATTCCTCAACCGCTTCTCCATAGGCGGAAGCACCTATGCCAAACAGGTGCCAGCCCTCACCAAACAGCCCATCATTGGCCCAGTCTGTGGCGGCGGTTCCTACCGTCACCATGGATACATAATATACCAGAAACATAATGGCGGCAAAAATCGGCAGTCCCAGAAAACGGTTGGTGACAACCCTGTCTATTTTGTCGGAGTTTGAGCGTTTTCCTGTAGATTTTTTCAGCAGACATCCTTTTATGATACTTCCGATGTAAATATATCTCTCACTGGTGATAATGGATTCCGCATCCTCATCCATCTCCTCCTCAACTGCCTGAATGTCTGTTTCAATATGGGAGAGAACGGACTCAGCCAGGTTCAACTGCTCTAAAACCTTCTGATCTCTCTCAAACAATTTTATGGCATACCATCGCTGCTGTTCCTCCGGCATCCCATGCACCGCAGCCTCCTCAATGTGGGCAAGAGCGTGTTCCACGGTTCCCGAAAAGCTATGCCTGGGCACCGTCTTTCCCTTCTCTGCTGCCTCCACTGCGGCTTCCGCAGCCTCCATAAGTCCGACTCCTTTCAGAGCTGAAATCTCCACCACCTTACAGCCCAGGGCTCTTGACAGCTCTGCCGTATTGATTTTGTCGCCGTTTTTTTCCACCACATCCATCATATTGACGGCAACCACCACAGGAATTCCAAGCTCGGCAAGCTGGGTGGTCAGGTACAGATTTCTCTCCAGATTCGTGCCGTCCACCAGGTTCAAGATCCCATCGGGGCGCTGGCTCACAAGGTAGTTTCTTGCCACCACCTCCTCCAGTGTGTAAGGGGAAAGAGAATAAATGCCAGGTAGGTCGGTGATGGTCACTCCCTCATGTCTTTTCAGCTTTCCTTCCTTTTTTTCCACCGTCACCCCCGGCCAGTTTCCCACAAACTGATTGGACCCGGTAAGGGCATTGAACAGTGTTGTCTTCCCGCAGTTTGGATTCCCTGCAAGGGCAATTCTCAGACTCATCCTTCTCCTCGCTTTCTTTGATTAGTTATAGCTAACCAATAAGGCTGAAAATACAGGGGATATCCCTCCCCTGACAATTTTTTACAGAGGGCCTGCTACAGGCTCTCAACTTCAATCAGCTCTGCATCCGCTTTCCTGATAGAAAGCTCATACCCCCGAACCGTCACTTCGATAGGGTCCCCAAGGGGTGCAACCTTGCGGGTCTGCACTTCTACCCCCTTTGTCAGTCCCATGTCCATGATTCTGCGCTTGACCGCTCCCTGGCCGTGAAGCTTCACCACCCGGACGGTATCGCCAACCTTTGCTTCTTTCAGCGTTTTCACTCCCATGTACCTCCTGTCAAAATGTTTTTGAGGGGCATACCCCGCACCTCAAACCATGATTTTCTGCGCCATCTCTCTGCTGACGGCTATGCGGGAATCCTTTACTTTTACAATGACATTGCCCCCTGCGGCGCTGACCACCGTCACCGTCCCTCCCACAACAAAACCAAGCTTCTCAAGATGCGCCTTAATCTCCTGCTTCCCTCCGATTTTTCTGATTATGTTTTCCTCTTCCACTTCTGCCAGTGTAAGCGGCATCATATCCCCACCTTCCTCCATGTATTAGTCAAAGCTAACTCTCTGTGTCAAATAATAGTTAGCTACCGCTAACCATCCTTAGGATACCATGACAGGAAATAATTGTCAATACATTTTTTTCATTCCGGAAAAGGTTGCTGAAAGGACGGCTGATGAAGTATAATGAAACTTAACAGCTATGCTGAAATGAAATCAAAGGTGGGAACCAGGATGGGCGCAATAGAATTGACACCAACAGACCGTCAGCTTTTGCTGTATGATATTTTTAAGGGAAGCCAGCAGGTGGAACTTGCCGATATCACTTCTCGCCTTCCCATGGGCAGAAAAATGATACAGAGAGACATGAAAACCCTGGTGGACGCAGGGCTTATGGAAGTCTGTTATTGCGCAAAGCAAAAGGCATATATTGTAAAAAACCACATGCCTTGTGCATTGGCGGAAAACACCCTGGGACAGAAGAGCAGAAAATATCTTCACTTGTCAAAATTAAACCGAATCGGGAGACTGATGAATGAACTTTACACTGAAACAGGTTCCTATTATTGGGAATGCGGAGACGATTATTATTCCTGTAAAGACTGCTATTATGAGCTTTTTCCCAATGCTAATGAAAGAATGCGGCAACGGGATTTTGCACAGCTAAACCGTATTGGTTATACGGTGTTTTATGACAACACTTTCAGGCGTTACAAAATGTGGGAGTGCTCTAATTTGCGGGAAGATTTCGGCGTTTATCAGGAAAATGGGAAGTTAATGAGACGCATGGATCTGGAATATGATCTTTATTGAACAGGGCACAGGAAAGGAAAGCCAAGCCAGAGCAATTCACCTCTTACTTGCTGTGGGATAATCAGAAGCACATGAAGGACAAATTTTTCATCATCACAGATTGCAATATGGATCAATGTGCCACCTCCTGCCCATGATATTTTATTATAACCTGCCTGAGAAACCAAAACAACTGAATTGCTGTGAAATGTTTTCCAGATGCCGCGAAATGCTTCCAGGACACTTTACTCCTGTTTTACTGTCTGCTATAATTTAATAAACAAAATACCCAGGAATTCCTGAGGAAATAACGGCAAAGGAAGGTAGCGCCCATGAAAGAAGAATGTCTGATCTGCAATGCTGCTCTGGAGTATTCAGCAGCAGATGAACCTATGGAGTGTGCAATATGCCATAAAAAAGAAAACAGCAAGACCAGATGCATCAACGGTCATTTTGTCTGTAATGACTGTCATACCCGCGGTGTGGACAGTATCATCCGGTTATGCCTGGACGAAACCTCCAAAAACCCTGTGGAAATCATCACGAAACTTATGTCCCAGCCCTTTTGCCACATGCATGGGCCAGAGCATCATGTTATGGTAGGCTCTGCTCTTCTGACAGCATATAAAAATGCAGGCGGAGAGGTTGATCTCCCCGCCGCATTGATTGAGATGATAAACCGGGGGAAAAGTGTTCCCGGCGGCGCCTGTGGGTTTTGGGGCGCCTGCGGGGCAGGTATCAGCTCCGGCATGTTTATCTCCATCCTGTCGAAGTCAACGCCTCTCACAAATGAACCCTTCGCCTTGTCTCATCAGATGACCTCCAAAGCACTTGGCAGGATTGGAGAAGTGGGAGGACCCCGGTGCTGTAAAAGAGATTCTTTTCTGTCCATCCTGGCTGCGATTGATTTTGTGGCTGACAATTTCCATGTAGTTATGGAGAAGTCTGAAATCGTATGCCGCTATTCACAGAAAAACAATCAGTGTATTGGCAGACGCTGTCCCTTTTCACCCTCAAACTGATACAGAAGCATTCTGCCGCCTGTAGGTATCATTGTCTTTCCGGCTTAACTCATTCTCCACCTGGGCCAGTTTTTTCTCCAGCTTCCGGCGAATCTCTTCGTCTCCGGAAGCGGATTGAATCTGCTGTTCCAGCTGCTGTTTTTCCTCTTTCAATCGCTTGATTTCTCCGTCAACCTTATGGGTATCGGCGACACATTTCTCTGCCGGCTGTCCCTGGCTCTTCCCGCCCGCTTTCGGATCCTCAAAAAAGATTTTCCGATTTCCCTTGGCGTCATGGCCTGCCCGGTACAGCCCGGAGGGCTTTTGCTCCGATTTTTCGCTGCTGATATATTCATCCTGGGGTTGAGAGGATTTTCCGGCCCTCTGGGCCTCTGTCCCCTTTGCCTCCTCCGCCCTCTCTGCAGCCTGTTTCTCCTTCACCCTCTCTGAATAATCGGTTCTGAAATGGTCATAGTTTGTGTCAATCTGCATTGCCATAAGCATGTTCCTCCTGCCATTTGATATTGACAGAAAACCGCCTTTACCGGCAGCTTCTTTTATCATTTTCGACGCTGGGAATGGAAGGATTCATACCTTTGCTGTGGGATGCGTTCTGGATGCTGTGGAATGTGGCCCTAATCATTTCCCCTCAGCCGCTCAATTATACTGTGGCTGCTTTCTGTCCTGTAAACGAATACAGGAACCAGGTTGCAGATTGCAGTCACCACAGCCAGGGATATGACTGTCTGACTGACAGGGTAAGCGAACACTGCATAGGACGCCTGAGTTTTTACTATCTGAAAGCTTTCATACAATACGGCGCTGCCCAATGTAAAAATCAACATGGCTGTGAGTATGGCATATGTGTTCCCCTCTATGAACAGCATTCTATAGATTTGTTTCCGAGTCATGCCGATACTCTCCAGAACAGCCAGTTCTTTGCCCCTGCTGCTGACACTCACATACATCATATTGATAAAATTCATTAAGCCTATTCCCAGTAAAATAACACTGAGCGCATTTCCCAGAAAAGTAATCCCCCCAAAACTGGCTTTAAGCTCTTTGATTTTTTCCACTTTTGATGTGATCCCAACCCCGCTGTAGGCTTCAAACATAGCTTTCACAGTCTTTAAAGCCTGTTCTGAATTACCGATTTGTACCGCAATCCTGTTGATCTGTCCGGGCACACCGATCTGCTCCAGCCATTCCTGGCTCACATAGATGTTAGGAGCAAGAAGCGTCTTGCCATCCTCTCTGAATGTGGCGGACAAATAACAGGGGGCAAGTTCAATAGAGTATATCTTTCTATTCAATAGTATCTCTATCTCTCCACTGACGTCAGTTCCCTCATATGGCACAATGGTTGCAGAAGCCAGAAACGCTATTTTCCCCTGACAAAAATCTTCATACTCCAGGGAACTGTTCATACTTGAAGCAGCTTTGTGAAAGTCCTGCTCCCCAATTCCAAATAGATACGTCTGGTCCTGATTCCCATTGGCATACTGCAGAATAGCTTCCTGCGGTACCGTTCCAGTGCCGCAGAAATCGGCAATATATCTCTCAAGCACATTGTCCCTGTCAATAAACCACTGATCATTAAGCTTTGTGGTATAGGAGACCTCCTGCACATGGGGAACTGCCTGTAATTGGTCCAGAATATTCTCCTCAAGCTTTGTCTTTGGGCTTATTTCAATCACAATATCATCATCCATATACTCGTCTGCCAGATAGGAAACATCCAGTCCCGCCAGTATTCCATTCACAATGACAAACAGGCTGATTCCTAAAAATAATGAGCCAAGCACCAGTGCAGTTCCTTTTTTGTTCCGAAAAACATTGCTGACCGCCATTTTGAAAACTTTGTCGCCGTGAGAGGTTCTACTGCTGTTTTTCTTTAAGACATCAAAATTCCTCTGCAATATACCCAATGGCGTTATCATACATCTT
>OFHP01001643.1_pt1 | contig 10155 bp, 7 predicted proteins | sample 1521651 | NCBI WGS metagenome assembly OFHP01 (sample SAMEA3504105, study PRJEB24116) | mouse gut metagenome | biome: mouse gut; feature: mouse-associated habitat; material: faeces | place: Denmark | collected 2011 | reverse complement strand
GGTGTCAAATATGTGCTGGCCAACAAGGCGGCCATCGGCACCGTCTGGGCCGACGAGGCGCAGCGTCTGGTCATCACCGCCTCGGCCGAGGGCTACGACGTTTTCGTGGCCGACGGTCGCGACATCACCGTCACGCTCTACGACCTCCAGGGACGACCTGCCGCCCGTGTGCAAGGCTCCGACGGCGCAGCCACACTGAGTGCCGACGGACTGCCCCATGGCGTCTATATCATAGAGGCACGTGGCGACGGCTACCGCTTCTCGCGCAAAGTTACCCGTTGATCCCCTCGCATAACCGACATCAACCCTCATCATAAAGCGGCGAACCCATCCCCGGGCTCGCCGCTTTCCCTTCCCCCGAATACGCGTATCCACGCTACCAATGTAGGGGCGCAACCTGTTGCGACCGCCCCCCCAAACACCCCCGATCCGCAATGCCAACCCTAATCGGGGTCACGGCTCTCCGAGCCGTCTACCACCCCACCCTCAAACTCACTGACCACCACCCCAACCCACTCTTGACACTCTAACTCTATACACTACCCCCCTCTCCGCCTCCACGCTCTATTCATTGAATATACCTTTTATGAATATTCTTATCACGGCACAAAACCAAAATTTATGTGCATTTGTTTGATTTTTGCCGATTTTAATAATAAATTTGCCACAATCCAAGCCTAAATACTACAATTTTTAAGCTTCTCAATAGGTAAAAAAGAAATCTGATGAATAATCATACATATAAAATTCCGCTTCGGAGCGAGCTGTCGACCGGTGGCCGGCGCATGGCCGGTGCCCGTGCCCTATGGCGCGCCACTGGCATGAAACCCGAGCAATTCGGCCGTCCGATAATTGCCGTTGTCAACTCCTTCACGCAATTCGTCCCCGGCCACACCCATCTGCATGAAGCCGGACAGATAGTGAAAGCCGAGATCGAACGTCTCGGATGCTTCGCCGCCGAATTCAACACCATAGCCATCGACGACGGCATCGCCATGGGACACGACGGAATGCTCTACTCCCTCCCCTCGCGCGAGGTGATTGCCGACTCCGTTGAATATATGGTCAACGCCCACTGCGCCGACGCCATGGTCTGCATATCCAATTGCGACAAAGTGACCCCCGGAATGCTCATTGCCGCCATGCGCCTCAACATCCCCTGCATCTTCGTCAGCGGAGGCCCCATGGAAGCCGGAAAAGTCGACGGTAAGGCCGTGGATCTTGTCGACGTGATGGTAGCCGCAGCCGACGATTCCATTGCCGACGACACGCTCACCGAAATGGAGCTCAAAGGATGCCCCACATGCGGATCATGCTCAGGTATGTTCACCGCTAATTCCATGAACTCCCTGACAGAAGCCCTCGGCCTCTCACTCCCCGGCAACGGCACCATCCTGGCAACCCACATCAACCGCAAGGAGCTGATGCGCCGCGCCGCCCGTCAGATAGTGGACAACGCAATGGCCTACTACCGCGACGGCGACACCCGTGTCCTGCCGCGCTCTATAGCATCACGTGCAGCCATGCTCAACGCCATGACTCTCGACATTGCCATGGGCGGATCATCCAACACCGTGCTCCATCTGCTTGCCGTGGCCCACGAGGCCGGAGCCGACTTCTCGCTCGACGACATCGACCGCCTCTCGCGCCACACACCCGTCATCTGCAAAGTGGCTCCCAGCTCACCCTACCATATTGAGGATGTCAACCGCGCAGGCGGCATCCTCACCATTATGAAACAACTGGCCGACAGCTCCCTGATCGACACAACAGCCATCCGCGCCGACCGCCTGACACTCGCCGAAGCCATCGACAGCTACGCCATCGGCGGATCGCGCTACACCGACTTCGCCGACGAGCTCTGGCGCAGCGCACCCGGACGCAAACCGACACAGGAGATGGGATCCCAGATGGCCTACTACAGCGAGCTTGACACCGACCGGGCCGACGGCTGCATCCGCGACACTGCCCACGCCTATTCGGCCGACGGCGGACTCGCAGTGCTCCGCGGCAACATAGCACCCGACGGATGCGTCGTCAAGACTGCCGGCGTCGACAGCTCCATCCTCCGATTCAGCGGTCCGGCACGCGTATTCGAATCCCAGGATCAAGCCGTGGAAGCCATTCTCCGCGACCGGATAAAAGCCGGCGACATCGTGGTCATAACCCACGAAGGTCCCCGTGGAGGCCCCGGAATGCAGGAAATGCTCTATCCCACGAGCTATCTCAAAAGCAAACACCTCGGCAAACAATGCGCCCTCATAACTGACGGACGCTTCTCCGGCGGAACATCCGGACTCTCCATAGGTCACATATCCCCCGAAGCCGCCGCCGGAGGCAACATAGCTCTGGTGCGCGACGGCGACATCATTGCCATCGACATTCCGGCGCGATCCATCTCCCTGGAGATAACCGATCAGGAACTCAATCGCCGGCGCGAGGAAGAACTCACCCGTGGAGCCGACGCCTTCAAGCCGCGCACACGTCAGCGCAACGTCAGCGCAGCCCTGCGAGCCTATGCCGCCACCGTAGCCTCGGCCGACAAAGGCGGAGTCCGCATAATATAAGCGAGATTGTCTAACAGAATCCTCCCCTCTCACACACCCACCCAACGATTAACGAAATGTCTGATAAAATCACCGGAGCTGAAGCTCTGATCCGCGGACTGATAGCCGAAAACGTAGATCGCGTTTTCGGCTACCCCGGAGGATACATAATTCCCGTATTCGACCGCCTTTATGACTACACCGACCGCCTGACAAACGTGCTCACTCGCCACGAGCAGGGAGCCATACATGCCGCCCAGGGTTATGCACGTGTGGCCCATCGCCCCGGAGTGGTGATCGTGACCTCAGGCCCGGCGGCCACAAATCTCATCACGGGGCTCAGCGACGCAATGATGGACTCCACGCCATTGGTGGTCATCACCGGACAGGCCCCTTCCCACATGCTCGGGACAGATGCCTTCCAGGAAACAGACGTGATGGGAATCACCCAACCCGTAACAAAATGGAGCTGCCAGATACGCCGCGCCGACGACGTTGCCCCGGCTCTGGCCCGGGCATTCCACATCGCTACGACAGGACGACCCGGCCCCGTGGTGCTCGACCTCACCAAAGACGCACAGACAGGCCTGACTTCCGACAAGCCCTACACCCCCTGCAACTTCATCCGATCCTATATACCCGTCCCCGAGATCAACCCCGAAGAGATACGCCGGGCAGCCGAGATGATCAACCGATCGCGCCGACCAATGATACTTGCCGGACAAGGCGTCACGATCTCGGAAGCTGAAGACGTGCTGACACGGCTGGCCGAAAAAGCCGATATCCCCGTGGCCGCCACCCTGCTCGGGCTATCAGTCATGCCCTCCGACCATCCCCTCTTCAAAGGAATGCTCGGAATGCACGGCAACATAGGCCCCAACGTCAACACCAACCGCGCTGACCTACTCATTGCCGTCGGCCTGCGCTTCGACGATCGCATGACCGGAACCGTGGAATGCTATGCCCCGGGGGCCGAAATAATACACATCGACATCGACCGCTCGGAATTCAATAAAAACGTCCGCACCACAGCCACCGTCCACGCCGACGCCCTCATGGCTCTGGAAGCCCTCCTGCCGCTGGTACGCAAGACCGACCATAAAGAGTGGAACGAGACATTCGACCGCCACAACCGTGCCGAGCAGCGGCTGATATGCAACGAGGCCACATCCGGTGCCGATCCTTCCGAACCGGCCAAGATGGGCGAAGTGGCGCTCAAAGTCTCACAGGTCGCCGGCCCCGGAGCCATCCTTGTGACCGATGTCGGCCAGAACCAGATGCTCTCCGCACGCTACTTCCGCTACACCGCCCCCCGTAGCATCGTGACCTCCGGCGGACTCGGCACCATGGGATTCGGACTCCCGGCAGCCATCGGTGCCAAGATGGGAGCACCGGAACGCCCCGTCTGCCTCTTCACCGGCGACGGAGGCATACAGATGACCATCCAGGAACTCGGAACGATAATGCAATATGGCACAGCTGTCAAGATCATAATCCTCAACAACAACTTCCTCGGCAACGTACGCCAATGGCAGGAGCTATTCTTCGACAGCCGCTTCTCAGCCACACCCATGGTCAACCCCGACTTCCGCATGCTCGCCACATCCTATGGCATACAGGCCGAGAACGTTGAGTCGCGCTCACAGCTCGACGCAGCCATCAGCCGCATGTTCGAAACCCCGGGACCCTACCTGCTCAACGTCAACATCCGCGAAGCCGACATGGTATTCCCCATGACCCCTCCGGGCCACTCCATCGACTACATCATGATTAATCCAAACGACGTGTACAACAACAACCTATGATATCCACACTCTACACCATAGTCGTATTCTCCGAAAACCATGTCGGGCTGCTCAACCAGCTCTCCATAATATTCACGCGCCGATGCCTCAACATTGAGAGCATCAGTGCCAGCGCATGCTCCAAACCCGGAATCCACAAAATCACGATCACCTGCCACAGCAATGCCGAGATGATGGAAAAAGTCATCAAACAGATCGAAAAACGGATCGACGTCATTCAGGCATTCTGCTACGACGACTCCGAGATCGTATATCAGGAAGTGGCCCTCTACAAAGTCCCCACACCCAAGATGCTCGCCGAAAACCACGTGGAAGCAATCATACGCCGTCATGGCGCGCGCATTCTCGACGTAACCCCCGACTACACCGTGATCGAAAAAACAGGTCACTACGACGAAACTGAAGCACTTTTTCATGAGCTCAAGCGTTATGATATCAAACAATTCATGCGTAGCGGACGTGTCGTGGTCACTCGGTCGCCATTCGAGGCGATCGACGAATTCCTCGCACGCCGCGACCAACAAAACCCTCAGTCATCATGACACAGCTCAAAGTTCTCCACACACACCATTACCATCTGACTGCCGCACAATGCAACGCCCAGAGCGAGCTCGCTCCATCGCAGCTCATTCAGCAGATAATTGAGGTGGCAACCGAACACGCCGACATCCTCGGCGTAGGCTTCAAGGACCTGCAGCGCCACGGAAACCTATGGGTTCTTTCAAGGGTCGCATTTGAAATGAAACGATTCCCACGCCTGCTCGAAGACTACTCCCTGACAACATGGATCGAAGCCTACAACCGCCACTTCTCCGAACGAAACTTCGAGATTCGCAGCGGAAGCGGCGAAATTCTCGGATACGCGCGCACAATATGGGTAGCCATCAACATGGACTCCCGGCGACCGGCCGACCTATCCTATATATCCTACATCTCAGAGACCGTAAGCGACCACCCCTGCCCGATCGACAAGCAAGGAAAAATACGCCCCATCGATCCGCCGCAGATTGTCCACGAATACACCTTCCGCGTCAGCGACATCGACCTCAACCGCCAAGTCAACTCAACACGCTACGTAGAGCTGATACTCAACCAGATGAACCTCGCCGACTTCGACGACTACTTCCTCAGCCGATTTGAGATCGAATACCGACGCGAAGCCCACTACAACGACACCGTGGAAGTCGCCTCATCCCTCGTCGACAACGGCCTCCTGACAGCTATCAATCTCGACGGACAGACCATGTGCCTCGCACGCTCCGTCATGGCTCCAAGAGAAAACAAAACAGAAACAAAAAACATAAACCAACAAACATAAACACAACCAAATGGCAAAACTAAACTTCGGCGGCGTTGAGGAGACTGTTGTCACCCGTCGCGAATTTCCACTCGAAAAAGCTCGTGAAATACTAAAAGACGAAACTATAGCAGTGCTCGGCTACGGCGTCCAGGGCCCCGGTCAGAGCCTCAACCTGCGCGACAACGGATTCAACGTAATCGTCGGACAGCGTCCCGGTAAAACCTACGACAAAGCCGTTGCCGACGGATGGGTACCCGGCGAGACCCTTTTCTCAATCGAGGAAGCAGCCCGGAAGGCCACAATCATCATGTGCCTGCTCAGCGACGCCGCCGTTCTATCCGTATGGCCCACAATCAAGCCACACCTCACCGCCGGCAAAGCGCTCTACTTCTCCCACGGATTCGCAATCGCTTGGCCCGACCGCACTGGCGTGGTGCCTCCGGCCGACATCGACGTAATCATGGTAGCCCCCAAAGGATCAGGAGCATCCCTCCGAAGCATGTTCCTTGAAAACCGTGGCGTAAACTCAAGCTTTGCAATCGAGCAGGACGCCACAGGCCACGCCCTCGACCGCACCTTGGCACTCGGAATCGGAATCGGCTCCGGCTACCTTTTCGAGACAACATTCCGCCGCGAAGCGATCAGCGACCTCACGGGAGAACGCGGCTCTCTCATGGGGGCCATACAAGGACTCTTCGCCGCACAGTACGAAGTGCTGCGCGAACACGGACACACACCCTCCGAAGCATTCAACGAAACCGTCGAAGAGCTCACCCAATCACTCATGCCACTCTTCGCACAGAAAGGCATGGACTGGATGTATGCCAACTGCTCCACAACCGCACAGCGCGGAGCTCTCGACTGGATGACACCCTTCCACGACGCCATCAAACCCGTGATGGAACGTCTCTACAGCAGCGTAGAAGACGGAACAGAAGCACAGCGCTCCATCGACTCAAACTCACAGCCCGACTACCGCGAACGCCTCAACGAAGAGCTGCGTCAGATGCGCGAGAGCGAGCTATGGCAAGCCGGAGCAACCGTCCGCCAGCTCCGCCCCGAAAACGACTGATTCTCCAACCTCCCACCAAACCGACACCGCCCGGACCTCACCCCGGGCGGTGTCCCTTTTTCCCTCCCCTCAAATCCCCCACCACCCCTGTAGGGACTGCGCCATGGCGCGTCCGGCTCCACCCTCCCTTGTAGGGTCGCAACCTGTTGCGGCCGCAAACGCCCCCAAACACCCCAACCCACTCTAAACTCTCCTACTCTCACACTCTAAACTCTACCATGCGCCATATCATCCAATCCCATTCACTTGCAGTTGGGATACCTATTAAAAAAGTTATGAACCAACAATTTAAATACACAAATATTAAGTAAAAAAATTTTTATACCACCTTTTTTTCGTAATATTGCAGTTGCAGCTATCATGCTGAAATAAAAAAGGATAGATTTCGCACAATACATAGCCCCCCATCATTGTCATCTCATTCAAAAAATAAATCTAACCATTTTAATAATCTCAACCATGAAACGAAAAACAACTATTCCGGTTTTTGCTTGTATACTTCTGCTTGCATCCTGCACCAATGATAACACTCCAGAATCACCTATCAATGAACCTGTTGTCATACAGATGTCAGACGCAGAGTCGAATGCAATATTGCAGTCTACAGATTTCGGATTCGATTTGTTCCGGCGCGTATGTGCTGAAAAAGGAGATGAGAACGTGTTCATGTCACCGCTGAGTGCCTCATTAACAATGTCTATGCTTGCCAATGGCACTTCCGGAGAGTCTCAAGCACAAATTCTGTCTGCTTTGGGATATTCCAGTGACAAAGAGGGACTCGATGCACTCAATAGTATAAATGGACGGCTACTGACAACGCTGCCCATCACGGATGCGCAGACAAAACTCGCATTAGCCAACGCTGTTTGGGCCGACAATTCATACCCGTTGAAAGACACCTTCAAGCAAACTATGGCTTCGGTCTATAAGGCCACTCTTGAAAATCTCGACCTGAATAGTCAGGACGGAGTAGACCGTATCAACCGGTGGTGTTCGGATAAAACCAATGGATTGATTCCCAAAATTCTGGATGGCCAGCAGCTGTTATCGTATGTGCTTGTCAATGTGTTGTATTTCAAGGGGCTTTGGACCGATAAATTCTATGTGAGCGAAACGGAATCGGACTATTTCGTGTGTCAGGATGGTTCTAAAAGTCTTGTAAATATGATGAATATTAGAGAGAGCATGCCATATTTCGCAAACCTCGACTTCAGTATTACAGCGAAAGATTTCGGCAACGGAGCATTCCGTATGTACTTCATGCTCCCTGCCGAAGGCTCCACATTGGAATCAAGCATGTTGGCATTGACTGCCAGCAACTGGCAATCATGGATCGACAATATCCCGAATCGTGAGATTAATTTTGCTCTTCCTCGGTTCTCCCTTGAAGGTAATTACGTGTTGAATGACGTGTTAAAGTCTATGGGCGTACGCAATATTTTCAGTCCCGATGTTGCTGATTTATCAGGAATGTCCACTGCCGGTGCGTTTGTTGATTTTGTGAAGCAAAAAACCTATATTGATGTGAATGAGGAAGGTGTGGAAGCTGTCGCTGCGACGGGCGGTGCAATTTCGTTGGGAGTATGTCCCCAAATAAAATGCAACCGTCCCTTCATATTCCTGATTGCGGAAAAAAGCACCGGAGCAATTCTCTTTGCCGGCAAAGTCTCGTCACTTAGATCCGCAGATTGAAGCAATACGCCACCCACATTAAAGCCACCCATCAAATCCCCAATCCACGTACCATCCCCGATCACACTACCAATGTAGGGTCGCACTACCAATGTAGGGTCGCAACCTGTTGCGACCGCAAACACCCCATACCCCCTCCAAAAAATACCCCATCCGCAATGCCAACCCTGGTCGGGGTCACGGCTCTCCGAGCCGTCTACCGCCCCACCCTCAAAGCCACTGACCCCACTCTAAACTCTCCAACTCTAAACTCTACTTTCCCTTTCACTCTCGTACCAACAAAAAGCCCGGGCATTATCTGCCCGGGCTCTTCGTCTTATCTTATGAGCGCAAACTATCAAATCTGCACTCTCTATTCTATCTTATTTTCCGATAAACGCCTTGACTTGATCAAGAATATTGGCGGCGGGGAAACCGAACTTCTCATCCAGCACCTTGTAGGGAGCCGACGCGCCGAAATGATCCAGACCGTAAATACGGCCCTGTGTGCCCACGATCGGAAGCAATGTGGATGGAAGTCCTGCTGTGAGGCCAAACACCGGTGTAGAGGCCGGAATCACGCTCTGACGGTAATCCTCCGGCTGATCTTCAAACAGACCCAGCGACGGAACGGAAACCACGCGTGCTTTGATGCCCTCTGCTTCGAGCAACACGGCAACCTCGCAGAGCAACGACACCTCTGAGCCGTTGGCCACGAGTGTGACGTCGGCTGCCGGAGTGTCCATCACCACATAGCCGCCGCGCAACATTCCTTCTGCGTCGCGGTAGCGGTTGCCGGAGGTGGAGGGGAGGTCATTGACATCCTGACGGGTAAAGATCAGAGCCGTAGGAGTGTCAGTGTTTTCCATCGCCATCTTCCATGCTATGGTAGCCTCGGCAGCGTCGGCCGGACGGAGCACGAGCATCGAACGTTTGCCCGACAGGTTGCGCAGCTGCTCCATCAGGCGGATCTGAGCCTCCTGTTCCACAGGTTCGTGGGTCGGGCCATCCTCGCCGACACGGAACGCATCGTGGCTCCACACATATTTTACCGGGAGCTCCATCAGCGCAGCCATGCGCACGGCAGGTTTCATATAGTCAGAGAACACGAAGAACGTGCCACAGGCAGCCATCATGCCGCCGTGGAGCACGATACCGTTCATTATCGAAGCCATTGTAAGCTCGCTCACTCCTGCATGGAGGAACGCGCCCGTGAAATCGCCGTGGGTCAGCGCGTGGGTATGTTTGAGGAATGCCTCTGTCTTGTCGGAATTGGCAAGGTCGGCACTCGACACGATCATATTCTTGACCTTCTCCGAGAGCACGGCCAGAACGTCGGCCGATGCTGTACGGGTTGCGACGTTCGCTTTATGTGCGATAGCGCTGTAGTCTATCTGCGGAACAACGCCATCGATGAATTCCTTGAGCTGTATGGCTTCGGGCTTCTGTGCCGACACCAGGATGGCATTGTTGACGGAGTAGCGGTCAAACCGCCCCTGCACGTCGAGGTACTGACGGAAGGCATCGCCGTTCACCTCCATCTCGGCGCAGGTGGTGTCAATCAGCCCATAGGCTTCATTGCGCTGCGCCTGCTTTTGGGCAGCCCATTCCGCTTTGTCAAAGGGACGGTTGCCGCCGCTGAATACATCATAGATACTCATTATCTGGCTCCTTTCGTTTTCTTGGGCTTCTTCCTCTGGGGCTGCTTATGCTCCGTCTTTCCTGCGGGCTTCGCCCTGTCGGGAGATTTCTCCCTGCCAC
>OFHP01001633.1_pt1 | contig 10194 bp, 12 predicted proteins | sample 1521651 | NCBI WGS metagenome assembly OFHP01 (sample SAMEA3504105, study PRJEB24116) | mouse gut metagenome | biome: mouse gut; feature: mouse-associated habitat; material: faeces | place: Denmark | collected 2011 | reverse complement strand
CCTTAACTTGTTTCTCATAAAATGCCCTCCTGATATTTTGAAAAATGTATGGTTCCCAATTCCCTGTGTTTGGATGAATCCCGCGCCCTGGGCAGGCGCTTTTTGGTTTTGGGACGGGCGGCTCACAAAGCGTTTGTGTTTTGCGTCATAAGCTGCCCTCTGCGGCGCAGAAGCTGCCCAAAGGCTTTCTGCATGGCGGGCAGGGCAACCGGCTTTCGCCCAAACCAGTCCGCGTTGTAGCGGTAGGCGCGCAGGGCGAAGTCCAGGTCAGAAAACCAGAAAATCCGCGCCTTTGGCCGTTCCTCCCGCAGCAGTTCCACCACCTCCAGGCTGAACGTGCCGTCCTGCGCCACCACAAACAGGTCAAAATCTGGCCCGTCCCGCACCATGCTGCAAAAATCCTCCTGTCTGGCATAGGGGACGATTTCCGCAAAACGCAGGTGTTCCCTGGCGCACCGGTCAAGCTGCCCTGCCAGCGCTTTCAGCTCTCCGGGGTTTTCATTATAAAGTGCAATCCTCAATCCGGCTCCTCCTTTCCGCAGTATATAAAAATGAAAAAATGGCATCAAAAAAACCGACCCTTTTAAGGAATCGGTTATATCCTAATCTCCCGAATTTGTTATACATAGGTCACCTGACTTACCTATGGAATCCTTATAAAATCAATGTTTTTGGCTTGTTTTCCTTTACATTCATATGTATAATTGATATAATTATATTTAGTGATTATACATATGTCTGGAGGAATCGGCGTGGCATCTCTGGTATATTTGAAAAGCAAAAATGGTACTACATACGTGTATGAAAACATTTCTTTTTGGGATAAGAAAACAAAAAAGCCCAAGTCAAAGCGCAAATGTATCGGACACCTTGACCCTCAAACCGGGACAGTGCAACCTAACGGCATGCGTGGCGGCAATAAAAAGAATTCCGCTCCAAAACAGGAAAGAGAACTGCCGGGGTGTTCCGCTTACAGCTGCGGCGTTACAGCCCTTCTGGACAAGGTATGTTCCGACATTGGGCTTGGGCATATCCTGAAGAAGATATTTCCCGACGATTACAGCGCCATCCTGACGTGTGCTTATTACCTGATCAGCGAAGGGCAGGCGCTGTCCAGGGCTGAAAAGTGGTCCAGACAGGCACTTACGCCTTATGGGGCGGTTCTCGCAGACCAACGCATCAGTGAACTTCTGGTGCGGATCACGCCGGCTCTGGCACAGGATTTTTTTTCTGCGTGGATCGAATATAACAGGGGTGACAAGTATTACTGCATGGATATCACCAGCGTGTCATCCTACAGTGAACTGAACGAGTTTGTGTCCTACGGGTACAATAGGGACAGGGAAAAGCTTCCACAGGTCAATCTCCTGATGGTCAGCGGGCACACGAGCCACCTCCCATTATTCTTCCGGACGATGCCCGGAAGCATCCATGATGTCAGCACAATGGACGAAAGCCTCAAGCGGCTTGACCTGGTTGATGCAAGGCGGCTGCACATGGTCATGGACAAGGGGTTTTACAGTGAAGAGAATGTGGATGCCATGTTCCGGAGGCATATGCGTTTCCTGGCCGGCATCCCATTCACAACGTCCCTTTCTTTGGATGCCGTGGAGCGCCACCGCAATGACGAAATGATTTCCTATCGTCATTACTGCTGCGTTCTTGGGGATGAGCTCTATGCCGACACAGAACAGATGAAGTGGAAAGGGCACCGCTGTTACCTGCATGTCTATTTCGACAGCCTAAAGGCTGCATTGGATGAGAAAAGGTTCAGCCACAGGATACTGACAGAATATGAAGAACTCTGTTCCGGGAATACAGTAAAAGGAAACCAGAAAGACTACGAAAGATTCTTCACCGTCAAGGAGACACCTAAGCGTGGAAGGAAGGTGGAATATAATCAGGAAGCCATAGAAGCATACAGGAAAAACAGCGTTGGGTGGTTCGTGCTTGCCACAAATGATATCAAAGATCCAGTAGAAGCACTTGAGATTTACCGTATGAAAGATACAGTGGAAAAGCACTTTGATGACCTCAAAAATGACCTTGACATGAAGCGTCTGCGCATCCACTCAGCGGCAGCAATGGATGGGAGGTTGTTTATCCAGTACATTGCCCTGATCCTTTCCGCTCAGGTAAAAAACATCATGAAAGATAATGGATGGTTTAAAAGCCATAATATGCAGGATGTTATAGATGAGATGAAATCTTTACGTGTGGTTACTGTTGAAGGTAAGCGTAAAAAGCTTTATACAACGATGACAGCATTCCAAAAGGAAATCGTTGAACTTTTTGGGCTTGCTATAGGCTGACATATGTATAATTGATTCGGGATTTTAGGTTATATGTATATTTTGAAAATAAAGAGGAGATAGTCGGCATTTTGGTATTGAACAGTATGAAAAAACTTTATGACTATATATCTTCTGCTCTGATACAGCATAAAACCACGAAAGTAAGATATGACTTTATCTGCCGCGGGCTGGTGCAGTATCAAGAGGAATTTCCTTTTTATTTCAAAATGGTATTGGATAAAATTAACATTGATTTTGAGAGCAAAGACCATCTGCCGGAAGAAAGGGAAACTTATCAAATAGGGGAAGAAATAAATGAAAAGATAAAAAACTTTTTGTTATCCGGCATGGAACAGGGGGATTTACGAGGTGATTTGGAAATTATGCCTGCTATATTTAATTTTTGGGGTATGATTTCCGGAATCATTCAGCTTGCCGTTAACAAAGAAGAATATATTAAACAGTCAATGGGTTTATCAAAAGAAAAGTTTTTGGAATATGGCTTTTCCCTTGTTTATTATTCGATTGCAAGGAGTGATGATTATGAGTGAAAAAAATGTGCTTGCCATTTTAGGCAGTCCTCATACAAATGGGACAACAGCAGCCATGCTGAATTTCGCAGTTCATAAAGCTGAACAGGCGGGTTATGCGGTAACGAAAATTAATCTATATGAAAAGAAACTTTCCTTCTGCACAGGCTGCCGGATTTGCATGGATACGCATAGTTGTGTCCAGAAAGATGATATACAGGAAATTGTTGCGTTATTACATAAGAGTCAGCTTGTTATCCTTGCCGCCCCGGTCTATTGGGCGAACGTTCCGGCGCCTGTCAAAAACTTATTTGACCGATTGTTGGGAACGGCTATGGAAGAAACAAATACATTTCCAAAACCACGCTTACGGGGAAAGCAATATATGATTTTGACTTCCTGCAATACGCCCGCGCCTTTTTCGTGGATATTTGGACAGAGCAGAGGGGCAATCCGCAGTATGGACGAATTTTTCAAGACCGCAGGCATGAAACCGGCGGGAAAAGTGGTGTGTACAAATGCAAAAAATAAGAAAGAACTGTCTAAACGGATAACAAAAAAGATGGAGAGGTGCCTGAAATGAAATTATCCCGAAAAAGAATCCTATCGTTTACAGCAATTCTTCTTTTCCTTATTGTTTTGATTTATACGGCGGTTTATCTGAAAAACGTGGCAGATTATAAAAGGGCAGTAAAAGAAACAACTTTTAGTAATTTAGATATTTCCAATGTTCTCAACGGAGTTTATATCGGAGAATATGACGTGGATTTTGTTTATGCCAAGGTGGAAGTAACAGTTCAAAACGGAGTAATTACAAACATTGATATTCTGGAACATAAAAACGGCCGCGGAAGCAGCGCAGAAGTTGTTGTTGACAGAATTGTTGAAGAACAGAAAATAGAAGTTGACGCTGTATCGGGGGCAACAAATTCAAGCACTGTCATAAAGAAAGCTGTTGAAAATGCCCTAACGGGAGAAAAACTGAAAAATAGCCCCCTCAAAAAAAGCCGAGCCATTAACAAGATAAATTCGTACGCTTATTTTTTCGCCCATTTGCATCTTTGAATTTACAGGTATCTGTCTATAAAATGAAAATAAAAGTAACCGCTAAATAATAAAAAGACAGGACATATTGACGGTATTCAGTCATTGTCCTGTCTTTAACTCTCTTCTGATTTGTATTCTAATATATCTGCTACCGAACATTCCAGAACTTCGCAGAGGGTATCTAAAGTTTTAGTTGTAATCGCTGCTCCATGTTTCATTCTATGGAGTGTATTTGCTGAAATCCCATGTTTATAAATCAAAGCATATTCCGTTATGCCCTTGGTTAAAAGAGTGTCATAAAAAGGCCGGTATGAAATCATATAGAAATCTCCTGTTCAAATTTTTAAAAATCATATCACGCTTGAAAATTCCAATATAACTAATATATTGACCATATTGAAAGTTTTGAGTATAATGGAGGAGAATGCTATGGAAGATAGCAGAGAAAGGAGATTAATTATGAAAAAAATCAAAAAAAGATTCTTGGCTATGGGCGTTTGCCTTGCAGTTCTGTTCTGCTTCCTTGCGCCGGTACAGCCGGCAAATGCAGCAGCAAAAACCGTTCATCTGACCGTTCGTTATAAAGGGAAGAATGTAACTTTTTTGAAGTTTCGCAACGTGGGCGCTTCTCCGTCAAAAGTAAAAGGTATGATGGGAGCGAAGACATATGCAGCGGTGAAAAAAGCGTGGGGCAAGGCGAACAAGGTCGAAAAAGATGATTTCATGGGAGAGGGTAATTCATATACCTGGAAAAACGGAAAAACAAGGATTGCGTTTGGAGCATATAAAAACGGAAAACGCAAGGGAGATGTTGTCATAGACATCCAAAACAAGAAAGCGTCTTTATGCGGTATCAAAGTCGGTATGTCAAAAAGGCAGGCGACACAGAAGCTGATCAAACAGTTTGGAAAAAAGAATGTCTCTGTCACAATGAACCAGATTCTTGTTCAGATCGGTTACTATCACCCGATCGAATTTAATTTGAAGTCCGAAAAGGTGAGCGGCATCTATTTTATGAGTTCTTAGACCAACGCGATCCAAGCATAATATTCTAGTTTGCGTTTTCTTTCTATGAAATATTTTCTTTTCCCTGAAACTTTTTTTGCTTCTGATTCGTATGTATATAGGAAGAGGGGAATGTCAGGATGATGCAGAGCCGGATAGAGGAATTTTTTCAGAACTATTACAAGGTTTGTTACCGCACGGCGTTTGCTCTGGTGAAAAACCGTGCGGATGCGGAGGACGTGGTACAGGAGACGTTGCTGCGGCTGCTTTTGTACCGGCCGGATTTTGCAAGTGCAGAGCATGAAAAAGCATGGATGCTGCGGACGGCAATGAATCTGTGTAAAGACATGCTGAAAAGCAAATGGCGCAAAACGACGGTCAGTTTAGAACATATGCCTGCGGCAAAGTACGGCAGTCTCTGGCTTTCCGGTATGGAACATGACGATACATTCTGGACGCTTCTGGAGCTTACCAGCCCATATAAAGAATGTCTCTATTTGTTTTATTACGAGGATTATTCGATTCGTGAAATTGCAGATATTTTGGAAAAACCGGAAAATACGGTGAAGACAAATTTACGGCGCGGAAGAGAAGCGTTGAAGCAGAAGTTAGAGGAAAGGAGATAAGCAGATGTTGCCAGGCAGTATAAGCAGGAATATTTTTTATGAAAAACTAAGTGAGAGCCATTCGAACAGTCACAAAACCGCAGGCGCAAAAGCAGATGTTTTTTTGGAGAATATCAAAGAAAAGACGCAGCAGGAAAAAGCAGAGGCGAAAGGAAGCAGCGTGTCAGATGGCGGTTCGTCCGTTCGGGCGGAAGAATCTTACGAGAGGGCAATGGCAGAATTGATGCAGCTTGTAAACGGGCATGTAACAATGAATGCCGTATCGGAAGTTTCCGTGCGCCGGATACGTGCAGAAGAGAGCGATCACATCAAGGGGTTTGCCGCGGAAGGATATACCTTAAAGGCGCAGGTGTCTATAGATGAGCAGAGGGTGTATATCGAACAAAAGAACGAAGACGGCAGTTATCAGGCGTATGAGGTGAATCCGCTGCTGATTTCCAAAGATACCGATAACCCAATTGAACAGATGGCGGCAGAAGCGTGGGAGAAGGCAACAAAACGGATCAACGCCGGCATGGGATCCGAGCATGATGCAGAAGACGGAGGAGAATCATTTACATTTGAAAAAATGCTGGAGGAATTTCAGGCATTTGTAGAAAAACGCATCAAAGAGGGACCTCCGAAAATCCCGACGGGAGGAGCAGAATTTTCCGAAAAAGAATGGGAGCGGATGCTGGAAAAAATTGATGAGATCATCGATGAATTTAAAGAAGAGTTGAGGCAGAGGATACAAAAACAGGACGACAAAATGCAGACCGAACAGACGCAGGATACGGACATTGCCAAACCAAGGGGAAGCAGTTTTCTGGCGCGGCTGGCGAGAACCCATCGGGCGCCGTATTCTTATCTGGCGGATGAATCGGGACAGATCGTGTATAACGGCGTTACCTTTTACTGCGACGATAAAAAACAGCAGATTTGCTTAGGCGATATGACGGACACCAAAAATGTGCTGAATATCCCCTTATCAAAAGGCGGATGCCTGCGTGTCAACCGGAATAATCTGGGGGATCTTGCAAAAGCGATCGGTATGTTTTCTCCGGAAGACGTGGAACGGATTTTGCGGGCGATCGCAAATGATAACAGAGCGAAACAAATGCAGTTTGAAATAGAGCAGGAAAAAATGAAACTATAAAAAGATAAGCTATCAGCGGAATGCCGATAGCTTATCTTTTTTAGAGAAGTGACTCTAAATAGGATTCCAGACACCGGTCCAATGCCATTTCTACAAACAGGGACGGACTTTCACGGGAAAGTTTTACCATAAGTTCGTAAGTTCTCGGTGTAGTGGAAACGGTTGGAAAAATTTCCTGACAAGACAGCCGAAGTGTGGTATGGCTGTTTAAAATCGTGTCCACGGAATCTGTTTTTTCGTTATAGAAAGACTGCCCGTATGCCATAAGCGGCTCCTTTCCTCAAACATGGAAATTGTGTGTGAGCTTAAAACACTAGATATAGTATAGCACACGATGTTTTGGAACACAATAAAAACTACAGCCTTTCTTTTTTCTTGCAGATACGCTAAACTCCTGTTAATATAGTAATGGCGCGGTTATAAAAGGTTATCTGCAGCCTTGGGTACGGCGGTATTTAGATTGTGAGAATGAATGAAAAAGAGGAATCAGGCGATGAGAAAAGAAAAAAGATCTCTTCTGGCGCAGGCGGCAGTTTGTGCAGCGCTTATTTTGCTGACGGGCTGCGCGGGCCAGAAAGAGCGTTTGGAAAAAGAGGAAGCATATCGTACGATCGGTATCCAGGCAATGGAAGCCGGGGATTATGAAAAAGCAATGGAAGCGTTTAACAATGCGCTGACACAGGTAAAAGGGCTTGGGGCAAACGAGATGGATATCTGTTATTATAAAGCGGCGGCACAGTTTGCAGCAGGAAGTTATCAGGATGCGATTGAGACTTATAATGCACTCTTAGAGTCGGACGACCAGAATTCGGACGCATATTTTTTGCGCGGCTGCGTATATCTTAAGTCCAATGAAAGCGAAAAAGCGCTTTCCGATTATGAACAGGCGGTCAGGTATGCGAAAGACGATGCAATCTATCTGGTGATTTACAAAAGTTTAGACGGAGCCGGATACGAAAAAGAAGCAGATGCTTATCTGGAAGAAGCGCTTGAGAAAAAAGTGGGCCGTAAGGCGGAAAATTATACGGTAAGGGGCAGGATTTACCTGCTGAAAGAAGAGTATCCGAAAGCAGCCGAGGCGTTGGCCAAGGCCGTTGAGAAAGGCGATGCACAGGCTAATTTATTTCTTGCACAGGCGTATGAAGGAATGGGAGATGAAAAAAGCGCGCAATCGTGCATCGATGCTTATATCAAAGAACATCCGGACAGCAGCGTTGCGTGCAATCAGTCCGGTATACGAGAGATGGAGGCCGGAAATTACAAGGAAGCAATTGCACAGTTTACGAAAGGGCTTTCCGTGGAGGAAGTGACAAACGAGCAGGAACTTCGGAGCAATCTGATTGCTGCCTATGAATACAGCGGTGATTTTACGAAGGCAAAGGAATTGATGCAGGCATATGTGGAGGATTATCCGCAGGATTTGGATGCCCAAAGGGAATATTGGTTTTTGGGTAAAAATAGAGACGAGGAGAAACAGAAAAAATGATTCAGTCGGAAAAAAGAAGGGAGCGCCTTCTTCTGGTCGGGGTCCGGCAGCAGGACGGAGATGATACGGAGGATTCTCTAAGTGAATTAAAGGAGCTTGTGGAGACGGCGGGAGGCGAGCCGGTTGGCACGGTGATCCAGAACCGGGAAAAAATGCATCCCGGCACGTATGTGGGGAAAGGAAAAGCAGAAGAAATCCGTACCATGCTGTGGGAGCATCAAGCGGACGGCATTGTCTGCGACGACGAGCTGTCTCCGGCACAGCTTCGGAATTTGTCGGATCTTCTGGATACGAAGGTGATGGACCGGACGCTTGTGATATTGGAGATCTTCGCCATGCGTGCGTCTACAAGTGAGGGAAAGATTCAGGCAGAGCTGGCGCAGTTAAAATACCGTGCGTCCAGACTGACCGGAATGGGGCGCACAATGTCCAGGCTTGGCGGCGGGATCGGGACGAGAGGTCCCGGAGAGAAAAAGCTGGAAACAGACCGCCGCCACATCAAGGAACGTATTGCGGAGCTGAACCGCGAAGCGGGAGAAATACGCACGCACAGGGAACTGCTGCGGGCACAGCGGAAGAAAAAAGGTACGCCTGTTATTTCGCTGGTAGGGTATACCAACGCAGGGAAATCCACGCTCATCAATACACTGACAGATGCGGGCGTATTGGCGGAAAACAAGCTGTTTGCAACGCTGGATACCACGACGCGGCAGGTGAAGCTGCCGAACGGCTCGGAAATCCTGCTGACGGATACGGTAGGGTTTATACAAAAGCTGCCGCACCACCTGGTACAGGCGTTCCGGGCAACGCTGGAGGAAATGAAGTATGCGGATATTCTGCTGCATGTTGTAGACGCGTCAAATCCGGAGCGGGAGGAGCAGATGCGCGTGGTAAACCAGACGCTGAAAGAGCTGGGCTGCGAGGATACGCCTGTGATTACAGTGTACAATAAAATGGATCTGCAGCCGGAGCTGCCGCTGCCACAGGACGGGCAGGCGCGGGATATGGTACGGATCTCTGCGGCGCGGGGCGAAGGGCTGGACGGGCTGCTGGAAAGCGTGGAACAGCTTTTGCAGAGTTTTCGGAAAACCATGCGCGCGCTGGTGCCGTATACGGAAGGCGCGCTGATTGGCTGGCTGCACGGCAGGTGTGAAATATTACAGGAGGAGCATACTGTGGACGGCGTGCGGCTGGAGGCGGCTGTCGATGAGGAGGCGGCAAACAGGCTGGAAAGATACAGAATAGAATAAGGGAGAAAGAACCCAAGGGCTTGGGTTCTTTTTTTACAGAGATGTCAGGTCAGAAAATGGGGAGGATAAATGAGCCGTCTTCTTTAGGGAAGTGACGGCTTTAAAGAAGATATCACCCGCGGTATTCATTAGGGAAACCAGTTTTTCGGTATCTCCAACGATAACAGCTTCAGCAATCTGCGAATGGTTTTCAAACGCAAACTGATTGAACTGGATAATATCTTTTTCCGGCATTTTGCTGACAGAATCCCAAAACATACGGGCGCACAACGTTGAAACGACATCAGTCATCAGAATGCAGAGCTTGTTATGACTCGATTTTGCCAGAGCCTTATGAAATTCAAGGTCGATAACGGCAAGGCGTTCAGAATCATAAATCGCTTCGCCATAGCGGGCGATAATTTCGCGGAGCAGGGCGGCATCCTCCTGCGTATGGTACTGCGCGGCAAGATAAGCACAGGTGCGGTCGTTATGGGTGCGGTATTCAGCCAGCTCCCGCGGGGAGATTACGCCGATGGTGATAAGCTCCCGAAGGGGCTGCTCCGCGCTTTCCAGAGAGATGCCCTGCACGATTGCGCCGCCATTGACCCCTACGGCAATTTTAATCAGTTTATTTTGCTGGAGCATTCGCAGTGCCTCGCGGACGCTGGGGCGGCTGCGATGGAACTGGTGTGCAAGCTCCCGTTCGGAAGGGAGGCGGTCTCCCGTTTTTAATTCCCCGCTCGCAATTTTTTCATAAATTTGCTGGTAAATCACATCAGAAGCGCGCTGCGTCGTTGCAGGCGCAAATGAAACTTTTAGTTCGTCCAAAAAAAAACCCC
>OFHP01001632.1_pt1 | contig 10198 bp, 6 predicted proteins | sample 1521651 | NCBI WGS metagenome assembly OFHP01 (sample SAMEA3504105, study PRJEB24116) | mouse gut metagenome | biome: mouse gut; feature: mouse-associated habitat; material: faeces | place: Denmark | collected 2011 | reverse complement strand
CGTGCTCGGGCGGCGCATCGCCTCCCTGCGCGAACGTCTTGAGCACCTGCGCGCGCACCTCTGCCTTGCCGTGGATTTCCCGGAGGAAGAGGTGGACTGCCTGCCGCAGGAAGGTTTTCTCAACGCCGTGCGGGAGGTCCGGGAAGGCATCGTCGCGCTGCTGGCGGGATTCGAGCGCACGCGCTGCTGGCGCGAAGGCATCACCGTGGCGCTGGCGGGCCCGGTCAACGCGGGCAAGTCCAGCCTCATGAACGCTTTTCTGGGCCGGGAGCGCGCCGTGGTCACGGAATACCCCGGCACGACCCGCGACTTTCTGGAGGAATCCGTCCGGCTGGCGGGCCTGCCCGCGCGTCTGGTGGACACGGCGGGCCTGCGCGAGACGGACACCCCCGCCGAGGCGCAGGGCATCCGGCTGGGCCGCTCCATGATCGACGCGGCGGATGTGGTCCTGCTCATGGTGGACGGGGCCGAAGGCGTCACCCCGCAAACCGTGGAACTGCTGGAAGAGCTGGGGCCGGATCGCACGGTCCTCGTCTGGAACAAGAGCGATCTTGCCACCCCTCCCGCGCACTGGTATGAAACGGAAACGCCGTCCGGCTCCTCCCGGCGGGCCGCCGCCCATGCTGTGGTCTCGGCCCGCAACGGCGACGGCCTTGAGGCGCTGGCCGAAACCGTACGCGCCCTCGCGCTGGCACGCGGGGAAGGCCGGGAACCGGAACCCGGCGAAGCCGTCCCCAACCTCCGTCAGGCGCACAGCCTTACCGAGGCGGGCAAGGAGCTTGCCGCGCTCGGCGAGGACATCCGCAACGGCGTCCCCTACGACCTGTGCGCCGTGCGTCTGGAAGGAGCCGCCGCCGCGCTGGCGGAAATCACGGGGCTGGATACCCCCGACGACGTCCTCAACCGCATTTTCGCATCTTTCTGCATCGGCAAATAACATGAAAGCAACCCCCGGCATCCCGAACGGCACGCCGCTCTCCAAGGAAGAAATCAACGATCTGCCCATGCTGGCCTATGAAGGCGAGGTGCTGCTCGTCCAGACGGAGGGCGAACTGGGCCGCGCCCTCGCGCGCCTGAAGGGAGAAACGCTGCTGGGCTTTGATACCGAATCCCGCCCCTCGTTCAAGAAGGGGAAGGTCTACCCCACCTCGCTCATCCAGCTCGCCGCGGCGGACGTGGCCGTCCTCATCCGCATCAATCAGGTTCCTTTCAGCGAGGGGCTGGCCGCGCTGCTTGCCGATCCGGACGTGATCAAGGCGGGCGTCGCCATCCGCGAGGACATGCGTTCCCTGCAAAAGCTGCATGCCTTCACCCCCGCCGGGCTCGCGGACCTCGCGGACATGGCCAAGAAACGGGGCATCGGGGCGCAGGGCCTGCGTACGCTGGCCGCGCATCTCATGGGTGTGCGCATCAGCAAGGCCGCGCAGTGCTCCAACTGGGCGAAAAAGACCCTTACCCCGCAGCAAATCCGCTATGCCGCCACCGACGCGTGGATAGGCCGGGAACTGTACCTGCGGATGCGGGAACACGACGCCCGGTAAGCCGGAGTGCGGCTCTCGCCGCTCCTTTCCCCGGTCCACGGCGGATCGCGTAGAAAGGCAGAAAAAGGGGGAGAGTATGTTTGCCTTTCTCCCGGCCCACGGCGGCCCACAAAAAGTTCCCCATCGTCGTCTCCAAAGCGCCGCAACATCCTGAACCGTTCGCGGCCAGCCGCTTCCGGGTCCGCGCCCGGCGTACAATCCTTTGACAGAGGTTCCTTCCCACACAGCCATGATCGCCCGCCCTCCTTTCCGCATCGTCCCGTGGGACGCCGATTTTCTGGACGCCCTCAAAAAGGGCCTCATGGACGCCACCGGAGGCCATCCCGGCGACGCCGTGGTCGTCTTCATGAACGACCGTCCGCGCCGTTACCTGCGCGAGCGCCTGCGCAACGCCCCGGACATCCCCCGCCCCTGCCTCATCCCACGCATGTTCACGCAACGCGAGCTCATGGCCGCCTTCCGGCAGGCACGCCACCCCGGGCCCCGGCGCGAGGCCGGCAAGCTCGATCAGGTCGCCCTCCTCTCCCATTGCGTGCGGGAACTGGCTCATCCGGGCACGGACCTCTGCGTCCAGCTCTCCAAAACCGACGAGGCGGGCTTTTTCCCGTGGGGTGTGCGGCTGGCCGATCTGCTGGAGGAATGCTTCTCGCACGGGCTTACGCCAGACGACATGCTCTACGCCGAAGGCGAAGTGGCCCCCTTCGGGGCGGCGCTGCTCGGTTCGCTCGGCGCCATTTTCGCCCGCTACCGGGAAGCCCTCCTTGAGGCCGGTTTCACCACCCCGGGCTTCGACGCCTTCATGGTCGCAAGCACCCTGCGGGAAGAACGCGTCATGGGGGAAAACCAGCCGCTTCCGGGCTTTCTGGCCGGGCGCGCGGTCCTGCTGGCCGGCTTCGGGACGCTGACGGGCTCCGAGGACATCCTTTTCCGCCATCTCTGGGAACAGGGGGCGCAGGTGTTCCTGCACGCCGACCCGGCCCTTGCCGGCGACGGGCGGCCCCATTGGTCCTGCGCCGGGCACGCCGAATGGATCGCAGGCTGGCAGGCGGAAACGCAGCTTGCCTGCCCTCCCTCGGGCCGGAAACCGAAAATCCATTATTTCGCTGGCTACGATCTTCACTCGCAGCTTGACGCCCTGCGTCGCGATCTCCTCGCGCTGGAGGAACGGGATCGGCTGGCCGCCGCAGCCAAGGCCCGCCCCCCCCTCCGCCAGCTTTCCTTGCTCTCGGGTGAGGCCGGATGCGCCGATCCCGCCGGGGAAACGTCCCCTGCCCGGACCGCGCAGGAGCCTTCCGGCGGTCAGGCGGGGCATCGGACTGATCAGCGGAAGGCCGTTGACGGCGGCGCTGCGGACGCCCTTTCCGAACCGGACGCCGCCCCCCTCCTGCCCACCTCGCAGCTCGACATCGCGGTGTCGCTCGCGCACAGCGGCGCGCTCCTGCCGGTCCTGCACTGCCTGCCGCGCAAGGACTGCAACGTCTCGCTGGGCTATCCGCTGGAACGTTCTCTCCTCTTCCGGCTTGTGGACACCGTCCTCGACGTGCGCCGCCGCCGGAGGCCGGACGGCACCGCCCACTGGCGCGCGCTGGCCGATCTCGTGCGCCATCCCTATCTGCGCCTGCTCGAAGCCGACGGCATCCCGCTGCGCGACGTGTTCCAGAACATGGAAAGCCGCCTGCGCAAGGGAGGCCGCTACGCCGACATCCACGAGGCGGCTGCGGGCGCACTCGACGACTTCACGGCCGCGTCCAGCCTGCCGGGTCCGGCTCTGACCGCCGTCCGGGACGTGCTGGGCCGTATCCTGCGCGACACTGTGGACACGTGGGCGCGGGCCGCGACGCTGGCGCAGGCGGCCGGGGCCCTTGGCGATCTGTGCGAGACGCTGCTCGTCCACGGCGGCGGAGACGATGCCGAGAACGGCAAGCCGTCCATCTGGACGCGCTTCCCCATCGACGCGGAATGCCTCTTCCGGCTCATGCAACGGATCATCCCGGCCCTGCGCGACAACGGCATGGCCGACACGCCCCTGCCGTGGCCCCTCCTGCAAACCATGCTCACCGAGCTCATGCGCGCCGAACGCGTGCCTTTCGAGGCCGATCCGCTCACGGGCCTGCAAGTGCTCGGGATGCTCGAAACGCGCCTGCTGCGCTTCTCGCGCGTCTTCATGGTGGATGTCACCGACGACCGTCTCCCCGGCGCGCCTATCCGCAGCCCCCTCCTCCCGGACAGCCTGCGCGCCCTGCTCGGCCTGCCCGACACGCGCAGCCGGGAACAGCTCGCCGCCTACACCTTCCACCGGCTCATCGCCGGGGCCGACGAAGTCTGGCTCTACTGGCAGGAGGGCGTGGAAACATCCGGCCTCTTCGACGGCAAAAAGCAGCGGAGCCGCCTTGTGGAGGAGCTTATCTGGCGGGAGGAACAGGCACGCGGGCAGCGTCTGAAACCGGGGCGCGAGCCCTTGCGCGCGGCCTCGCTCGAAGTGCGGCCTCCCCTGCGCTCGCGCAAGATCATCCCCAAAACCCCGGCCATCCGCGAGCGCATCGCCGCCTTTCTCAAGCAGCCCCTGTCCGCCACGCGGCTGGACGCCTACCTGACCTGCCCCCTGCGCTTCTATTACGAGCGGCTTTGCGCCATCCTGCCCATCGAGGAGGTCAACGAGGAGGACGATCCCGCCGCCGTGGGCGTGTTGCTGCACGAGGTACTCAAAACCTTTTATGCCCCGGCCGTGGGAAAAACCGTGCGCCCCGATCCGCAGAATGGCGACGCCTCCCTGCCCGCGCTCGACGAAAAGGTGTTGCGGGCCCTCTTCCGCGAAGCGTTCGAGGCCTCGGACCTTCCCGCCTCGCTGCCGCCGGAAAGCGCGGCCATGCTCTCGGTGGCCGGGCCGGAGCGCTTGGCCCGATTCCTGCAAGCCCAACCCGAGCAAACCGAGGTGCTTTCTCTCGAAGAAGACTATGAGGCCGTCATCCGCGTGGAAGGGCGGGATCGCCGCCTGCGGGGTGTACTCGACCGCGTGGACTGGCGCGAGCAGGAGGACGCCGAGGGCGCGGCTGAGGAAGGCGCGGTCATCCTCGACTACAAGACGGGGCGCATCCGCTCCCTGCCCCGCGACCTTTGGGACGACGAGGACTTTTGGGAAGCGCTGGCCCCGGAACAGGCGGCGGAACGCGCCGCCGAGACCGATCCCGCCAAAGACAGGCTTCCTCTGGTGGCTGCGCGTATTCCCACCGTGCAATTGCTGTATTATTGTTATCTTTACGGTCAGGCCACCGGCAGGCCGGTTCTCGACGCCGCCTTCGTCGCGCTCGGGGACGACGGGCAGGAACGCCCCCTCTTCGGGAGGGGCATGACCGCCGAGGAAAAGGAAAGGGCGCTGGCCCGCATCCCCGATCTCATCGGCTTCATTCTCCTGCATATGGAGCGCTGCCCCGAGTTCCGCCCGCGCGAAGGCCAACATTGCGGCTGGTGTTCCTGGCGAAACGTGTGTATCATAACCCCTCAACAAGAAAACCGGGTGCCGGACAACGAGACGTCAGCCGTCCCCCGCCCGTGAACTCCATACAGAGACCTCTAGGAGGTTCTTCATGTCTTTTCCAGCTTTGCGCATCGGCGATCTCGTCGCTCGCACCCCTATCGTACAGGGCGGCATGGGCGTCGGCATCTCTCTCTCCCGCCTCGCTTCCGCCGTGGCCAATGAAGGCGGCATCGGGGTCATCGCCGGCGCCATGATCGGGATGAAAGAGCCCGACGTCGCCAGCAACCCCCTCGAAGCCAATCTCCGCGCGCTGCGTACCGAAATCGAAAAGGCCCGCAAGGCCACTCAAGGCATCATCGGCGTCAACATCATGGTGGCGCTGACCACGTTCGCGGACATGGTCCGGACGGCCATCGAAGCGAAGGCCGACGTGATTTTCTCGGGAGCGGGCCTGCCTATGGACCTGCCCAAAATCTTCAACGAAACCTGCGAACGCCACAAGGAAGCCTTCAAGACGAAGCTCGTTCCCATCGTTTCCTCGGGACGCGCCGCCACGCTCATTGCCCGCAAGTGGCTTTCCCGCACCGGCTACCTGCCCGACGCCTTCGTGGTCGAAGGCCCCAAGGCGGGCGGGCATCTTGGCTTTGCGCCGGAAAACATCTTCGATCCCAACTACGCGCTCGAACTCCTCGTCCCCGAAGTGGTCGAGGCCGTGAAACCACTTGAAGACAAGGCGGGCCGGGCCATCCCCGTCATCGCGGCGGGCGGCGTCTACACCGGCGGCGACATCAAGAAATTCCTCGATCTCGGCGCTTCCGGCGTGCAGATGGGGACGCGTTTCGTCGCCACCCACGAATGCGATGCCGACGACCGTTTCAAGCAGGCCTACATCGACGCCAAGCCCGAAGACGTCACCATCATCAAGAGCCCCGTGGGGATGCCGGGCCGCGCCCTTTCCAACGACTTCATCGAGTCCATGCGCGAAGGCGGCAAAAAGCCCTTCAAGTGCATCTTCCATTGCGTGAGCACCTGCCAGCAGGAAAAGACCCCCTACTGCATCGCCGCCGCACTGATCAACGCCATGAAGGGCAACCTGGCGCGCGGTTTCGCCTTCTGCGGCGAAAACGTCTCCCGCGTCAACGCCATCGTGTCCGTGCACGAGCTCATCGCGTCCCTCGAACGGGAGTTCGACGCCGTGGTCGAAGCGGGCCAGCCCGTGGCCGTCCACGCCTAAGGCTTCCTTCTCCGCTCTTTCCAACGCAGAAGGCCCCGAAGTTTCGGGGCCTTCTTCATTTCCGGGAGCGTCCCCCCTCCGGCTCCTGAAGGGGATACTCTCCTTCAGCTTGCCTTCCGGGGATTATGTCTGTACGCAAAGAGAATGGGCCGACAGGCGGAAGTGCGCCCGGCACAACGCTAGCCTTCCCAGCCCCGCATCGCCTTGCCGAGGTGATCGACCCAAATGTCCATGAAGCCCTGATATTCCATCATGCCGCGCAAGACAGGCGTGCAGGCGATGCCCTCGGCAAGAATCCGCGAGCGCCATGACGTCTCGGCGGCCCCGGCCATGTCCTCAAGCGTATGGCGGCCCACCACGGCAAGCAGGGGGAGGAGCCAGACCCGGCGCAAGGGATGGCCCGAGGCGCGCAGCAGGGCCAGAATATGCTCCAGCCGGAACGCCCCGTTGAGCGTCCCCATGAAGACGAGGGGATCGCGCCGCCGCACGGCTTCCGCAAGCGCCCCATAGCGGCTCTCCGCCGCGTGGCGCGTGCCGTGCCCCATGAAGAGCACGGGCTCGTCCGCCCCGCGTTCGGCGGGGAGTTCGCGCAACAGGGCGCAGGCGGCCCGTTCCACCGTCTCCGGCGCTTCCGTAAGCAGCGGAGCGCCCACCACCAGCGAGGCGAACGTCCCGGCCCGTCCCAGCTCGTCCGCCGCGGCAAGGATGTCCCCGTATTCCCGGCCCGGGATCACATGCAGCGGCTGCACGGCCACGTGCGTAAACTTCTCGAAAGCCATCTTGCGCAGGGCCTTGTGCACAGAATCCGATTTCTTCCGCGCCGAGGCGAGGCGCTCGCGCATGAGCATGGACGTAAAGGCCCAGCGCACCGAAACGCCGGGGAAGGTCCGCCGCACCTGATCGTCAAAGCGTTTCAGCGTGGATTCGCCCTGAAACGTGCCCGATCCGAAGGCCGCAAGAAGGATGCCTTTTTTCATCGCAGTAGCGTACAAAAAATTGTACCTTCCTTTTTTCTTTTGTATCCCAACAGGATAATGCGGCTGAGGCCGACCGTGTGTTGACGCGCTCCAAGGCGGCTGATACCCTGACGACTTATACATGTATGGAGAAAGCCCGTGACTATCCCTGTCGCTCTCGTCCTTGGCGGACGCGGCCTTCTCGGCCAGTCCCTGATGAAGCAGCTTGCCGGAAACGGCTGGGAGACGCAAACGCTGGACCGCAACGATTGCAATCTCCTCAATCCCGCGGAATTGCAGCCCCGCATCGAAAGCATCCATCCCGACATCATCCTCAACGCCGTGAGCTGGAACACGGAAGAGCCTGCTGAAGAACAGCCACAAGAAGCCCTCTCTGTCAACCGGGGGCTTCCCGCCTTTCTGGGCGGGCTCGTCAAGGGGACCACGATCTCGCTCATCCATTTCAGTTCCGATCTGGTCTTCAACGGCCGCAAGGAAGGCCCCTATACCGAAGAGGACAAGGCCGATCCCGTCTCCGTCTGCGGCAAGAGCCGCCTTGCGGGAGAACAGGCGCTCCTCGAACTGGGCGCGGACAACATCTGCATCATCCGCACGGGCTGGCTCTTCGGGCCGGGAGGCGACAATTTCGTGAGCCGCATCCTGACGCAGGCCCGGACAGAGCCGTCGCTGGAAATCATCCATGATCAGATCGGCTCGCCCTCCTATACCGTCGACGTCGCGCAGGCGACGGTCCAGCTTGTCAAGAGAAAGGCGCAGGGCCTTTACCATGTGGCCAACTCCGGCCGTGCCTCGTGGTGCGAACTGGCCGCCGAAGCCGTGCGGCAGGCAAGCCTTCCCTGCAAGATAGGAGCCGTAGCCACCGGGGACGGCGCGCGGCGGGCCGCAAACGAAGTCCTCTCCTCGGCCAAATACGCCGCCTTCACCGGCTCTCCCCTGCGTCCGTGGCCGCAGGCCCTGCGCGAATACATCTATACGGAACTGCTTTCCGGCCAATAGGCTCCCATGATGAAAGTCCTTCCCTCCATGCTGCGCGAGGTCTTCCTCGACGCTGTGCACGTAAGCCTCGATTTTTTCAAGGTCCTTATTCCAATCATCATCGGCATGAAAATCCTTGCCGAGCTTGACTGGATACGCTACCTCGCCCTGCCGCTCGAACCGGTCATGCGGCTCACCGGCCTGCCCGCCGATCTGGGCATCGCGTGGGCCACGGGGATCATGGTCAATTTTTACTCTGCCCTCATCGTCTTCGTGGGGCTCTTGCCGAATCTCCCCCCGCTCACCACGGCGCAGGTGACCACACTTGCGGTCATGATGCTCATCGCGCACAGCCTCCCCGCCGAAGGCCGCATCGCGGCGCAGTGCGGCGTCTCCTTCCTCGGCCAGACGCTGATCCGGCTGGGGGTCGCCGTGCTCGGCGGGATCATCGTCCACGCGGCCTGCCTCTCCTTCGGCTGGCTCGACACCCCCGCCCGCATCGTTTTCAGCGCGACGCCGCCGGATACGAATCTTCTCTGGTGGGCCCTGGGCGAAGTGCGGAACCTGGCGAGCATCTTTTGCATCATTTTCGCGGTCATGCTGCTGCAACGACTGCTGCGCCACTTCCGCGTGGCAGACCTCGTTGGCCGGGCCCTCGCCCCGGGTCTGCACCTCCTCGGTATGCGCCCGGTCGCGGCCACCACCATGATCCTCGGCGTGGTCACCGGCATCCTCTACGCCAGCGGCATCATCCTCAAGGAGGCCCGCAGCGGCGAGCTGAGCCGCCATGACGTTTTCTCCGCCATGACCTTCATGGGCCTCGCGCACGCGATCATCGAGGATACCTGCCTCATGCTGCTCATCGGCGCGCACCTCGGAGGGATTTTCTTCCTGCGTCTGGCGCTGGCCTTCGCGGTCTGCGCCCTCATCAACGTCATGTATATCCGCATCAAGGGAAAGGATGCGGAAACGGCCTGACCCACCATCCACACGACGAGTTGGCATGAAACACATCTGGATCAACGCCGGGGAGCTTTCCGGCGACATGCAGGCCGCGGCGCTGTTGAGCGCCCTGCGCGAACGGGAGCCTGATCTCAGGGCCACGGGCATGGGCGGGCCCAACCTCGCCCGCGCCGGGCAAAAGAACCTCTTCCGCGTGGAGGCGCTTTCGGTCATGGGCATTGCGGAAGTGCTCACGGCCCTGCCCCGCGCCCTTCGGATGCTCGCACGCATCAAGGAGGAACTGGCGGCCCTGCGCCCGGATGCCGTGGTGCTGGTGGACGCGCCGGAGTTCAATTTCCGGGTGGCGAAGATCGCGCACGGCCTCGGGATTCCGGTCTACTACTTCATACCGCCGAAAATCTGGGCATGGCGGACCGGGCGCGTCCGCTTCCTGCACCGCCACGTGCGGCGGCTTTTCTGCATCCTGCCTTTCGAGCCGGATTTTTACGCCCGCTATGGTGTAGCCGTGGATTACGTGGGCAACCCCCTCGTCGATATGGTCCAATGGCCGGAACTGGAAACACTGTCGCCCGTCAGTGGGCGCATCGGCCTCATGCCCGGAAGCCGCCGCAAGGAAGTCGAAAGCCTCCTGCCCCGTTTCGGGGAAGCGGCCCGCCTCCTGCTCCGGCAGGGGCGCGACGTGCGTTTCCACTGCCTGCGCGCGCCCAACATGACGGAAGAAAAGCTGCGTTCGCTCTGGCCAGCCGATGTTCCTCTCGTTTTTGAGCAGCCGGAAGACCGTTACGCGGCCATGCGCCGTTGCGAATGCCTGCTGGCGGCTTCCGGGACGGCCACGCTGGAAGCGGCCCTTGCGGGCGTGCCAACCATCGTCGCCTACCGCGTCGCGCCCTTGTCGGCTCTGGTAGGGCGCCTGCTCATCAAGGTCAAATGGGTCAGCCTGCCTAACCTGATCATGGGCCGGGAAGTTTTCCCCGAACTTTTGCAGGATCAGGCCAGCGGCGACGCGTTGGCCGCCCAGCTCGGGGCGTGGCTT
>OFHP01001631.1_pt1 | contig 10216 bp, 6 predicted proteins | sample 1521651 | NCBI WGS metagenome assembly OFHP01 (sample SAMEA3504105, study PRJEB24116) | mouse gut metagenome | biome: mouse gut; feature: mouse-associated habitat; material: faeces | place: Denmark | collected 2011 | reverse complement strand
GTAATTTTTTGTACAGAAAAGGAGCTGCGCACTAATTATTTAGTGCGACAGCCCCTTTTTGATGAGGTCTTATTTCACTTTCATCTTCGCTTTTTTCAGCTTCTTCTTCAAGTTGTTCTTCTGTTTTGCCTTCAAGCCCTTCGGCCATTTCACGGTTACTTTCTTCGCCGTCTTCTGGAAGGCCTGCTTGCCGATCGTGCTCAATGCCTTTCCTTTGATCGTCACTTTCTTTAACTTTTTGCAATTATAGAATGCTTTCTTTCCGATGCTCTTTACGCTCTTTCCGAGTGTTAACTGTGTTGCTTTACTGCATCCGCTGAACGCATTTGCCCCGATGCTCGTCACATTGTCGCCGATCGTGATCTTCCTTGCCTTCTTGCAGTTTGCAAACGCCTTGCTGCCGATTCCGATTACTTTATATGTTACTTTATTGATCGTTACCGCAGACTGAACCTTCAGGTTTTTCGCATCTTTGCCCTTCGTGATCACTACCGTCTTATCTTTCGCGCTCGCTACCTGGTACGTTCCGTCCGGTCCTGTGAGTACCTGACCGTCTTTGACTTCCGTTCCCGGCGTGCCCGGTGTTCCCGTCCGCCTGCTGCCACAAGGTTCTTCTTTGCCGTCTCCAGCGCCGTCTTTAAGGCTCCAAGCCTTGCCGCGTCTGCCGTTGCCAGCTCATCCATCGCCGCCTTGTATGCGTCCGTGAATGCCTTCCAGCTTGCGTCCGTATATTTCTTGTCGCTGTTGTTCGCATCATACTCGGCTTTCATGCTGTCTAACACGCCCTTGAGCGCGTCTTTTGCTTTTCCTTTTGCACTCTTATGGTCTGCCAGGTTTGCGATTGCATCCGCAATTCTCTGTTTTGCCGCCGCAACTGCTGCAGAAGTGGCATCTGCGCTGTCTGCAGCCAATTCCTCTGCAGCCGTTATCGCAGCCTGCAGTTCGTCCCATGCCGCCTGCTCGTAATCATCTTTTATGCTGTCCGGATAATCCTGTTTCGCATTGGCAGCCTCTGTCGAAAGTCCGTCCAGTTCCGTATCAGACGCTGCGTCCTCTCTCGTAACCGTTACCGTAATCTCAATTGTCATTTCTGCCGGTTTTGCCGGATCTTCTTCATTGGTAACCGTTACCCAGTTCTCTCCGTCTTTGATCTGGTATTTTGCCCGGAGAACAATCTTGGCTGTACCGCCTTTTTTCGCTGTGATCGATCTGGTCTCTTTATTAAAGTCAATCACCTTGGACGCTTCTTCTGAAAGATCGTCGTAAGAAATATCGATTCTTGCCTGATCGCCCAATGCAACCGGATGTCCCGTCTTTTCACAGTCTGCCAGTTTTACATCCGTTACCTTTGTCTCGCCTAACGTTGCTGTACCGTTTTCCTGTCCCGCCGCAATCGTGATATTTACCGGAGCCGGAGCCGTAATGCTTTCCACCGCACAGGTACAAGGAGCTTCTGCCGTTTTTCCATAAACAGCCGTAATCGTCAATACTTTATTTTCTTCCCCTTTTGCATTCGGACCTACGGTTACAGTTATCTCATCTGCCTGTGATCCGCCTTGCGTATGGAAGTTCTCTGCTACTGAGTCTGTAAATGCTTTATCACTTTTAAATTTAAATCCATCATATGCTGTCAGCGTCGTTACAGAACGATAGCTGGAGGAGTAACCAAATGCTTTTGCATTTATCTTATCCAGATTCTCAAACGTTCCGTCGTCTTTTTTCTGACTCCAGTTTGTTTTTGCCACGTACGGGGATGCCGTAATATTTGCTGTCGCGTTTGTTTCCTGAAGCAGGTTCGTTAAAATTGTCCCGATATCATCCGGATTTTTTGCATACTTCGTTTCCAAAGCCTGCAGGTCAATAATATCCGCAAATTCTTTCTTAAGCGTCTGCGCTTCCGATATATCCGTACCTGCGCCGTTTATGATATGATCATAATTCTTATCGGAATAAAATTCAAAATCTGCGATATATCCCATGTCATTTGTAAAGATACCGTCATACCAGGACGGATGGTTTGACATAGAGTTATAGCCAAGCGTAAACGGTTTTCTGTTATCTCCGGTAGCCTCAGCAGCAAACGCTCCTCCCTGATTGGATTCGCCGCCGCGCGTAGAAGAACGTTTTCCGTCTACATACAAACGCTGCCATCCTTTGCCGTCTACTACCATAAAAATATTGTGCCATTTGTTTAAAAAGTCCTGTGGATTTTCCGGCGTAAACTCCTGCTGCGGCCATTCTGTTTTTCCGTTTCTGTCCGCTCCCGCCTGCATATACATGATCAGCTTCTTGCTGCTTGCCACCTGCATAGCATATTTATTACCTTTACCGTAAATATCGATGGTTGCTCCGTCATCTTCGGCTCCATATGGATTATCCGGCCATTTTTTCAAATACAATTTAAAGGATACCAATTTAATATCTTTTCCGAATACGTCAAATTTATTGGTATCGCCTGTTGTCTGTCCGAGACCGTTAAACGCCCATACGCCGTTTACATTTTCGATAATATTGCCATACTTTTGCTCTTCTTTTGCTTTCGTTTTATCTGCTTCCCACGCGTTCATCCATTCCTCATTCGGCTGAACCGGGCGCTTGTTTTTATTGGAGCTTGCTCCCACTTTGATATAATTGCTGTTTTGAATATAATCCGTTGTCAGCTGATTCAATGACGCAGACGGATTCATTCTGTCTGCGATATCTTCAAAGTGTTTTGCTTTTTCCGGAAAGGCAATGTCTACGACCTGCGGAAATTTTCCCGCTACCGGAGACTGCGCGGTAATCGTCGGAGCCAAATCGATTTCCTGATCCGCTTTTTTAGGATCATCAATATTGATCTGAACTTTCTTGGTCAAAACAACGTCTTTCTTTGTTTCTTTATTCTGAATGGTATCTCCGTTTTCATCTTTTAATGTGGCTGTTACCGCTACCATGGCAGGTTTGTATCCCAACGCGTCTTTATTTGATTTGACAAGCTTCACAACAGGACTCTTATTGTCTGCTATGGTGATGTATTCGGTATCCGTAGTTGTATATGTAATTTCTGCCGTAGCATTCTGATGCTGCTTGCAAAGCTGCTCGATCATGGCATATGCCTGCCCGATGTTTACTTCTTTATTTTCTGCATACTCGGTCTTAATGCTGTCTGCTCCAAGAATAAGCTCTTCAATCTGACAAACACTGTCCGGAATGGCTGCATCCGTCTCTCCGGAACATCCGTAATATGTCATGATCTCCAGTTCCCTGTTCTTTGAACCGCTTTTAATATTTACGGTTGTCACAGCTCCTTCGGCTCCCGCTGAGATGTTGTCGATTACTGTTTTACGGCAGTTATCATGAAAAACATAACCGTCATCTGCATAAAGTGTCGTAACCGCCCTGAACTTTTTGCCCGTCAGGTCAGACGGAAACGTTTCTGTTGCCGGAATATCCGTCCATGTATTCTCTTTATATTCCTGCCACACAGTCTTCCTGCTGTATGGACAGAGACTGATTCTGGCGGTCGGTTCTTCTTTCTGAAGCATATTCGTAATCATATAATACACTTTTGATCTTTTTGCTTTGCTCTCTTCCGATTCCACGGCAGCATTTGCTGTGCTTCCCGCCGGAGTCGTCGTAACTCCAACCAGCTGTTCCAGTTTCTCGATGGTAAAGTTTGCTGTCTCGCCCTCTTTCGTTCCGTTATTGAAAGCGTCCGAGAGTATGCTTGCATCCGATATATCCGTTCCCGCTCCGTTTGTGATCTCGGCGTAATTTGCATTGGAATAAAACTTGAACCGTGCAATATAGCCGTCCTGTGCCGTGAACACATGCTCGCTTACATCATGCGGCAGCTGGGTTTGCCAATAGGGGGTCTGATCCGTTGGTTTTTCATAATTTGCAAGGTTGCTTCCGATTGTAAACGGCTGTAATCCTTTATCCTGCGGATGTTCTTCCGGAATGGCGCTGCTGTTTTCTTTACTTACCCCAGGCACGCCGTCAACATAAAGACGCTGTTTGCCGGCTCCGTCGACTACTACGAGTATATCCAGCCATCTCTTTAAATACTGATCAACTCCGCCATGGTTCGCGAACCAGAAATTTTCTTCACTCCATCTATTTCTGCCTTCCCCATTCATATAAGTATAAATCCTGTTTCCATCAATCTGTACGGCAAATTTATCGCCCTTGCCCAAAATATCCAAAACTTTTGTCGGAGCTTTTTCCAAATACAGCTGGAACGATACAATTTTTACATCTTTTCCAAATACGTCGAATTTGTTACTGGTACCCGGCGTCTGAGCATCCGTACTAAATCCGTATACGCCGTCGTCATAGGGGTCTACCGTAAGCTCCGGAGCCGTACCGCCGACTGCCACCGGAACGTTTACTTCTGTCTCCCCGTCCAACAGCATGCGTTTGCCCCAGCTTTCGTTTGCGGAGCCGCGTTTGATAAACGTAGCTGCCGGAGTCGTTCTGTCAGCGATATCTTCATGGTAATTTGCCGTACCCGCACTGGATGCATATACCTGTGCAATCTGCGGATATTCACCGGCTGCAGGCGCAACCATTGTAATACTCGGACCATGAATTTCACTCGTTTCCTCTCCGAAAATGCGAATTTGCGCCAGAGATACTTTCTTGCCCGCAGTGCTTCCTGCCTGTTTAAACGTAAACCTTACAAATCTTCTCAATTGAATTTTCTGATTTAACGTGTTACGCGTAATCGTATCCGTCTTTGTTTCCGAATTTCTGTTTTCTGTGGTTCCGGCAATCGTTCCGTTCGGACCGTTATTACCGATCGTTTTTACAACATGATGTTCTGCATTTGTTTCGGTATCGAATGTAGTGATTTCATACCCCTGATCCCACATATCGCTGCCAAACACAACCTCGATACGCCCAACCGCCGTTCTTAAATGCTCCAAATCGATCTGGATCCACTGCGGAATGGAAGAGGTCACATCCGAACTCTCCCATACGTCACTGCCTTCTTTGACTGCATTTGCGCCTACATTTGCCGGGGCCTGCGAATTCACACTTGACGTTTTTACCTTTTCTTCTCTGCCTAATACAATATTCGGGTACTCTTTCTCCCCCGTATTGTCTATGTCTCCGGACTCTTCTGCATGAACAGAAACAGTCCCCGCCGCTGGTATGCCTGCGGCCGGAATGCCGGTAATCATCAACGCCCCCGTTAAGATTCCGGCTAACACTCTCTTTAATTTCATCCTCAAAACTCCTTTCTCAATTCACTGCTTCCTGATCTTTAAATTTCTTTCTTTTTCCTATATAAAAACCCCTGCTCTCATCCCCCTCCTTTTCCCGTATTTCTGAAAATTGTCGCATAAAGTACACTTTACGAGACAAAAACGGGACTCGCCGAACCGGCGGTCAATTTTTCAAAAAAACGCCATTTTTCAGCAAAAACCTGAAAAACGGCATAAAAAAAGACAGATCCGAAAATCTGCCTTGTCTTTTTGTTGGTTGATATCCGTACATTTTATCCGTCTCAAAAAGTGTACCTTTTGCGACACTTAATGAAAAATGAAATATAAAAATGTACAACTACACTGTAACGCTTTTTTTATACTCTGTCAAGTATTTTTCCTGCTTACTTACTGTCTCGTTTTCATCCTGTACTCTTACGTTTCATCCGGTTCCACGTTAAGCCGTAGTTCCTTAAGCTGTGCAGCATCAACCGTTCCGGGCGCTTTTGTCATCAGGCAGGACGCATCCTTGACCTTCGGAAATGCGATCACGTCGCGGATCGAATCTGCATGCACCATATGCATCACCATACGGTCTACGCCATAAGCAAGCCCTGCATGCGGCGGAACACCGTACATAAATGCATCCAAAAGAAAACCGAACTGCTCATGTGCGCTCTCTTTTGTAAAGCCCAATACCTCAAACATTTTTTCCTGAACATCGTCCTGGTGAATACGGACGGAACCGCCGCCCAGCTCCGTTCCGTTTAGTACGATATCGTATGCTTTGGCACGGACAGAGCCCGGATCCTCGTCTACGTTCTCCCAGTCCTCTTCTTTCGGCATCGTAAACGGATGATGCATTGCCATATAGCGGTTTTCTTCCTCCGACCATTCCAGCAGGGGAAAATCCGTCACCCACAGGAAATGATACGCATTCGGGTCCGGCAGATCCATCTGTTTTGCCAGTTCCAGGCGCAGGGCGCCAAGCACATTCCATACGATCTTATTTTTATCTGCCGCAAATAAGAGCAGATCTCCCGCTTCTCCCTCCATAGCGGAAACCAGCGCCGACAGTTCTTCTTCTGTCATAAACTTTGCAAAAGATGACTTTATGCTTTTATCTTCCCCCAGCGAAAGATAAGCCAGGCCTTTCGCGCCGTAACCTTTTGCAAACTCCACCAATTTGTCGATCTTCTTTCGGGGCATCGCGCCCTGCCCTTTTACGTTAATGCCGCGGACCGAACCGCCGTCTGCAAGCGCCCCTGTAAACACGCCGAAGCCGCAGTTTCTGACAATCTCGGAAACATCCGTCAATTCCATTTGAAAGCGCGTATCCGGCTTATCGGAACCGAAACGGTCCATCGCCTCCTGCCACGGCATCCGCGGAAACGGAATCGGAAGATCCACGCCGATCGCTTCCTTAAATACATAGGCAAGCAGGCGCTCGTTTACGTCGATCACATCGTCTTCCTCTACAAAGGACAATTCCATGTCCGCCTGCGTAAATTCCGGCTGACGGTCCGCCCGCAGATCTTCATCCCGGAAGCATTTTGCAATCTGGAAATAACGGTCGTATCCGGAACACATCAGAAGCTGTTTATACAGCTGCGGCGACTGCGGCAGCGCATAAAAATTTCCGGGATGCACGCGGCTTGGCACAAGATAATCCCTCGCCCCTTCCGGCGTGGATTTACAGAGGATCGGCGTTTCGATTTCCAAAAAGCCCTCTTTTACCATAAACTCGCGCATCAGATAGATTACCTTACTCCGTAACATCAGGTTCCTCTGGAGATCCGGTCTCCGTAAATCCAAAAAACGGTATTTCAAACGCAACTCGTCTTTCGTCTGGCTGTTTTCCTCGATGGGGAACGGCGGCGTTTCGGCTTCGGATAAAATTCGGATCCCATCTGCTAAAATTTCGATATCCCCTGTTTTTAAATGTTCATTGACTGCCGCCGTACGCTTTTGTACCATACCCGTTACCGCTATAACATATTCATTCCGGATCGTGCCCGCTTTTTCAAACCCCGCGCTCCCTACACTGGTTTCATCAAACACAATCTGAAGCAGTCCGGAGCGGTCTCTTAAATCTACAAAGATTAACGCGCCGAGGTTCCGCCGTTTCTGCACCCAGCCCATCACGGTCACTGTCTCTCCGATATTTTGTCCCGATACTTCCGTACATCTGTGGGAACGTTTCCATCCCTGCATTGACTCTGCCATATTCTCTCCTCCTGCCTAACGGTCTTTAAAAAATTCTTCAAACGTTTCATAGCCTTCCGCCGAAAGCTTTTCTTTCTGGAACTTTTTATTTTTATTCATCCGGACAACAAGAACCTGTCCGCCCTCTGCCCGCTCTTTCTGCGCTTTTTGAATCACGCCGCAGAGCTTTTCCGCCGGATAATTTTTCTCGATCAGATATGCCGTCTTTTTCGGCCGGCTGGGAATCTGGTATCCCTGCTCCAATAACAGCAGGATAATCCGTTCAAATCCGATGGAAAATCCGCATGCCGGAACCTGATTCCCGGTAAAATTACCGATCATCCGGTCATAGCGTCCGCCGCCGCCGCAGCTTCCGCCGAATTCCGGTATCGCAATCTCAAAAATCGTTCCCGTATAATATCCCATGCCGCGGACTAACGTCGGATCGAATACCATGCAAAAATCCGCCGTCTTGGTCGTCTCCACGCTTTCTATGATTTCTTCCAGATTCTGTTTCAGTCTGGCGTCCAGAAACTCTCCTAATTTCCCGGCAAGCAGCTCTAAGGCTTCTTTACCGCTTGGCGCACCGGCAGTTTCTTCAAACAGGCGCAGATAGGTTTCAATGGACTCCCTGGCGTATCCCTCTTTTTCCAATTCCTGCGCCACACCAAAAGATCCGATCTTATCCATTTTATCGAGCGTGATAAAGATACTTTCAAAATCTTCTTCTAAAAATCCGCTGTACGCAGCCATCGCTTTTAAAATTCCACGCTCGTTGATGCGGATTTCAAAACCGGAAAACCCAAGCTTTCCAAGCGTTGTTGTCGTCGCTAAAATCAGCTCGATTTCCGCCAGATTGGACGGTTCTCCCAAAATATCAATATCACATTGCGTAAACTGGCGGTAACGCCCCCTCTGAGGCCTGTCCGCCCTCCAGACGCTTCCGATCTGCAGCGCTTTAAACGGAGACGGAAGCCGGTTCGCATTGTTTGCGTAAAATCTTGCCAGAGGAAGCGTCAGATCATAGCGGAGCCCCAGATCCACCAGGTCGGCTTCGCTCTGCGCGCTCTCAAGTTTTAATTTCTCGCCTCGTTTTAAAACCTTGAAAATCAGTTTTTCATTTTCACCGCCCTGTTTGCTGCATAGATTTTCAATATGTTCCATACATGGCGTATCGATTGGCGTAAAGCCAAAACTGCGGTAGGTTTCTTTAATCACCCGGATCACATAATCGCGGATCTCCATTTCCTCCGGCAAGATATCTTTCATTCCAGTCACCGGTTTTTTTACTAATGCCATGAAATTTCCTCCTTCTGCTCATTCAGGTTCTTCTCTGCCGTTTCATGCAAAAGAAAAAAACCGTCTGCACCTTTTCTTCTTTTTATACCATAGTTTCACACGATTCTATTTTATTTTTCGGCATACGCCGTGTCAAGTGTTTTTCAATACGGATATATCTATTGCCATCGGGATTTTGCGAATACCTGCTTCTGTCTTTGACGTAGATATATAAATTCTCTTATCTGTCTTATTCAACCCGCCAGCGAAGTAAAACGCCGCATGATCTATTGTCATAAAGCCATTGTCAAAATCAATATCTTTCCAAGTGAGTCTTATACAATAAGTTGACCCCCTCTTTAATTGTTTCTGTTATCGTCTGTTGATGCTTTCTGGAATACTCTTTCAGCCTGCTATGCTCCTCATCAGACATTCTTATTGTTACGATTCTATCCTTAATTATATCCGACTTCGGACGCCCCATTTTGCCCATAAGCAATTCCTCCCTTGCATCTATAAGCCATTATACTTTCTGTAATACGAAATATCAAGGACTTTTTGTATTACGTCAATATGAAACAGATTATAGAAAAAAATAAAATCTCAAGTGATCGTGTCCGGTGTTCATGGACTGTGCTGCGGACAAGGTCCATCTCCTTGCCATATCCGCAAAAGCGTCCAATCCTGAACATCTGTGCAGGAAAATATAATCCCGATAACCAGCATCAGCAGCAAGGCGCTGATAATTGTAGAGATAATATTTATCAGGCTCCGGCTTTCATTATTTTTAACACAGATGATAGACAGACACAGCCCCATGATGACACAGGCAATATTGATACCGCCCCAAACTGTACGCAATCCATCGGGCAATACAATTTGCAGAAATACGGAAATCAGCGTTGCAAAGGGCAGCACACTGATAATAAGGGCTGCAATACTTATATTTTGTAATTTTTTCTTTTCCATAGTTTACCTCATTTCTTTCTTACCAAATCTTTTAACAGCCAACAAAAGAGCTAATATAAAAACCACTATTGCACATGGCAAAAACGGAAATACTGAAAATGCTGCGCCTGCGCCTTCTGCCGTAAAATCATGCAGTGAGCAAGATACCAGATAACCACTGTAACAGTAAGGATACGCAATCCAAAGCGGTGTATTGGCTATTAAAACGCCAGGAATAACAAGAAACAGATTAAGCCCTACAGAAAGCAATGCTTTTTCAAACAATACTGTAATCGCCCACATAGCCGCTATACATGGCAACATCGTAAGGAATAATCCTACACACCACTTTACAAGATAAAATACTGGTAAAGTATCTGTAATCCCTGCCATGTGCGTAGCAACGACACCAGTAACCAAAAACACAATGAGAAAAACAACCATTTCCATAAACAGGTAAAATATCAAAACACCAAATTTTGCCAAAGATAAGGCATAACGGCTGACTGGCAATGCCAGCATCTTCAGAATGCCATTATGCTGCGTTTCACGCCCTGCAATCATTACACATACAACAATCATGGAAAATGGCAATA
>OFHP01001628.1_pt1 | contig 10228 bp, 9 predicted proteins | sample 1521651 | NCBI WGS metagenome assembly OFHP01 (sample SAMEA3504105, study PRJEB24116) | mouse gut metagenome | biome: mouse gut; feature: mouse-associated habitat; material: faeces | place: Denmark | collected 2011 | reverse complement strand
GGCTGGAAAGGCTGGCGGACGCAAAACCGATTATCAAAAATTTAATTGTTCCCGTTTCGGAACTGGCGGACGCAATCAAGCGTTCCAACGAAGAAGGATCCGCCGTTGCGGTCGCGTATGACCGCATTTCAGAACTGACCGAAGCGGAAATCAAGAAAATTATGGAAGGAGTGTAAAAAAGTATGTCTAACTACAAACATGGTATCAGGACAAGCAGACGGGCCACACAGTTATCAATACCTATCACGTCCGACGGGTGTTTACAGTGTGTGATCGGCACGGCGCCGGTAAACCTGGCAGCAGATCCCTATGATACCGTAAACAAACCTTTTGTATTCCACAACAAGACGGCGGCGATCGCGGGGCTTGGATTCAGTGAGGATTTCAAAAATTACACGTTATGTCAGTCTATGTATGCGACATTTGACGTTTTCGGGGTTGCGCCCGTCGTCATGATTAACGTTCTGGATCCGGAAAAACACGTAAAAGCGGAATTGTCGAAAACCTATTCCGTAACAGCCGGAAAGATTGCGATTCCGGACAAGGGGATCCTTCTGGATAAACTTTCCGTAACATCCACGGCGGACGAACCGACGAAATACGAACCTGAAAAAGATTATATCGCCGCGTTTAATACGGATGGAAGCGTTTCTATCGCCATTGTAAGCAGCGGGGCGGCAAAAGACGCGACGGAATTAAAAGTCACCTATGCACAGCTGGATCCTTCACTTGTGACGTATCAGGATGTGATCGGGGCCTATGATGTAACCACAAAAAAGAAAACCGGAATGGAACTGATCGGCCGCGTTTATCCGAAATATAATGTTGTTCCGTCCTTGCTTCTTGCGCCTGGATGGTCGCATATTCCGGCCGTTGCGCTTGCTCTTGTAGCAAAGGCACAGCTTATTTCAAGCCTTTTCACGGCTAAAGTAGTTGTTGATCTTGACACGTCCGACGGGAAAGCGGATTCTATGGAGAATGTCAAGGAATACAAAGACAAAAACGCCTATTCGGATCGGAACATGATCCCCGCCTGGCCGCTTGTGGGCGTTGGTGACTATAAATATTATTATTCCGCGCAGCTTGCGGCACATATGGAACATATGGCCGGTAACAATGGCGGCGTTCCCTCTCTTTCCCCGTCGAATAAAGACATTAAGATCACGGGGCTTTATACAGAGGATGGGACGGAGGTATTGCCGGATATGGACGAAGCAAACGATTATATGAACGCTTGCGGCGTCGTCACGGCGATCAATGTCAACGGCTGGAAGTGTTGGGGAAACAACACGGCGATCTATCCGTCATCCAGCGATCCGATCGACAGGTGGATCAACATTGTAACCATGTTTGACTATATCGAAAACAATTTCAAATTAACATTTTTCCAGAATGTGGACGATCTGACGAACTATCGTCTGATTGATGAGGTTGTTTCCGGCTTTAACATGCAGTTGAACGGATTACAGGGTTCCGGAGATATTGCCGGTGGAGAAATCATCTTCGATCATGACGAAAATCCGATTGCGGAAATCCTGAACGGACACATTAAATTCCATACGCGGGTTGGAGGATATGCGCCCGCAGAGGATATTGAAAACGTGTTTGAATTCGATCCGACAATCACACAGGCCGCATTAGAAGGGGGTGCTGAATAATGAACGGTTACAAGATTCCTACTCTGTTAAACAATTTTAACACATACGCTTCCGGTCATAAGTATGTGGGGGTTTCGTCTGAAACAACGCTTCCAAACTTTGAATATTTAACGGAAACGCTGGAAGGCGCCGGGATTGCCGGAGATATTGAAGAAGCCGTGGAAGGATGTTTCGGTTCCCTGGAATCTGAAACTTCTTTCCAGAACATAGGCGAAGAATATTTCCATTTTCTGGCGCAGACCGGGATTGTAACATACCGCGGATCCATGCAAATACTGAACACGGCAACACAGACAAACGATTTCCAGGGAATTGTAGTAACAACGAAAGGACGGGTGAAATCGTTTGAATTAGGCACGCTGAAGCGCGGCGGAAAAGGTGAGCCAAAGATCGTCCGGGAATTAACCTATGTGAAAATTACCATAGGCGGCCAGAATGTACTTGAATTGGATAAATTCAACATGGTTTGGAAACTGTATGGCGTCGATCGCCTTCAGAAAGTTAGATCACAGATTTAAGAAAGAGAGGGTTAAAAAATGGATAACAACTACAAAGAAACAAACAGAGAAGATTTTGTGCCTGGTGATGAAATACCGGTTGCACAGGTGAGCGACGAGGAAGCTAACAAGCTGATCCCGGCGGAGCTTGTCGAGGATGAAGATAATTTCCTGAAAATCACGTTTTCAAAACCGTACAATTTTGAAGGCGAGATTTTCAACGGCATTGATCTTTCCGGCCTGGAGGATATAAAGGGGCGCCAGCTTACGGCGATTGAAAAAGCGTTCGGGAAGGCTGGCGTTGTTTCAAGTATGCCGGAAACGACGTCTACATATGCGAAAATCGCGGCTTCGGCGGCAACGGGCCTTCCGGCTGAATTTTTCGAGGATTTACCGGGAAAGGAAGTCCGTAAAATCAAGTCAGCGGTTACACGTTTTTTCTACGAAGAAGATTAAGATATGACGACGGGCGGGCTATTCAAAAAAGCGCCGTCCGTCTTTCTATCTCAACAAACACAAGTTTAGAGTTTTACACAGGTTTACCTATTTATGATTTTTTAGAAATCGCGCAGGAGGTGGTCGAAATTGGCAAAGAGTCAGCACGAAATAACCGTGGAAATCGCCGGTAAAATTGCAAGTTCCTTCGGAAGTGCAATGGGAACGGTCAATAAACAAATGGCCACACTGGGCAAGTTTGCGGGTGGCGCGGCGAAGCTGACAATGGCGGGGATGGTTGCGGCCGGAACCGCTATTGCGGGAGTTGCCGCGGCTTCCGTCGAGGTCGGGAAAGCGTTTGAAAGCCAAATGTCAACTGTTGCCGCAATATCAGGAGCCACGGCACAGGAATTCGCCGCAATGGAAGCGAAAGCTAAAGAAATGGGAGCCACAACGCAATTTTCAGCAACCGAAGCGGGCCAGGCAATGGAATATATGGCAATGGCCGGGTGGAAATCCGCGGATATGGTTGATGGCATAGAAGGCATTATGAATCTGGCGGCGGCCAGCGGGGAAGAACTGGCGTCAACGTCCGACATTGTAACGGACGCTTTAACGGCGTTCGGAATGTCAGCTTCAGAAAGCGGGAAATTTGCGGACGTGCTGGCGGCGGCTTCATCCAACGCAAATACAAACGTCGCAATGATGGGCGAATCCTTTAAATATGTGGCGCCGCTTGCTGGAACACTTGGTTACACGGCAGAAGATACATCAATAGCGCTTGGCCTGATGGCAAACGCCGGAATCAAAGGAAGTCAGGCTGGAACATCATTAAAAACAGCACTTGCCAGGATGTCCGCGCCGACAGCAAAACAGGCAGCGGCAATGAAAAAACTTGGAATATCCCTGACGGATAGTGAAGGAAATATGAAATCCTTACGTGAGGTTACGGGGGATTTACGAACGAGTTTTGCCGGAATGAGCGAATCAGAACAGGCAGCGGCGGCAAGTACAATATTCGGAAAGGAAGCAATGTCCGGTATGCTGGCAATTATTAACGCTGGCGAATCGGATTTCGATAAATTAACGGCGGCAATAGACGGATCCGCCGGGGCCGCGGAACGGATGGCGGCCGTTCGTTTGGATAACCTGGAAGGCGATATAACACTTTTGAAAAGTGCGGCGGAAGGGCTTGGAATTGAAATTTACCAGGGCATGAACGCGCCTATGCGGGAAGCGGCACAAGCGGCTTCCGGCTATTTAGCGCAAATGAACGCGGCATTTCAGGAAGGCGGTTTTTCCGGAATGGCGGAAGCGATCGGGGATGTAGCCGCGGACGCGCTAACAAAAATCGCGGATCATGCGCCGGAATTTATAGATATGGCCGCGACACTGATTGACGGCTTTATTGAAGGCATAGACCGAAATTCTGACAAGATGGGGGCGTCCATGGGGCGTCTTGTCGTCGTTCTTGGATCGGCGGTTGTAAGGCTTGCGCCGCGGCTTATGACGGCGGGCGCGAATCTTTTATTGCAGATCGGGCGGGGAATCATTCAGAACTTGCCAGAACTTGGATCGGCAGCCAGGGAAGCAATCGCATACCTGATGAACGCGGCAAAAGACGCGTTAGGGGAATATGTTGATTTTCTGGGGGATGATAGCATAGCGCCATTTGAAAAATTTATAGCGCTGATCCCGGCGGTTGCGGCTGGTTTTGCGGCTTTTGGAGGGATTGGCAGCATTTCAAAGAAAATATCCGGATTCCTTAAAAGTATAAAAGGGGCCGGAAAAGCGGCGCCACAATTTACACAGGCAAGTAACGAAATGTCGGCGGCCGCGAAGAATATAGCGGCGGTTGGCGCTGGTCTTGCACTTGCGGCGGCCGGTATATGGCTATTAGCAGACGCCGCGATCCGTATTTCTTCGGCTGGCCCGGCGGCGCAAATAGGACTTGTAGCAATGGCGGCCGGTGTTGGCGCCCTTATGGTGATCGCGTCCAAAATGGGGCCGGAATTAACAGCGGCGAAAAATGGACTGATCGCGTTCGGCGGGGCCGTCCTGATGATTTCCGCCGGAATGTCTTTAATGGCATATGCGGCCACACAGTTAGCGGCGGCCGGGCCTATGGCGCTTGTAGGGCTTGCGGCTATGGAAGGCGGAATGATCGCAATGATGGTTATTGCGGACACATTCGGAAAGAAACTTACAAACGCGGCGCCGGGGCTTTTGGCGTTTGGTGCGGCTATTCTTCTGGCGTCCGCCGGAATGTCTTTAATGGCGATTGCGGCGGCACAGTTAGGATCCGCTGGGCCTGGGGCCGTTGTCGCGTTGGGGCTTATGGTGGCCGGGCTTGCTGGATTTATGGCGATTGCGGCCGCTATGGGGCCACAGCTTACGGCGGCTTCGGTTGGTTTAATTGCCTTCGGCGCAGGAATCACGCTTGCGGCGGCCGGGCTTTATATCATGGCACAAGCGGCGATCCAGCTTGGAGCGGCCGGAGCGCCCGCACAAATAGCAATGGCGGCGCTTGCGGTCGGCATTTTGGCGTTTGGCGCGGCGGCCGGTGCATTGGCGCCTTTATTGTTAGCTGGTGCGGCGGCGCTGGCGGCGTTTGGCGCGGCGTTGGCAGTCGTGAGCGCGGCCGCGGTATTAGGATCAACGGCATTACTGATTATTTCCGCGGCGCTTCCGGCCTTGTCGGAATATGGCGCTTCTGGTGCGATTGCTATTTTGGAATTAGGCGCCGCAATGACTGTATTTGCTGGCGGTGCTGCATTGGCCGGGGCCGGTGCTGGTGCGGCGGCGTTGGGTTTCGGTGCGCTTGCACTTGCGGCGGCGGCCGCGGATCTTGCATTTGCGCCGCTTGCTATTGAAATGGTGGCCGTTGCCGGGGCGGTGGCGGTGATCGCGGCAAGTGCTGGCGCTGGCGCGGATGGTATCAATTCCCTTCGGGAATCGTCGTCCGGGATGATTACAAGCATGGGAAAACTGGCGCTTGCATTTGCGCCAGTGGCGGCCGCAATCGCGCCATTTGCGGCGGCAGCAGCAGCCGGGGCCGCGTCTGGGGCGGCATTATCCGCGGCACTTATGGCAACCGGCGCGGGCTTGATTCTGGTAACAACCGGCGCAATCGGCGCTTCTACGGCGCTTTTACTTGCGGTGTCAGCAATCGCGGCGTTTCGCGCCGGAGCCGCAACAATGGGAACATCCGCTTCAATGGCAACGGCGGCAATGGCAAAATTCGCCGCGTCTTTTACGGTTGTTTCCGCGCCTATGTCCGCATTTCGGGCAAACGCACAAACGACGTTTTCAGGCGTCCAGGCGGTTGTTATATCAAGCACAACGGCGACGACGACGCAGTTTGTCGCCTTGTGGAGAACGGCGCAATCTACGATAACGGCAACATGGGCTTCATACCGCGGATCATTCGCCAGCGCGTGGAGCGGCGTACACGCATACGCCGTAAACGCGGCAAGGAATACGGCACATCAAATAAAAGCGGCTTTTGAGCATATGACAATCACGGTTCCGCGCCCGCGCTTGCCGCATGTATCAGTATCATATAGCACACAGGGATCCGGCGACGCACAAGTTAAGGTTCCGCAATTTTCCGTTTCTTACTATGCGAACGGCGGAATCATGACAGATCCGACGCTTTTCGGGATGGTCGGAGGGGAAGCCGGGCCTGAAGGAATTATCCCGCTGGATCCGTTTTGGAATCATCTGGATAGCGCCGTTTCTGCGGCGGTACAGCAACACAGCGCCAGCGGATCCGGACAGCTTGACAGGGCTGCACAAGACGCGTCCGGACTAGAAAGAATACAACAGTCTGCGGCTTCCGGTGTGGATTCCAGGGCAAAAGAAATATACAGCGATATAACAAGCAATAATACCGTGAACCGGTCGAACGACAATAGTTCTTCCGATAATTCACAAAAAATCGTGTTTTCGCCGCAAATTACGATCCAGGGGAACGCAAACAAAGAGGACGTGCAGCAGGCGCTTCAAATGTCACAGGCCGATTTCGCGCGTATGATGGATGAATACAACTGGCAGAACGGCCGCACGGCTATGGCATAAAGGGGGCTGACATATGGACGAAAACAGGATGTATACAACTGTACAAGGCGATATGTGGGATCATATCGCCTGGCAGTTTTACGGTGATGTAAAATATATTGGTTTTTTGTTTTCTGGAAATCCCACGCTTTTAGATATACATGTATTTTCGGCCGGAACAAAAGTTTATATCCCCGAACTTCCGGAGGATTACGACGAAGATATTCCGGAATGGAGATTATAAGCCATGAAAGCAAGACAATCATACGTTGTAGTTAAATATAACGATAAAGATATTACAAAGACAATAACGGATTACATAGAATCTTTCCAGTATGTAGATAACGCTTCCGGAAAGGCTGATACAGTAAAACTAAAGCTGAATGACCGAAGCGGGAAATGGTCTGGAAGCTGGATCCCCGTCCAGGGCGATAACGTACAGACAACGATCCGGCTTACAAATTGGAGTTCAGACGGGGACAACCGGAAATATAATTGCGGTTTTTTCCTGATTGACGATCTGGATTTTTCCGGCCCGCCGTCGGTCGCTTCGATCGGCGGAATCGCAACGCCGATCCAGGAAGATTTTAATGTAACGAAAAAATCCAAAACATGGAAGAAAACAACGGTAAAAGGGATCTTGAAAAAGATTGCAAAGGCCGCCGGGGTGGATCTGTATTTTTCCGGTCAGGATTATCCGATTGACGAACTGGAACAATCGGACAAAACGAATCAATCCTTCGCGTTTGAATTGTGTTCGTCATACAATCTTGCTATGAAACTTTATAACCGAAAAATCGTTGTATTCGATCAGACGGAATATGAAAGTAAAAAAGCAAGCCTGACAATCAAGAAGAATCAGGTTGACAACTGGAATATCAAAAAGAAAATGACACGGGCCTATGATGGAGTACAGATCAGCTATACAGATTCTAAAAAGAATAAAACCTTGACATATAAGTACCTGATCGGGGCCGGAAAACGAATCCTAAAGCTGAATGAATCAGCAGAGAGCCTTCAGGACGCGGAAATAAAAGCAAAGGCGAAACTTTTAGAAAATAACAGAGCTTGCCAAACGGCAAGAATAAAGCTGAAAGGCGACACAAAATTTGTCGCAAGTAAGTGCTGCAATCTGGAAGGCTTCGGAAAGCTGGACGGGAAATATTATATTGATTCCGTCACACATGATAAAGATCCGGGAAGTGGTTATCATTGTTCGCTTGAAATGCACTTATGCGTAATTATAAAGGGAGTTACCGTTGCAAAAGTGAATTCCGGAAAGACGGTCAAAAAAAAGGCTTCAAGTTCATCCACAGCGAAAAAGAAATACACTATTGTTTCCGGTGACACATTATGGAAAATCAGTACAAAAGAATTAGGTTCCGGATCTAAATACATGCAAATATACAATGCAAATTCCGGAACTATTGAATCAGCAGCAAAAGCGCACGGCCGATCGTCGTCAAGCAACGGACATTGGATTTATCCGGGAACCGTGTTAAATATTCCATAAAAAGGGGGAAAGGGAATGTCTGACGTAATAAGGGCCGGTTATATATCGGCCGTAAATTATCAGGATGGGACGGCGCAAGTCGTCTATAAAGATCGGGACAATTCAACTTCCCCGTATATGCCGGTATGGTCGAACGAATATAACATGCCTGACATTGACACACTTGTTTACGTGGTACATCTTCAGAACGGCGGTACGCGCGGGATGATATTAGTTCCACCGTATACAGATGATAATAAGCCGGTGGAAGGGAAAAAAGGAATCTGGCGGAAAGATTTTGGCGACGGTTCCTATATTCGTTATGACTATGAAAGTCAGCACATGGATGTTATTACACATTCCCTACACGTTGAATCGCTTGAAATAGGCGGCGATTTGACCGTTGACGGGGGGATAAAGGCAAAGACGATAAACACAACCGGAAACGTCCATATAGGCGGCGATTTGACCGTTGACGGGAGTTATCCGGGATAGAAAGGCGGTGTGATACGTGATCGGATATTTTGGCGACGTGATATTTGAAACAAGTGATCGCCGCATTTGCACATTCAACAATATGAAACGGACAATTTCGGCTTCTTATTCTGAACATAATCGCTATAAAAAGAAATCAGAGAGGGAATTTGAGGGGCCAAAGAATCAAAGCGTTTCTTTCAAAATGAAATTCGTCGCCGGTCACGGTGTAAGGCCCTGGAATATGGTTCATGAAATAACGCTTTATTGCGAACAGGGGAAAGTTTGTCCGTTTGTCATTGGCGGCCACAAGGTAGGCGGCGGAAAATGGACGATTGACAGCATAGACGAAGATTACCGGGAAGTATGGAACCGGGGCGAACTTGTTTCGGTAGAAATTTCCGTATCGGCCACAGAATACCATTGAAAGGGGGCGTTTCCGTGCTGGTGATTGATGGAGTGAAAATAGTTCTAAATGGTGCTTATGAAAAAGAACTTCGGAATGAAATTCTTGACAAGTGCATGTTTCTTTTAACACTGATAAAGGGAACAATCCCTATGAATCGCGAGATCGGCCTGGATCCGGATATAATTTCAAAACCGGCTTATATTGCACAGCAAAAATATACAATTAGCGCTATGGAACTGATAGACGAATTTGAGCCACGCGCGGTTGTGGAAGAAGTGCTATTTGAAATGTCCGGCGGCGCCGGAAATATGATTCCGAAGGTGGTGCTTACATACAATGCAGAATGAAATTTCAAAACTTTATAATTTGCCTGATATTTCCTTCGTCGATGATATATCATACGAAAAAATTTTGAATGAAATGATCGCCGACTATGAAAAGAAGTATCAGGAAGCAACCGGCCGGAAGGTTACGCTTCGCCCTGGCGACAAAGAACATATCCATTTAAGGATAGACGCCGGTCAATACTTTCAAATGTATCAAATATTGGATAATGCGGCGAAAATGAATCTTTTGAAATATTCAAAAGGGAATTTCTTGCGGCATTTAGGCGCCTTCAAGAAAACTTTTATCCAGGAGCCGAAACCGGCAGTTGTGACGGCACGGTTCACACTTTCGGAAATCAGAAAGGACGTGATCTATATTCCGCAAGGAACCAGAGTCACGGCCGGCGATGGCGTGTATTTTGCTACTGATGATTACGCGGAAGTAAAAGCTGGCGATTCCTTCGTCGATGTTGACTGTACGTGTGAAACCGTCGGGGAAGTCGGGAATGAATATATTGTCGGACAGATCGAAACGATCGTCGATCCGGTTCCTTATGTTTCTGGCGTATCGAATATCACAAAATCAGACGGCGGAACCGGTGAAGAATCCGAAGAAAGTTTCCGGGAAAGAATCTTCCTGGCGCCTTCTTCCTATTCCGTGGCCGGCCCGGCGGACGCTTACGAATACTGGGTAAAGCAGTACAACAGCGCCGCGATTGAAGATGTGAAAATATATGAACCGACGGAAGCAGTCGTTGATATTCGGATCCTTCTGATTGGCGGCGCACTTCCCAGCAAGACGTTTTGTTCCGGTTGCCTGGAATATTTACGGGAAAATCCGATCATTCCACTAACAGACAACGATCTTGTGGCGGCGC
>OFHP01001624.1_pt1 | contig 10249 bp, 8 predicted proteins | sample 1521651 | NCBI WGS metagenome assembly OFHP01 (sample SAMEA3504105, study PRJEB24116) | mouse gut metagenome | biome: mouse gut; feature: mouse-associated habitat; material: faeces | place: Denmark | collected 2011 | reverse complement strand
AAGTAAATTAGCGTATTATATGAAAAATTTGTAAATTTGTAGCTCAATAGGTAAATATTTAGCTTATGAGCGACAAATTATACATTTTTGACACCACACTCCGTGACGGCGAGCAGGTGCCCGGATGCCAGTTGAACACTGTAGAAAAGATTGAAGTGGCAAAAGCCCTTGAGAGCCTCGGAGTCGATGTTATCGAAGCCGGATTTCCGGTATCAAGTCCCGGTGACTTCAATTCAGTGGTAGAAATATCCAAGGCTGTGACATGGCCCACAATATGTGCCCTCACAAGAGCTGTAGAGAACGACATACGCGTAGCAGCCGACGCGCTTCGCTACGCCAAGCATCCCCGAATCCATACAGGCATCGGGACTTCCGATCCGCACATAAGATACAAATTCAATTCCACACGTGAAGAGATACTTGAGCGGGCAGTCGCCGCAGTAGCATACGCCAAGAGATACGTCGAGGATGTTCAGTTCTACGCCGAGGACGCAGGACGCACCGACAACGAGTACCTCGCAAGAGTGGTCGAGGCTGTAATCAAGGCAGGCGCGACCGTCATCAACATCCCCGACACCACCGGTTACTGCCTCCCCTCGGAATTCGGGGCTAAAATAAAATACCTCTTCGATCATGTCGACGGCATTGACAAGGTGATAATCGCCACCCACTGTCACAACGACCTCGGCATGGCTACAGCCAATACAGTATCAGGTATCATAAACGGAGCCCGGCAAGCCGAGGTCACAATCAACGGCATAGGCGAACGCGCAGGCAACACAGCCCTTGAGGAAGTGGTTATGACATTCCGCTCCCATAAGGAACTCGGCATCGACACCGACATAAACGCCACACGCATAACAGGCATAAGCAGCATGGTATCGAGCCTCATGAACATGCCGGTACAGCCCAACAAAGCTATAGTAGGGCGCAACGCTTTCGCCCACTCTTCGGGCATACATCAGGACGGTGTACTTAAGAACCGCGAAAGCTACGAGATCATCGACCCCAAGGATGTCGGCATCGACGAGAATTCAATCGTGCTCACAGCCCGCAGCGGACGTGCCGCCCTCAAACACCGTCTGCACGTCCTCGGATGTGAACTCTCATCCGGAGAACTCGACAAAGCCTACGAAGCATTCCTGCAACTTGCCGACCGAAAGAAAGAGATCAACGATGATGACGTGCTGATGATAGCCGGACAGCACCGCAAGGCATCCTCACGCATCAAACTCGACTTCCTGCAAGTCACATCAGGCATCAAAGTACACTCTGTGGCAAGTGTCGGGCTTGACATTGCCGGAGAGAAGTTCGAAGCATGCGCATCTGGCAACGGCCCGGTCGACGCCGCTCTCTCGGCAATCAAAAACATCATCCATCGCAAAATGCTCCTCAAGGAATTTCTCATCCAGGCAATCAACAAGGGGAGCAACGATGTGGGCAAAGTGCACATGACTGTCGAGCACGAAGGCGTGTCCTACTACGGATTCTCAGCCAACACCGATATCGTAGCAGCCAGTGCCGAAGCGTTCATCGACGCCATCAACAAATTCGTGAGATAACAACCCTGCCCTACACCCTTTCACCACACACCTCCGCCAACCATGCCAAAGACTCTTTTCGACAAGATATGGGACGCTCATGTGGTCAGCCACATACCCGACGGACCCGACCTGCTGTATATCGACCGCCATTACTGCCACGAAGTAACAAGCCCCCAGGCATTCGACGGTCTGCGCCGGCGCGGCATAAAAGTAATGCGCCCCGAACGCACCGTATGTTCTCCCGACCACAACATCCCCACCAGGCACCAGGACCTACCGATAACCGATCCTGTGTCCCGCAACCAGGTAGACACCCTCGTCAGAAACGCATCCGAATTCGGCCTGACTCTTTTCGGACTTATGCATCCCAAAAACGGTATAATCCATGTGATAGGACCTGAAAACGGGCTCACCCTTCCGGGACAGACCCTCGTATGCGGCGACTCCCATACCTCCACCCACGGAGCTCTCGGAGCCTTGGCATTCGGCATAGGAACAAGCGAGGTGGAAATGGTACTCGCATCACAATGCATCATACAGACGAAACCACTGAAAATGCGCATCACTGTCGACGGGAAACTCTCATCCGGAGTTACAGCAAAGGACATAGCTCTTTACATAATAGCCCGAATGACCACAGGAGGAGCCACAGGATACTTCGTGGAATATGCCGGCGAAGCCATCCGCTCATTATCCATGGAGGAACGCATGACCCTATGCAACATGTCGATCGAAATGGGTGCACGCGGAGGCATGATAGCCCCCGACGAGACCACTTTCGCCTACGTCAAAGGACGTGAGTTCGCCCCTAAAGGTGAAGAATGGGACAAGGCTCTGGCATATTGGCGCACTCTCCCCACCGACGATGGCGCAGTCTTTGACTCTGAGATACACTTCAATGCAGCCGACATAGAGCCGCGTATCACCTTCGGCACCAATCCCGGCATGGGGATAGGAATCACCGAACGTATTCCCGCTCCGCAGCCGGAGGATGAACAAGGAAGGATATCCTACGACAAATCCCTCTCATACATGGGATTCCGCACCGGCGAATATCTCATAGGAACTCCGGTCGACTACGTGTTTCTCGGCTCATGCACCAACGGACGCATAGAGGATTTCCGAGCATTTGCCGGATATGTGAAAGGCAAGAAAAAGGCACCCGGAGTCACAGCCTGGCTCGTACCCGGCTCATGGAGCGTCGACAGGCAGATACGTGAAGAGGGCATTGACATCATCCTTGAAGAAGCGGGGTTCGAACTGCGTCAGCCGGGATGCTCCGCATGCCTCGCGATGAACGATGACAAGATTCCTGCGGGAAAACTCGCCGTATCCACCTCCAACCGCAATTTCGAAGGCCGCCAAGGTCCCGGAGCACGGACCATTCTTGCCGGACCTCTGGTAGCAGCCGCAGCAGCCGTCACAGGAAAGATCACCGACCCTCGCACCCTTTAATCCAACCATTCATGCGATGAAAGAAAAATTCACCACCATAACATCAACCTGCATCCCGCTCCCTATCGAGAATGTCGACACCGATCAGATAATCCCCGCCCGGTTTCTCAAAGCCACTTCCCGTGAAGGATTCGGCGACAACCTGTTTCGCGACTGGCGTTTCGACAAGGACGGAAATCCCATAGGCTCATTCGTGCTCAACGACCCCACCTATTCAGGATGCATACTCGTGGCAGGGAAGAATTTCGGCTCGGGCTCGTCGCGCGAGCACGCCGCGTGGGCAATCCACGATTACGGATTCCGTGTCAAGCTTCTTTGCCGACATACATAAGCAGAACGAGCTCAACTGCTTCGTGCTCCCGGTCACCGTAAGTGATGATTTCCTCGCCGAGCTCTTCGCCACAATATCCTCCGACCATGCGGCACAGGTAAAAGTCGACCTGCCTGCTCAGACAATAACCAATCTCTCCTCCGGGCGAACTGAACATTTCGATATCAACCCCTACAAAAAACAATGCTTCATCGAGGGACTTGATGATATAGAATGCCTCCTATCCAGGCGAGCCGACATCGAGCGTTTCGAGTCACAGCGACAATCTTAGCACAAATCCCCAGTATATAATAGAACACAACAAGCATACAATATGAATTTCAAGATAGCAGTTCTCCCCGGCGACGGTATCGGACCGGAAATCTCGGCTCAGGGCGTCGATGTGATGTCGGCAGTATGTGAGCGATTCGGACATGATGTTGAATACAGCTACGCTCTCTGCGGAGCCGACGCCATTGACAGGACAGGCGACCCTTTCCCCGAAGAGACCTTCCGTACATGCCTGTGGGCCGATGCGGTGCTCTTTTCCGCGGTGGGCGATCCAAGATTTGACAACGACCCCACTGCCAAAGTGCGACCCGAACAGGGGCTTCTCGCAATGAGAAAAAAACTCGGGCTGTTCGCCAACATCCGCCCGGTCGAGACCTTCGATTGCCTGATCCATATGTCACCGCTGCGCAAGGAGATCATCGAGGGTGCCGATTTCGTATGTATACGCGAACTTACCGGAGGTATGTATTTCGGCGAGAAATTCGAAAGAGACGACCGCGCCTACGACACCAATGCCTACACACGCAACGAGATCGAACGCATACTCCGTGTCGCCTATGCCTATGCCGGACGCCGGCGCAAGCACCTGACGGTTGTCGACAAGGCAAACGTGCTCGCATCCTCCCGCCTCTGGCGAAAAGTGGCTCAGGAGATGGCTCCGCAATATCCCGACATCACGACCGACTACATGTATGTCGACAATGCCGCCATGCGTATGATCCAGGACCCACGCTTCTTCGACGTGATTGTGACCGAAAACACCTTCGGTGACATCCTCACCGACGAAGGCTCCGTCATATCAGGCTCCATGGGGCTTCTTCCGTCAGCATCCACAGGCGAAAAGACACCAGTATTCGAACCCATACACGGCTCCTGGCCACAAGCCAAAGGGAAAAACATCGCTAACCCCATCGCACAGATCCTCTCAGTTGCAATGCTGTTCGAGCACTTCTGCCTCACTGAGGAGGGCGCGGCGATCAGGCAGGCTGTAAACGCCGCCCTCGACGCCAATGTCCGCACGCCCGAAATCCAGATTCCCGACGGTCCATTCTACGGCACCCGCGAAGTGGGTGCGTGGATAGTCGACTATATCCGAAACCATTAAAATCATGCAACAGTGGAACTTTTTGTTTTTTTTACTATTGAGGTGGCTTAGTTAACGAAAATGTTGCTAACTTTGCAACTTGAAAACAACTGTAGGTCTCACTGAGACACCACGCTCATTACATTATGACAAAAAGATTCCCATTATACCTGACTATAGCTCTGCTGATATCCTGTTTCACAGCGGGCTGTAACGACGACACCTCCGATATGGCAGTCCTTGAAGGAGACTACTACAATTGTAGCATCTCATCATTCAGTCTGTCAAAGGACGACAGTGTGCTCCGGGCACTCGACTCGGTGTTTTTCTCCATTGACCTTATCAATGCCGAGATCTACAACGCCGACTCTCTGCCAAAGGGCACCGATATCAGAAAACTTGTGGTAAACGTGAATGCGGTAGCTGCAAGTTCCATTGAGGTTACTTACAAGGCTCTTGTATCCAAGCGCGACACAACTGTCAATCTCACAGAACACCCGGGCGACAGCATCAACTTCTCCGACGGTCCTGTGGAAATGACTGTGACATCCTATAACGGACAGGCTAAGCTCAAATACAACATCCGTGTAAACGTGCATACAATGGTCAGCGACACCCTCTACTGGGATCAGCTTCAGAGAGTGGATTTCCCAAAATCCGCCCGGGCACAGAAGACCGTGATGTATGCCGACAAGCCTCACACTATGCTTGAAGGCACCGACGGCACTTTCTATCTCTGCACCACCTCAAGCCCTGAAATAGAAAGCTGGTCCACGGTCATCCCGTCGCTCCCCTCAGGTGCCGACATCAATTCATTTGCCGCCACCACCGACGCGCTCTACATAACCGATGCTCAAGGCCATCTTTACACATCCACCGATGGTCTCACATGGTCAGCGACATCAGCTGTAATGGACTGTGTTTACGGTGGATATGGAACCACTCTGCTTGGAGCACGAAAAGACGGAAACACATGGAAACAGGTATCCTATCCTGCCTCAGCCGAGCGTGCTCTTCCCGCAGGATGCCCGGTGAAAGGCACAAGCCAGCTGGTGATCTACGAGACAAAGTGGAGCGACAACTCCATGGCAATCATGATAGGCGGACAGGACAGTGCCGGACGATACACCGGCGAAGCCTGGGCATATGACGGAACAATATGGGACCGCGTGAGCACCACCGGCATTGACGAACGTGCAGGAGTCACACTCCTCCCCTATCTCACACCGCGCATCGCCGCCAACAGCTGGAGAGTCACCAACCAGTCGGCTCTGCTCGCTATGGGTGGCTATTACGAGAACGAGAACGGCAAAGTGACAGCCAAGCACGTCTACATATCCTACGACTTCGGCATCACATGGAAAGAAGCGGACACCTATCTGCAATTCCCCTCTTCATATCCTGCTTTCAGCATGGCTCAGGCTCTTGTGATTGACTACACCCTCTCCTCTCGCTCATCGGCAGGAGGAAACTGGGCAGACATACCTGTCAACGGAATCCCCGCATGGGCGACTCCGCTCGACCGCAACTCAGGCATGGCATCGCGTATCGACAAGCCTGTCACATCATGGGAATGCCCCTACATATTCCTGTTCGGAGGCACCGCTGCTGACGGAAGCCTGATCCCCGGAGTAACCCGAGGAGTCATCAACCGATTCACATTCAAGCCAATATATTAGTGGATATCCGACACCTGACATCCTTAATAGCCTTTTTCTGTCTATGGAGTGTCGCGCCCGCAAGCGTGGCACAAGCCACAGCGCAGCCCGAGACCTACAGGTTCGACCTCGGCGCAGGGATAGGCATGTCAGGCTACCTCGGAGATGCCAACGAAAGCAACCTGCTCTCCCATCCAGGATTTGCCGCCAATGCATCTTTCCGCTACCTGCTGAACACCCGCTTCGCCATACGCGGACTGGTGAACGTAGCATCCCTCAGCGGATCAACCGCCGACATGGAAAACGCTCTCCCCGGAGGTGCTGTCTACGACTTCAGTTCAACCCTCTGCGACATCCAGGCCCGCGGAGAGTTCAACCTCTTCAACTACGGAACAGGAGAGCCCTACAAACAGCTGAAACGCCTCTCACCCTACCTCGCTCTCGGAGTAGGTGTGTCAACGGCTTCAAGCGATGGCAGCACTTTCACGGCAATGACGATACCAATGGCATTTGGCGTGAAATACAAGGTGCGTCCCCGGCTCAACCTCTCCCTGGAGTTCGCCATGACCAAGGTCATAGGCGACCATGCCGATGGGGCTTCTCTCTCCGATCTTTACCTCATAAAAAGCTCATTTATAAAGAATACTGACTGGTACTCCACTCTGCTACTGTCCGTCTCCTACGAGTTTGGCGAGCGGTGCATAGAGTGCCACCGTTTAGACTGAAACAATGGCGAATATAGCTGAAATCGATACCTCACGTCTCCCGCGTCACGTGGCTGTCATCATGGACGGCAACGGCCGTTGGGCCACATCCCGCGGACTCGACCGTAGCGCAGGTCATGTCGAAGGAGTAAAAACCGTACGACGCATCACCGAGGCCGCGTCCGAGACAGGCATCGAATATCTCACGCTCTACACATTCTCAACCGAGAACTGGAACCGCCCCAAAGCCGAAGTCGACGCACTGATGCATCTGATCGTCATAGCCATCGAGCGCGAGACCCCCGACCTCATAAAGAACAATGTGCGCCTCAGAATGATAGGCGACGTAAACCGCCTCCCTGCCGAGGCACGCGAACGTCTCGACCGATGCATCGCCGACACCGCCGCATGCTCAGGGCTCACCCTCACATTGGCTCTCAGCTACTCATCACGATGGGAAATACTGGAGGCATGCCGCAGGTTTGCCACCGATGTGAAGGAAGGCAGAAAGTCACCTGAATCCATGGCTGCCGATGCCGACTTCGAGCAATATCTCACCACAGCCTCAATGCCCGACCCCGACCTGCTGATTCGCACCGGCGGGGACCACCGTGTCAGCAACTATCTCCTTTGGCAGATAGCCTATGCCGAGATATATGTCACCGACACATTCTGGCCCGACTTCTCACGCGAGGACTTCTTCACAGCAATAGCCAACTATCAGAACCGTGAACGCCGCTTCGGCCTCACATCTGCCCAGATAAAATAGCGATATACTGTATGCGTACCAATCTGTCACATATCATCACATTGCTCGTAGCAATAATCTGTTGCGCGCTCCCTTCGCGGGCTCAGCTCGCCTCCGACACCATAGTCAATCCCACTGTGATATTCAGCGGTCTGCCCAAGACCTATGAAATAGCCGGAATCCGCATAGTCGGAGCCGACAACTATGAAGAAAAGAACATCATAGGATACTCAGGGCTGAAACTCGGCGACTACGTACAGATACCCGGCAGCGACATCACCGATGCCGCCAAACGCCTGTGGAAACAGGGTCTGTTCTCCAACGTAAAGATCACTGTCGACAAAGTGGCAGGCAACAAGGCTTGGCTATGCTTCAACCTGCGCCAGCAGCCGCGCATATCATCGATAGTGTACTCAGGCGTGAAGAAGGGTGAACAGAAGGATCTTGATGACGCTCTACAGCTCCATCGAGGCAACCAGATCACCCAGAACATCGTGAACCGCGCCGAGCAGATCATCCAGAAGTACTATAGCAACAAGGGCTTCGGCAAGGCTCAGGTAAAAATCGATCTCGCCGAGGACCTGTCAGCTCCCAACGAGGTGATAGTCAACATCAACGTCAAGAAACACGACAAGGTCAAGGTCCACAAGATCTACATCGACGGCAATGAAGTGCTCTCCGACAATCAGGTGCAGCGCGCCATGAAAAAGACCAACGAGAAAGGCAAGCTCATCAACCTTTTCAAGCAGAAGAAGTTTGTCGAAAGCGATTATGAGGACGACCTTGAGCGCATCATCGCAAAATACAACGAAAAAGGCTATCGCGACGCCACAATTCTCAGTGACTCCGTTGTCCCATTCGACGACAAGACTGTCGACGTCTACATCACCCTTGATGAAGGAAAGAAATACTACCTCAACAATGTGTCATGGGTAGGCAACACCGTATATCCCACCTACATCCTCGACAATATCCTCGGGATGCAGAAAGGTGATGTGTACAACCAGAAGCTCATCAACAAGCGCACAGCCGCCGATGGCGACGAGGATGCCGTATCCAACTACTACATGGATAAGGGTTATCTATTCTTCCAGCTCGTTCCTATCGAAAAGAACGTCCACGGCGACTCCATCGACCTGGAGATGCGCATCATGGAGGGCCCGCAGGCACGCATCAACAATGTGGTGATCAACGGCAACGACCGTCTCTACGAAAAAGTGATACGTCGCGAGCTGCGTGTAAAGCCCGGAGAACTCTTCTCAAAGACCGACCTCATGCGCTCTGCCCGCGAAATCGCCCAGACCGGACACTTCGATCCTGAGAACATGGACATCCGCCCCGAGCCTAACGATGAGGACGGCACCGTGGATATCCTCTTCAACCTTGCATCCAAGTCCAACGACCAGTTTGAATTCTCCATGGGATGGGGTCAGACCGGTATCATCGGAAAGGTTGCCATAAAGTTCACCAACTTCTCTATAAAGAACCTCTTCTACCCCAACTCCTACCGCGGGCTTATCCCGCAGGGCGAGGGTCAGCAGTTCACTATCTCCGCTCAGACCAATGCCCGCTACTATCAGGCATACTCGATATCTTTCCTTGACCCATGGTTCGGAGGTAAACGCCCCAACTCCCTCTCCGTGTCGGCATACTACAGCCGTCAGACAGGAGTCAACTCCTCTTACTACAACAACCGTTACATGAACAACTATTACAATTCATATTACGGTGGCATGTACAACAACTATGGCTACGGTTACAACGACTACTACAACAACGCCATAGAGAACGCCTACGACCCCAACAAGTATCTTCAGATGCTCGGCGTGAACGTAGGCTTCGGCAAGCGTCTCGACTGGCCTGACGACTGGTTCACATTCCAGGCCGAAATAGGCTACAACTGGTATCATGTGAAGAACTGGGCTTACCTTCTCAACATGCAGAACGGCACCTCCAATTCACTTGTGCTCGGTCTCACACTCAGCCGCAACTCTATCGACAACCCGCAGTACACACGTACCGGATCAACCTTCTCGCTCAACCTTCAGATGACCCCCCCCGCATCACTCTTCGGCAAGAAGGACTGGAAGAAGCTATCGGAGGAGAACACCGATGCAGCCCACCGCGAACTATACCGCTGGATCGAATACTGGAAGCTGCGGTTCAACTCACGCACCTACACCCCGCTCACCAACCCTGAAGGCAAATACACCCTTGTGCTGATGACTCGTGCCGACATCGGACTTCTCGGAAGCTACAACCGCTACCTCAAGTCACCGTTCGAGACATTCTATGTGGGTGGCGACGGCATGTCAGGCTCATACACCTATGCCCAGGAGACAATCGCCCTTCGCGGTTACGACAACGGTCAGCTCACCCCCTACTATGAGGGCGGCGGACGCGCCTACACCCGCTTCGGAGTCGAACTCCACTTCCCCTTCATGCTACAGCCCAC
>OFHP01001622.1_pt1 | contig 10267 bp, 13 predicted proteins | sample 1521651 | NCBI WGS metagenome assembly OFHP01 (sample SAMEA3504105, study PRJEB24116) | mouse gut metagenome | biome: mouse gut; feature: mouse-associated habitat; material: faeces | place: Denmark | collected 2011 | reverse complement strand
ATATCCTTTCCACCACAGGGGCGCTGACGCCGGGGACGGAACTGGAATAGGAGAAAAAAAGTGATACAGGAAAATTGGGAATCCGTAAGGAAAACAATAAAGGAGTCCTGCGAAAAAGCAGGACGGAACCCGGATGAAGTGACCCTGATTACGGTCAGCAAGACCAAACCGGTCTCTGCCCTCCGGGAAGCATACGAGGCCGGTTCACGGGATTTCGGGGAAAATAAAGTCCAGGAGCTTGTGGATAAAATTCCGGAACTTCCCGCAGACATACGCTGGCATATGATCGGACATCTGCAGAGGAATAAGGTGAAATATATTGTGGGCAGGGTTTCCATGATACACAGTGTGGATTCCCTGCGGCTTGCGGAGGAAATCAGCAGGGAAGCGCAAAAGCAGGGCTGCGTTGTGGATATCCTGATTGAGGTCAACGTTGCCGGAGAGGAAAGCAAGTTCGGAGTTTCCCCGGAAGAAGCACCGGAACTTGTGGAAAAAATTTCCGCATTGTCCTGTCTCAGGGTCCAGGGACTCATGACAATAGCGCCATTTACGGAAGATCCTGAAAAAAACAGACCTTATTTTCGCAAATTAAAGAAATTGTCTGTTGACATAGAGGGTAAAAACATTGATAATGTTAATATGACTGTCTTGTCCATGGGCATGACAGGTGATTACTCCGTGGCGGTGGAAGAAGGGGCTACCTGCATCCGGGTTGGCACGGGAATTTTTGGTGAAAGACAGCCGCAGCAAAAAGCGTTGCAGGCAGCGAAAGGCGTGGTAAAATGGGAGTAGTGGATAAGTTGATAAATTTCATGAAGCTGAACGAAGAAGAAGATTACTATGATGAAGATGATTATATGGATGATGAGGACGACATGGAACCCATGCCTCCATCCAGAAGAAGCTCCTCTTCAAAGGTGAGAGATATCGATGATTATGAAGATGATCGTACGGTACCCATGAAAAGGCAGACTGCGGCACCCAGCAAGATTACCCCTATTAAACAGTCATCTTCCAGAAAAATGTCAGGCGGAAATAATATGGAGGTCTGTGTGATCAAACCGGTATCTGTGGAAGATGCCCGTGAGATTACAGAAACACTTCTGGCAAACCGGACGGTGGTTCTGAACCTGGAAGGACTGGATGTGGACATTGCCCAGCGGATCATTGACTTTACCAGCGGTTCCTGCTATGCCATTTCCGGGAATCTGCAGAAGATTTCGCATTATATTTTTATCATTACACCGGCCAGTGTAGACATATCGGGGGATTTCCAGGATATTTTCAATGATTCCTTTGAAAAACCCATCAATAACTAAAAAGGGCTTTTATGGTAAAGGGCCGGGGACGGAAAGGTGAGTAAACATATGTCAGAGAGATTAACCGTTTTATATTCCAAAAAACCCTGCTATGACATTGTCTTTGCCAAGTCATTTGAGGAATTATGGCCGGAACTGGATGTCCTTGGGTATAGGGAGAGGCAGATCTGTGTGGTGACGGATTCCAAAGTGGATGAACTTTACGGGGAAACGGTACTGGGCAGTCTTTCCGCCTGCAGGAAGGCAGTAAAATATGTATTTCCGGAGGGGGAGGAGAATAAGACCCTGGACACGGTAAAAAATATTTACCGTTTTCTCATCGAAGAGGGATTTGACCGGAAAGACATGCTGATTGCCCTGGGGGGAGGCGTGACCGGTGACATTACCGGCTACACAGCGGCAACCTATCTGCGGGGAATCGATTATGTGCAGATTCCCACTACACTGCTGGCTCAGGCGGACAGCAGCATTGGCGGCAAAACGGGTGTTGATTTTGAAGGCTACAAAAATATGGTGGGCGCGTTTAAAATGCCCCGCCTGGTATATATCAATCCTGCTGTTCTTCAGACGCTGGGTGACCGGGCTTATTTTTCCGGTTTTGCGGAGATCATGAAGCACGGCCTGATCAAAGATTCGTTATATTATGAATGGCTGATCGAAAATATGTATGAGATATGCGAACGTGACCTGAACACGCTTCAGGAAATGCTGATACGCAGCTGTACCATTAAGAAACTGGTGGTAGAAAAGGATCCCACAGAACAGGGGGACCGGGCCCTTCTGAATTTCGGCCATACCATCGGCCATGCCATAGAAAAAGCGAAAGGTTTTCAGCTTTATCACGGGGAATGTGTGGCGCTGGGAGCGGTGGCGGCGGCTTTTATTTCCTGGAAAAAGGAATTTCTTTCCATGGAAGAATATTATGAGGTCCGGGACATGTTTGTGCCCTTTTATCTGCCTATATCCGTGGACCATATTGACCCGCAGGAAATACTGCGGCTGACAAAATCAGACAAAAAGATGGAAGCCGGAAAAATACGCTTTGTCCTGCTGAAGAAGATCGGAAAGGCTGTGACGGATACTACCGTAACGGATGAGGAAATTCTGGCGGCCATCCGGGAAATTTATTTCAGTGAAGAGGATGCCCATGCATAACAGAGAAAAAGCAAAGCAGATAGTTCTGGACATGGTAATTATGCTGGCCCTCCTGTTTGTGGACCAGTTTACAAAATATCTGTCCATCACGCATCTGAAAGGAACGAAAGGCATTGTACTCATAAAAGGTGTGCTGGAGCTGCAGTATGTGGAAAACCGGGGGATAGCGTTCAGCATGTTCCAGGGGAGAAAAATTCTGATCCTGCTTATGGGCTTTCTGGTTCTGGCGGTGGTTCTCTTCTGTCTGTTCCGAATACCCCAGGATAAAAAATTCAGGATAGTCCATGTGCTGTTTGCGGCCCTTATCGCCGGGGCGGCTGGAAATATCATAGACAGGATCCGGTTCGATTTTGTGGTGGACTATATTTCTTTTGTGCTGATCCATTTTCCGGTGTTCAATGCGGCAGACTGTTTTATTGTGGTGTCCACATGCATTCTGCTTGTACTGTTTCTTTTTATATATAAGGAAGAAGATTTGAAATTCCTCTCTTTTCACTGAGACATTTCCCTCCGGGAAATGGAATTTGGATATCATATGAATGAGTTTTGTTTTGAAATAACAGAAGAACTGGAAAATGAGAGAATCGATAAGTGTCTTTCCATGCTTATCGATTCTTTGTCGCGCTCTTTTATCCAGAAAATGATAAAGGAAAACAATGTAAAAGCAAACGGCGAACCGGTAAAGGGCAGTTACCGTGTAAAGACGGACGATATTCTGGAGTTTGTCCTTCCGGAAGCGGTGAAGCCCGATATTGTACCGGAGAATATCCCCCTGGATATTCTTTACGAGGACAAAGATGTCATTGTGGTAAACAAGCCCAAGGGTATGGTAGTGCATCCTGCGGCAGGGCATTACAGCGGTACTCTGGTCAATGCCCTGATGTATCACTGCGGAGACGGATTATCCGGAATTAACGGGCAGATGCGCCCGGGCATTGTGCACAGAATTGACAAGGACACCACGGGTTCCGTCATTGCATGCAAAAACGACCTGGCCCACGCCTGTATCGCACAGCAGCTGAAAGACCATTCCATCACGAGACGGTATCATGCCGTCTGTGAAGGCATCCTTCCGGAGGAAGAAGGTGTCATTGACAGGCCGGTGGGGCGGCATCCCACAGACCGGAAGAAAATGGCGGTGAATGAGAAAAACGGCAAGAATGCGGTCACACATTACCGTGTCCTAAAACGTTTTGAAAAATACACTTATATAGAATGCCGCCTGGAGACAGGACGCACCCATCAGATCCGGGTACATATGGCCAGTATCGGCCATCCACTGCTGGGAGATGAGGTGTATGGGAACCGGAAATCACCCTTTTCCCTTCAGGGACAGACTCTCCATGCAAAAACACTGGGATTCCGGCATCCTGCCACAGACACTTACCTTGAAGTGGATGCGCCGCTCCCGGAGTATTTTGTGCGGCTGCTGGACAGTAAGCTGTGATTTTTAGTTGTCTTCATGCCAAATTTGATGTATAATAGAAAAAGGTAAAGGCATTATCCGGCTTTTATACTCTTCAAAGAAAAGAGGTATTACTATGAATACAGTTATTACAATCGGAAGACAATATGGCTCGGCAGGGCGTGAAATCGGTAAAATGGTAGCGGAATATTTTGACATCAAATTCTATGATAAGGATCTTCTGACCCGGGCTGCAAAAGAGAGCGGTTTCTGCGAAGAAATGATACAGAATCATGATGAGAGACCCACCAATTCGTTTTTATACAATTTGGTCATGGATACGTATTCCTTTGGTTATAACAATTCCTCTTTTGTGGATATGCCCATCAGCCACAAGGTTTTTCTGGCACAGTTTGATACCATAAAAAAGATTGCAGACGAGGGTCCCTGTGTCATTGTAGGACGCTGTGCGGATTACGCCCTGGCAGAAAGGTCCAATGTGGTGGATCTGTTCATCTATGGCGACGAGGAATGCAAGATCAAAAGAATTATGAAATTATATGACCTGACGGAGAATAAGGCCCGGGACATGATCATCAAGAAAGACAAACAGCGCCAGAGCTACTACAACTATTATTCTTCCAAGAAATGGGGGCGGGCAGACAGCTACGACTTATGCATCAACAGCAGCGTGCTGGGTGTGGAAGGCACCGTGAAGCTGATCGTCCAGTATGTGGAAGATTTTGAGAAAAGAAGTTAAAAAACTATTGACATTTTCAGGCATTCCATGCTAAAATAGCCAAGTGTGTATAAGACACACATGTGCCGCATGATCCGGTAAAAGTGTATCTGTCGGATACCACCAAGATCAGCGAGTAAGATGAACAGAATTGTTCATAAAGGAGGTGCCTAAATGTACGCAATTATTGCAACAGGCGGAAAACAGTACAAAGTCTCTGAGGGAGATGTAATCTATGTGGAGAAGCTGGACGCAGAGGCTGGCGGTATTGTCACTTTTGACCAAGTTCTCGCAGTGAGCGATGAGAGCCTGAAGGTCGGCGAAGACGTTGCCGGGGCAAACGTGTCTGCAACAGTCCTTGAGCAGACCAAGGGTAAAAAGGTTATTGTATACAAATACAAGAGAAAAACCGGATACCACAAGAAAAATGGCCACAGACAGTTGTACACCAAGGTGAAGATCGACAAGATCAATGCGTAGGCAGCTATGACGACCGTGGTGGTCCGCAAGGACAAAGAGGGATCCTACAAAGGATTTTACTGTATGGGACATGCGGAGTACGCCAGAAAAGGCAAACCCGATATCTTATGTGCAGCCATATCGGCGCTTACCATCGGTACGGTCAACTCCCTGGACGAACTGGCCGGAGAGAAGATTACGGTGGCATCGGATGAAAAGACCGGGTTTCTCAAATGTGATTTTGAGGGTATTTTACATGAAAAATCCAGTTTCCTGATGGATTCCATGGTATTTTCCCTGGAAAACCTGAGCAGGGAATACGGCAGGAAGTATTTGCAAGTTAAATTCGAGGAGGTGTAGACCATGTTTCATATGAACCTTCAATTTTTCGCCCATAAAAAGGGAGTCGGTTCCACCAAGAACGGCAGAGATTCCGAATCCAAGAGACTGGGTGCGAAGAGAGCTGATGGACAGTTCGTAAAGGCTGGAAATATTCTTTACAGACAGCGCGGAACGAAGATTCATCCCGGCGTCAATGTAGGAAGAGGGGGCGATGACACCCTGTTCGCACTTGTTGATGGGATTTTGCGTTTTGAGCGTAAGGGAAGAGACAAGAAGAGAGCTTCTGTCTATCCTGTAGAGAAATAAGGTAAAATGTTACGGACTCCAGACTGTTGCGTTTGGAGTCCGGTTTTTTGCACGCGGCGCCGGGAGAAAAGGATGGCCGGTGCAGGAGCAGCAAAAAAGGACATTTTCCCGTTCCATTCCGGGATATGTGAAATGAGAGGTAGCGTTCATGTTTGCAGACAGAGCCAAAATCTATGTCAGGAGCGGAAAGGGCGGCGATGGCCATATCTCCTTCCGGAGGGAAAAATATGTGCCTGCGGGCGGGCCTGACGGCGGTGACGGAGGCCGGGGAGGAGATGTCATTTTTGTCGTGGATGAAGGGCTCAACACCCTGGTGGATTTCCGCAATACCCGCAAATACAGGGCGGAGGATGGTGAGCCTGGAAACAAGAGAAACTGCCATGGAAAAAACGGACAGGATATTGTCATAAGGGTTCCTGTGGGAACGGTGATCAAAGAGGCGGAGAGCGGCCAGGTGATTGTTGACATGTCCGGGGACAACAGACGGGTGGTACTGCTGAAAGGGGGGCGCGGAGGCAGCGGAAACCAGCACTATGCCACCAGCACCATGCAGGCGCCCAGATATGCCCAGCCCGGCAGACCTGCCAAGGAGCTCACGTTGCTGCTGGAGCTGAAGGTCATTGCGGACGTGGGGCTGGTGGGCCTGCCCAATGTGGGAAAATCCACCCTTTTGTCCCGGGTGTCCAACGCCAGGCCCAAGATTGCCAATTATCATTTTACCACCTTAAATCCTCATTTGGGCGTGGTGGACCTGGATGATGCCAGGGGGTTTGTGATGGCGGATATTCCGGGGCTTATTGAGGGAGCTTCCGAGGGTGTGGGGCTGGGCCATGAATTTCTGCGCCACATTGAGCGGACCAAGGTTCTGGTGCATGTGGTGGACGCCGCCGGCACGGAGGGAAGGGATCCCATAGAAGATATCTATGCCATTAACAGAGAGCTGGAAGCCTATAATCCGGAGATTGCCAGACGGCCTCAGGTTATCGCCGCCAACAAGGTGGACGCGGTTTTTGATCCGGAAAACAATCCCGTGGATGCCATCAGGGCGGAGTTTGAGCCCAAAGGAATGGCGGTCTTCCCCATCTCCGCAGTCAGCGGCCAGGGGCTGAAAGAACTGCTGTACCATGTGAGCCGGATGTTGGAGAACCTGGGGGATGAAGTGAAAGTGTTTGAACAGGAATACTTCCCGGAGATGGCGGCATTCCAGAATTCCAACGATCCTTACACCGTGGAATATGACAGTGACAGGGAAGAGTATGTGGTGGAAGGGCCCCGGATAGAGAAAATGCTGGGCTACACCAACCTGGAGAGCGAGAAAGGGTTCTCATTTTTCCAGAATTTCCTCAAGACCAACGGCATACTGGAGCAGCTGGAGGAGCTTGGGATCAAGGACGGGGATACCGTCCGCATCTATGGCTTTTCCTTTGAATACTATAAATAAGAGGGCGGACAATTTATGACGAGCAAACAGAGAGCATATCTGAGGGGGCTTGCCAGCACTCAGAGCTGTGCCTTCCAGGTGGGAAAATCAAGCCTGACCCCGGAGCTGACGGCGGCCATAGGGGAGGCCCTGGAAAAGAACGAACTGGTGAAGATTAATGTGTTGAAAAACTGTGCGGACGATCCGGGGGAGATCAGCCAGATGGTGGCGGAGCGGACCCGCTCCCAGGTGGTGCAGGTGATCGGGAATAAATTTGTGCTGTACAAGCCAAGCAAGGACAATCCCAGAATCCTGCTTCCCAGACAGTAATGGCACGGATCGGTATTATGGGAGGCACCTTCAACCCCATCCACACAGGACACCTGATGCTGGCAGAGTGGGCCAGAGAGGGGGCAGAACTGGATGAGGTGTGGTTTATTCCCACGGGAACGACGTATATGAAAGCTTCCCTGGAGAGTGCCAGTGCCGCCGCAGGCATGCCCGGCAGGGAGCGCCTGCACATGGCCTGTCTTGCGGTGGAGGACAATCCGGCCTTTCACTGTCTGGATCTGGAGGTTCAGCGGGAGGGCCGTACTTACACCTATGAGACACTGGAGCAGCTGAAGGAGAGGTACCCTGGGGATGAGTTTTTCTTTATCACAGGGGCGGACTGCCTTTTTTCCATAGAAAACTGGCGGTATCCTCAGAGGATTTTTCAGTGTTGTACCCTCATTGCCGCAGTTCGGGGGGAATACACCCTGCCCCGGATGGAGGAGAAGAAGAGGGAGCTGGAGATGAGTCTGGGAAGGGTGATTCTGCTTCCCTTTCCCGCTGTGGACATTTCCTCCACAGAGATTCGCAGGCGCATCCGCCAGGGCAGGTCCGTCACGCTGCCGAAGGCCTCACGGTTGATAAAGTTGGCCCAGCGGCCAATGATCTGGCCCAGCAGCAGGCCCATCACCGCCAGGTCCGTCATGGCGCTGAATTTGAGTTTTTTCAGCCGGGTAAAGAAGAAGACCGTCAGGGCCCCGGCAATAACGGTGCCGTAAATGGCGATGCCGCCGTCCCAGATGGCGACGATGCGGCCCCAGTCCAGGCCCCCCTCGGCGTCCCGGTAGAGGTCCAGGTAGAACAGGACGTAGTAGATGCGGGAACCCAAAATACAGCAGGGCACCGCCCAGAGGACGAAATCCAGCACGTGGTCCTCCGTCAGGCCGTAGCGCTTGGCCTGCTTCATGCACAGTATCAGGCCCGCCAGGAAGCCCAGAGCCAGAATGATGCCATACCAATAGACACCGTGACCGATGTGAATGGCAATGGGGTCCGGATTGAATTCCCAATCTCCGAAAAGGCCGGGAAAGCTGATGGGCATATTTTTCAGGGCGGTCAGTTCAGGAGCGGACATATCAAGCCTCCTTAGGGACAATTTCGCTGAGGGAGGACCGTTCCGCCGTCACGTTGTCTCGGAGAAAGGCCAGCACATCCTCCTGCGTGACGCTGTCGAAGACCTCAGGGAAGCGGAAGGGGTCATAGCCGCCAAAGTACCCTTCCGTCAGGGACACGGCAATATTTTCAAAGGAGTTCAGCCCCCGGAGGCTGGAGCCGAAGCTGGCCCGGAGCGTCCGCTGAAAAAACTCCCCGTCCACGCCCTGGCGGACCAGGCGGTCCGCCTCCTCCTGAAGTGAGGCGGCCGCGGCCCGGGGCTCCTTCCTTTCGCCGCCGGCGTAGAGAAAGGCCGCGCCGGGCATCAGCTCAAAGGCCCCGCCGAAGCTGGAGTTGATGATTCCCTGGCTGTAAAGCCGCTGGTAGAGGGGGCTGGACTCGCCGAAGAGCAGGTCGCAGGCCAGGTCTCCCAGCACCATGGTCCGGAGGCGGTCCTCCCCTTCCTCCGCGGGGCGGCATTTATAGCCCTTCAGGAACTGGGGGCTGGAAACCTCCATGGCCAGGCGGATTTCCCGCTCCGCCGGGGTCTCCGGCTCCAGGCCGTAGTCCCGGGGGATTACGGGACCGCCCTCCTTGGGAAGCACCCGCTGGGCCAGGCCGGACACCTTCACGGGGTCCACGCCGCCCACCACGGTCAAAATCATGTTGGAGGGGGTGTAGAACGCCTTGTGGCAGTCGTAGAGGGTCTGGGGGGTGATCTGCCGGATGCTCTCCAGGGAGCCCACCACCGGCACGCGGGCCGGGCTGTCCTGATACAGCCGCTCCATCAGGTTGGCGTACACCCGCCAATCCGGATCGTCCTCCGTCTCCTGGATTTCCTGGGCAATGATGCCCTGCTCCCTGTCCACGCTCTCCTGGGTGAAATAGGGCGTGGACACAAACCGCAGCAGGATGCGGAGATTTTCATAGAAATTGGCCGTGGAGGTAAAATAATAGGCGGTCATGGCGTTGCTGGTGAAGGCGTTGTCCGAGGCCCCGTTCCGGGCGAAGGACTGCATGACGTTTTCCGAGGCCATGTCGAACATTTTGTGTTCCAGATAATGGGCGATGCCGGCGGGGGTTTCCCGCCACCGGCCCTCCGTCTGGAAGCGCAGGTCCATGCCGCCGTACCGGGCGGAAAGGCGTAGCTCTTGGCGTGGAAGGGCTTGCGGACCGTCACGACCTCCAGGCCGTTGGGAAGGGTCTGCCGGAAAACCGTTTCCCCCAGACGGGGATACTCCGCCATTTTCATGCGCAGCCCTCCTTTCCCTTCAAAAAGTAAATGGTGTCGGGCTTGACGGACTCCGCCGCCGCCCGGACCCGCTCCGGGGTCACCTCCGCCAGGGCGGCGATCAGTCCCGGGATCGTCTCGTCGCTGCCGGCGGCGGCCTGTCCCATGACGAAGTCCTCCATGGACCCGGCGGAGTCCTCCATGGTCCGCAGGCTGTTGACCAGGGACTGCCGCGCGCCCTCGATTTCCCAGTCCTCCCAGTCTCCCCGGCGCAGGGCCTCCAGCTGGCGCAGGATTTCTTCCACCGCCCGACCGTAGTTCTGGAACTCGATGCCGGAGGACACGGTGACGAGGCCCTTGAGCCGGTGGTAGGCGCTGTCGGCGTAGTAGCACAGGCTCAGCCGCTCCCGGACGTTTACGAAGAGCTTGGAGGTGGTGGCCCCGCCGAACATGGCGTTCATGAGCATGG
>OFHP01001612.1_pt1 | contig 10320 bp, 9 predicted proteins | sample 1521651 | NCBI WGS metagenome assembly OFHP01 (sample SAMEA3504105, study PRJEB24116) | mouse gut metagenome | biome: mouse gut; feature: mouse-associated habitat; material: faeces | place: Denmark | collected 2011 | reverse complement strand
GTCTTCGCCCGCGCGGCCGGTGTCGTTGTGGCGTGCCATCAGTCGCGCGGTTTTACGATGAGTGTGGCCATTTCCGAGCCGGTGAAGATGCTGCGTGCCGTGCGTGCAACATCGTCGGCAGTGACGGCGCGGCGCCGTGCGAGTTCGCTTTCGGGGCTCTCGCGGTGCATTTCCGCAGCAGCGAGACGGCGCGCCATGCTAAGCGGCGACATTTCCTCGGCGGCGTAACGGGCTTCGAAACGGCGTACGGCGCGTTCGAGCTCGCGGGACGAGATAGATGCAGGGTCGGTGAGCGCGAGGGCTTCGGCCAGAAGGCAGTCGCGCGCCCGCATGATGCTTTCGTCGTCGGAGGGTATTATGCGGCAGTCCATCATCAGCATGCCTTCGTGTTCCGAGCCCATTATCGAGGCTTCGGCGTCGCACAGCAGGTCGGGGTAGCGGGCCATTACGTTGCGGTGCAGGCGCGCCGCGCGGCCGGCCGAGAGCAGGTCGGTGATTATGTCGGCTTCGGTGTAGCCGGGCTGAGAATAGCCGGCCATGGGCCACGCCATGAGCAGCAGCGGCTGGGGCACGGCGTCGTGCACGGTGCGGGTGAGGCTGTCGGCGCTGTCGTGTCGGCGGAACACCTCTGCGGGCATGCGCCGTGGGGCTACGTCGCGGCGCGGAATGTCGCCGAACCATTTTTCCACGAGGCTGCGCAGGCGCTCCGGCTCTACATTGCCGGCGCATGATAGCACGGCGTTGTTCGGCGCATAGTGCGAATAGAACCACGAGCGCACGTCGGCGTCGGTGACACGTTCGATATGTGCCGGTTCAAGGCCTATGACAGGCCACGAATAGGGGTGGGCGGGAGAGTAGAGCATGTCGCGCAGTTCGTGCATCACTCGGCCGTAGGGGCGGTTGAGCACCGTTTCCTTGAATTCCTCTACCACGACCGAGCGCTGCACTTCGAGCACCTGCGGGTTGAACGACAGGGCGAGCATGCGGTCGCTCTCGGCGCGCAGCGCGGTCTCGATGTTCTGCGCCGGCATCAGTTCGTAGAAGTTGGTGTAGTCGGGGCTCGTCCATGCGTTGTTCACACCGCCGGCGCGCTCGAGCGCGCCGTTGAAGTCGGGTTCGTGTGCCGAGCCGCCGAACATCAGGTGCTCGAACAGGTGCGCCATGCCGGTGAGTTCGCGCGATTCGTCGCGCGAACCCACATCGTACATCACATCTACGGCTGCCATGGCAGTGCGTGTGTCGTAGCTGTGTACGACACGCAGGCCGTTGTCAAGCGTGAAGCGGACGGTTTTGCTCATTCTGCAGGCAGGCGGTTTCAGGCCTGCGGTTATTCTACGATTTTCATTTTAAGGATGCGCACGTCCTGGCGTGGGCGGTCCTGCGGTCCGGTGGGCACTTTTTCGATGCTGTCCACCACGTTCATTCCACTCACCACTTCGCCGAACACGGTGTACTGGCCGTCGAGGTGCGGTGTGCCGCCCACGGTGCTGTAGGCCGTGCGCTGCTCGGGAGTGAGCGATGCGGGTTTGGCAGCGGCTTCGCTCTCGGTCTCGGCCACGAGACGCTTCTGAAGGCTGTCCAGACCGGCGTGGTCGCCGGTCTGCTGCATCTGCATGATTTCGGCACGGTGCTGCTGCACTTTGCTGTTGAAAATCTGCTGGCGTGCGCTCTGCTGCATGTATTGCTCCATTTGGGCAAGTTCGCCTTCGGAGAGTTTTTTTCCGGTCACGACGTAGAACTGCGAGCCGCTGCTCTGCCTGGCCGGGTTCACCTGGTCGCCCTGACGTGCTGCGGCAAGCGCGCCGCGCTTGTGGAAGTGTCGTGAATACACTATCTCAGCATCTATTTTATAATCGGGGCCGCCGGCGCCGAGCTGCTGTCCGGGGCGGGCGTTGCGCGAGTCGGGATCGCCGGCCTGTACCATGAATTCATTGATTACGCGGTGGAAAAGCGTGCCGTCGTAATATCCTTCTTTCACAAGTTTCACGAAATTGTCGCGGTGCCGGGGTGTGTCGCCGTATAGCATCACGGTGAAATTGCCCATGGTGGTTTCCACTTCCACCTTTACGTCGGAACTGTCGGTTGTCTGTGTCATTGCTGTGTCGGTTTGCTGCCCTTGCGTGCTGTCGCCGCCGTCGGAATTGTCGGCTGCGGCCTGCGTGCCGCAGCCGGCGAGACCCATGGCCACGGCGAGGGGCAAGAAATATTTTTTCATAAGCGGGTGTGTTTGGCCTACAGGCTGTCGGTGCGCGGGTACAGGCGCTGATACATGCGGCGGAAGTTGCGGTCGGCCGCACACCGCTGTTCTGCGTCGTCTTCGTAGTTGTCGCCATAGATGCCGCGCATGAGCGACGGCAGGTAGCTGTGTTCGCGGTCTTTGTCTATAGTGGCGGCCACGAGGCGTTCCACGGCTGCGGCATAACGCTCCGTGTCTATGGCGTGAAGATAGCGTGCGGCGCTGGCTGTGAACTGGCCGCTGTGGTCCACAGTGGTCATGTTGTCTACGATGGCGTCGAGGTCTTCGTCGCTGCAGTTGTCGATGTTGTTGGCGAGGTACTCGTAAGTGGCCAGGCCGTCGGGGTCCTGCCGGAGCAGTTTGATGTCCTGTTCTGTCATGATGCAGTAGGTATTGTATCGCAAAGATACAATTTTTATTTTACCGCTCCAAAAAGCATGCGTTTATTGCTCCGGGCAGAGTTGTCAGCGCGCTATTTTCCTGACATCTCGTCCTGCGTCCGTCGTTACCTCTAAGATGTAGATGCCGCTGTCAAGAGCCGGTTTCAGCGTGCCGCCTGCGGCTACCCTTACGGGGGCGAGCGTTTCGCGCCCCGTTGTGTCGAGCACGCGTATAGTGGCGTCCGCTGCGCATCTTATCTCGCCGTCGGCGTAGCTCCATGTCGTCCTGTCTGTCACGGCATCGTCCGCCCCTGCCAGCTCCCACGGATGCACAATAGACTCGTCGGCCGCCCACAGCAGGTTCTCGTCGGCGTCGACTACGCCTTGCAATATGATGTACCACCATGAAAGCGCTGTGCCTGGCATGGCTGCTAATGGTGCGAAAAATAGGGCTGAGAAGGAAGTGCCGGCTTCACCTATTCCGTCAATGAAATTCCAAAGATAGATCTTATCGCATACAATTTTTTTCCGTTGTATGCCTGTGTTGACAATGTATGTAACATCGTATATGAGCGACTGGAAGTGATAGAATCCGTATACAAAATTGCCGTCTTCATCCCGTCTTTTTTCAGACCAGCCGAGAAATTCAATTACAGATCCTTTTTCAGCCGAGAAATCGAATACAAGAATGCCTTCTGTAGGCAGATGTTCCGGGTCGACCTCATATTGATATGTATAGCTAAGTATCTCGTTGTAAATATCATTTTCAAATCCTGAAAACTCTCCCGGGCGATAAAAGACTTTAGTTCCGTCCTGACGAATATATGCTATAATCGGGTCAAGCGCCTCGTTGCGGTTGTCCGGCTCCACTATGCGGCATGTATGCCACTCAATGCCGTCGATATTTACGGTTTCCGAAAGTCTTATCCCTAAAGTGATTCTCTTGTAGCGTTTTTCGGGTGGGATATATGTATGCGCCTCATACCACCACGTCTTGCCCGGCTCCACGAGCGGTTTGTATTCATATGCCTGTCCCTGCGCGAAAAGCGCGGTGCATGTGGATAATGAAATTATAAGTATGATAATTGCTTTTTTCATTTCGTGGTATGGGTGTTGTTAGAGTGCTATTTTCTTTACTTCTCGTCCGCTTTCGCTCTTGGCCTCCACTATGTAGATGCCTGCTTCGAGGTTCAGGCTCATCGTTGCTCCGGCGGCTATGTGTGTGGGTGCTACCACTTCGCGTCCCGTTGTGTCGAGCACGCGTATAGTGGCGTCCGCTGCGCATCTTATCTCGCCGTCGGCGTAGCTCCATGTCGTCCTGTCTGTCACGGCATCGTCCGCCCCTGCCAGCTCCCACGGATGCACAATAGACTCGTCGGCCGCCCACAGCAGGTTCTCGTCGGCGTCGACTACGCCTTTCAGTTCTACGCCCCAATAGCCGCAGCAACGAATACTTGTAGTAGGCAGGAAAAAGAATCCGCCCCAATCACCTTCATTATTTATATGTCCGATGCCATCTATAAAGTAGTAGCTTAATACATTGTCAGAGCAACTTTGTATTTTACGTTCAGTTCCAAAGAATGTGAAGTAAGACGTGTCAATGACAGTTAAATCTAAATAATGTAATATGTTTATGCCAGCTTCGACATTCTTGCTCATGTCCATAAGCAAGAATTCATAAAACTCGTCGGTACACCACCAAGGCCATGATATAAGCTGGTCATTAAGAATTTTATCATAAGGTTCTTCGTCGATGGATGGATAGTTGTTGTAAACATATACTCTTGTACCCTCTTGACGTATATACGCTATGATAGGTGATAGTGTCTCTGCTCGGTTGTTAAGGTTTACGAACCTGCAGCAGCCCCACTCTGTGCCGTTGATATTTTCAGACCCTGAAATGCGTATTCCTATTGCAACCCGTTCTATTCTATGTTCTCCCGTAGGTGTTCTACTGGCCTCATACCACCACGTCTTGCCCGGCTCCACAAGCGGTTTGTATTCATATGCCTGTTCTTGCGCGAAAAGCGCGGTGCATGTGAATAATGAAATTATAAGTATGATAATTGCTTTTTTCATTTCGTCAAGTATAATGGTATTTTGTTGTCGTGTCTGAATATCGACCCTCTCGCTCTTGTCATAAAGCCTGATTTTATTATTAATGAGGTAGAATGGATTTCAAGTATAGCGGATTTCTCTAATTTAAGCCCGATAATTTCAACTTTACCTTTGCATATAATCGTAAGTTTCCCTCCTGGTTTTATGGTCGTGCCATCATATAATTTAACATTTCCGGTTGATTCTATTGTAACATGCGCTCCATCTTCAATGATTGCCATACCCTCATGACTGATGGGTCTTGTAGAATATTCTCCGCAATAAACATCACCGGCAAAAATATAATGTCGGGATTTGTTAAATTTTATATTTTGGAGTGTGAGAGGCATGAACAATGGTAGGATGGAACGTCCATATACCGACATTGCTACATTTGGCGGAATGGTGTCGATGATATGGCTTGTTTTTCCGGCAATACAATTTGAGGTGATTGTCTCATTATTTAAATTTCGGGTTGTAATAATGCATCCGTCTTCCGGTATATTTGCAAGTGTGTGCGAATTGTTGCGGCTTAGGCACTCTATTTTCTTGGGTACTTTTACCCAGGGTCTTGTCAATGGGTCGCCGAGGAGATTGTGGGCAAGCTTTATATGGTGGTTTGACTCTTCAATATTCTTACCTACGGAGATGTAAATGGATTTTGATTTTGCTTCAGCAGCACCTAATGTTATAGGAGTGAGTTGAGCCTCAGATGTCAATTGCTCCAAGAATTTTGCATACATAAAATTAGATGGTTGCGGTATTATGCTCTCTCTTGTATATCCAAGGAAGGCTACTCCTCCATAGTCTTTACCCATGACATATGACTCTCCAAAATTCTTCGAAAGGTCATAAGTTGTATAGTCATCCTTGTAAATGTCGAAAGGCATAGTGGTGCAAGCCACGGAATAAGACCAATGAGGGTGTGTTCTATTCTTTAGATTGTCAAGAGAATATTCGCCTTCGTCCCAAAGCCATCCATCCGCGTATTCGTTATGTAACGCTTGAACTCCATATGTTCCAGGCGAATTAATCGAATTGTATGTCATAGATACACCTTCTGGTTTCCCATGGCCTTGAAAATCAACATATCCAAAATTCTGCCTGTTCAGATGGTTTATTATGTCAGTTCCTTTAGGATAAGCATAATTTTGATAAACAATTGTGGTGTCTTTGTACAATTTTGCGATTAAGTCTTTGTCGTATTCGTTGAAATATTGATTGAAATTTTTGTTTACAGCGGCATACGCTTTGTTGAGATACGAAGCATCGCCCAAGCCTGGATTCATTTCATATAAAAGCAGTTTGTCGATGAAAGCATTTACGTCATCCACTGATTTACAGGTCAAGCGGCCGATATTGATTTCATAGTCATAATCGGTTATAATGTCGGTTGTGCCCAAATGGAAAGGAATATCCTGCCCTACAATAGTAGAGCCACCCTTCGGCCGCCACGAATTGTTTAGTTCACCAAAATACAGGTCGGATGGGGTTCTGACTTTCTTCCCGGACTCGAAAGGCTCGGCAGTTCCGTATCTTATAGGCAGTTGCCCGCCGAGTAGCACATGTCGGGTGGCAAAATTGGAATAGGCATAAGATAGGAAGCTACGCAATTTTCCGGCATCGTCGTTAAGGTCGGACACCACATCGCCGTCGGCGAACTGCGAGTGAGATAGTATGTCCTCGATGCAGACTACATTGGCGGTGTAGCCTGCCGATTTTCGGTAGGCGGCAAGGCGTTCGAACGCCCGCTTGAAATTGCGCGTCGTCACAATAATATATTCGTAAGGGCCATCGCCAATGAACGGAAGTTTTCTGCGAACTTTCTGCGGCGATTGCTTGGCAATATTGCCTTCCACTTCGGCAGGATTTAAGACCTTGCGTTTAAGCTCCTCGGCGGATTCCTCGGCTATGGACATGTCGGCAGGGAATACGGGTCGAGGAGTCAGCTGCGAGACGTCGTCCTGAATCGACCATGACAGGGCTATGTCCATGTCGTAGGCGAATGTGACGGCATTGTTCATGGCGTCGTACTGCACAGGGTGTATCGCCACCGCCACTGTCTTGTTTATGCCCGCGCTGTAGCTTTCGCCAACTATCTCGGCGATGGGTGCGGGGGTGGAGCGGGTGTACAATGCAGGGTTGGCATGCGTGATGCTTTCGCCGCGGCCGTCGGTGCTGCCCGGTTCCTGATTGGGGAATGGCAGATGCGGCAGTTCGTGTCGGCTTTGCCCCGTCACGCGGGTTTCGATGTTGAATTTCTCGGAGTTGTAGGGCACAGAAAAGTGTATTATTTTCACAGGCAGCATCGGAGCGCCGCTTTCTCCACCGCTAAAAAGACCCTCGGTGGAAATTTTGCTGTAATGGGCATTGCCGAGTATTGCGGATTCTATGCACAGCGAGTTTTTGTCAAATTGCACGTGTGCCGACGTGGCATCCGATGCGTGTGCCATGCACGCGGAAAGAATGCAGATATATGACAAGGAGAGCAGACGTTTCATTTACCGAGAGTGTTAGCGGGTTATAATCATTCGTCGTGTGCCGAGTTCGCAGCCGTCGGCAATAAGAGTGTAGATGTACATGCCTGCGTTGTATTCGTCGGCTGAAACGCTTATTGTGCCGTCGAGGAGACGGGTGTCAAGTCGGTAGGATTTTATCTGAAGTCCCTGCAGGTCGTACACATATATGCATGCTTCGGATGCGCCCTCGGGCAGACGATAGTCTATGCTGCTTACGCCGGTGCACGGATTGGGAGTGTTTTGTCCGAGGTATGGGTTTTCTGCTTCGGCGTTGTCTATGCCTGCCTGCGCAGCCCGCGTCCGGGAGGGCTCGAGACCGGCGTCGGCACGTAGTTCTGCTATCTCTGCCGACAGGGTGTTTATGGCTTCTACGAGCAGCGGAATCATGCCCACGTAGTCTATGTACGATTCGCCCGCCTTATCGGTGGACACCAAGGCCGGAAAAGCCTCTTTCAGCCCGTCGAGCCTCAGGGCATACACTTCGTTTGTCGTGGCGGCTTCGTCGCGCAGCGCGGCGTAAAACGCGGCATCCTCGGCGTCTTTCTGCAGGAAGCCTTTTGCTGCGGCTTTTGCCGGCGCGTGGCTTGCGGTGGCGGGCTGCGTGTGCCTGAATGCCTGTAGTGTGTTTAGGAGTGCCACCACATCCGGCATTTCATCTTGTTGTGCGTCGGCTTTTTTCGGTCGCGTGATTATGTTGACGGCCTTTGTCAGGTAGGCCGGAGCTATTATTTTATGGTTGAAGTTTAGGTTAAGGCTCTTGTGGTCGTCGTATGCGAATATGGTGTCCATGGCTTCCGGCCCTGTCGTGAGACACGTGCCGTGCTTTCCGTGAAGCCATAGGCGGTCGGTGTCTGTATCACCTGCCTCGCCTGCCATTACGTTGAGCGTGTACAATGAAGCGGCATCGCCGAACGCTATGCGTGCCCCTGCTGCGTATTCTCCGTAGGGCCCTCTGATTTTAATTTTTGTAATTGTGTCAAGCTGAGCATCCGGAACCGATGATATATCAATGGTCTTTGTTCCGAGCAATAATTGGTCGTGATGGTTGATTTCAAGTTGTGCTAATGCGCAAAATGACACGGAAAAAGCTAATAGCGATGCAAGACTTCTTGTTTTCATGGCGGAAATATAGGTTTTTGCAAACCTACGTTTTTTTATTCACAAAAACAACGCCTTTAATGTTAAAAAATACTAAGAGGATGTTTCGTGATATCTGTTAAAGCGCAGGTTGACAAAAAGACGCCAAGACAGCGCCATTGTTAAACTTGCCATCAATCGAATCATCAAATAATATCTGTCAAAGTGGCGTCAAAGGCTTCGCCTCCAAAAAATTTTAGTGTCTTTATCCCTTCGTCTCAGTCACATAGCCACCGCTATGCTCCATCGTCTCAGGGATAAATCCATCTCAAACTTTTTGGCCTGCGCCTTAACAGATATTATGAAACACCCTCTAAAGGCAAATATCGTTGCTCAAGCGCTGCTATTCAGCAGGAAATCAATTGTTGCCGAGGCGCATGCGCACGTAGCCTATGAGGAAGTCGGCGAGACGTTCCATGGGCATAGAGGAGGAGTCGACGGTGAGGTCGTAGCTCCGGGCGTCGCCCCAGGTCTTGTCGGTGTAGAAGTTGTAGAACGATGCACGCAGCTTGTTGGCCCGGCGTGCGAGCGCACGCGCCTGTTCAGGGTCGGCTGCGTCGTTGCGCTCGATTATGCGTCGAATGCAGTCGCTTTCGGGGGCATGGACGAAGATGTTGACGGTGTTTGTCGCATGGCGCAGCACATAGTCGGCGGTGCGGCCCACGATTACGCAACTTTCGCGCTCGGCTATGCGGCGTATGCAGTCGCATTGGGCCTTGTATATGCTGTCGGCGCTGATGCTGGTGGGATCGGAGTACCACGACATGGGGTTGTAGCCGTGGGCAAAGGAGAACACTCCAGATATGAAGCGCGGCATGCGTTCGTCGTTTCTCTCGAAATACTCCGGTGCGACGCCCGAATGGCGGGCGGCTTCGAGCAGAAGGCGTTTGTCGTAGAACGGTATGCCGAGACGTTCGGCCACGAGGCGTCCGAGCACGCGTCCGCCGCTGCCGAATGAGCGGCCTATGGTGATGGCGAAATTGTTGTCCATGGCGTGGGATGGTTTTAGAGCTTTGGCAAAGGTAGCAAACGGCGGCGATATATGCAATGTGCCTACCTGAAAAAAGTGTGGGCTTTTGGAGGGTGTTGTTAAACACCCTCTTATTCCATGTCGCGGCGCAGCTGCCAATGGATGCGCATTGCGGCGGCACGGCGGCCGTCGGCATGCAGGATTTCGCATTCGGAGCAGCCGTCCGGGCGGTCGGCTATGCGCAGCGTGGCCTGATCGCCGTAGCGCAGCTCGTGGTTGAACGCTATGTCGAGCCTCCGCACGGCGTAGCGGTCGTGGTGGGCGAGCGGCCAGTGGTCGAGCACGCGTGCGAGGTAGCGCACGGTGTTGACATGACGGTTGAAGTCGATGTCGGTGTAGCCGAAGCGAATGGGCTCGGACGTGGCTTCGGCGCCTAACGGGGCTAACCGCCGCGGGTGTGCCACAGGGCACGGACGGTCGTGGCAGGGGATGGCATCGCGCTCGAAGGCCGAGAGGTCGGCCATGGTGCGGCGGTTCATGTCGATGGCCACCCATGTTGAGCGTCCGGCGGCAATGGCTGCGCCTCCTGGCTCCACCATGTCGAACGCTCGTTCGGAGAAATGGCGGTTGTAGGATTCTATCCAGGTGTTGAGTGCATAGTCTTCGTTGATGCGTGGAAAACGCATCACTTCGAGGCTGATGCGGCTCAGCACCCAGCCGATGCCGGCCGTGCGCAGCTGTTCGTAGCCCACTTCGAGGCAGTTGGCGTGGCGGGTGGCAATTTCGATAATCCGCTGCACGAGCAGTGTGGCCGGCATGAGCGAATGGGCGTCGGTCTCGCCTGCGGTGAGGTTGTAATGGCTGTTGTAGAGTGCCTGGCGCATAATGTGAATCTTTTCTATAAAAACGGCGGCGGTAGCGGTTTTGTTGTCATGTGCGGTCGTTTTTTTGTGTGGTTTTTATGCGACGAGGGGCGCGCCG
>OFHP01001606.1_pt1 | contig 10345 bp, 9 predicted proteins | sample 1521651 | NCBI WGS metagenome assembly OFHP01 (sample SAMEA3504105, study PRJEB24116) | mouse gut metagenome | biome: mouse gut; feature: mouse-associated habitat; material: faeces | place: Denmark | collected 2011 | reverse complement strand
CTGAAATATCGGAATCATTTCCACAATGTAATGGGGCTGTCGGGAAATAGATAGTCCCATATTCTTTAGCCAATGCCAGGGATTTCTTATAGCACGAAGATAAAATCTGCTCCTCTCCGTGATTACCGTCCTCCCAAACAGGTCCTACAGTACGGATAACATACTTGGCATCCAGCTTGAATCCTGGGGTAATAACTGCGTCACCAAAATCAATGCGCCGATTTTCTGTCTTGCCACAAGCAACTCATATCCGGATTTTTTATGTATTCCGCTGTCAACGCCAGAGCCGATGACAGGGTTAGGATTTGCAGTGTTTACCACCGCATCTACTTGCATATTTACTATATCATTTCGTACTATTTCAAAAGGCATAGGTGACCTCCTTGTTCAGAAGCAGGTCGGTTAATCCTGCAACATATCTAAATACATATCCAATCTGGCATTGATGTATCCTGCAAACAGATTTTCCATCGCGGAAAGATTATGTTTTACATGATACTCATCAAATGCATTGTAGTAGGCAATTCTATCTGTAAACTTAATATCTATAGGTGGGAATCCGGCTTTCATTAATTCAAGATTTACAAGCAGTCTTCCGGTTCTGCCATTACCATCAATGAAAGGATGGATGCCCTCAAACTCGATGTGAAAACGAGCCAGTTTTGTCACGATATGTTCTGTGCTTGCAGCAAAATCATATAGCAACCGTTCCATCTTCGGCTCAATAAGATACGGTTGCACAAGTTCATGCTGCGCGCCCATAATACGAACTGGAACTCTACGGTAGACACCACGGTCCTCTTTCTTATCTGCAAGAACGAGAGAGTGAATCTGTTTGATGATGCTCTCACTAATCGGAACATTATCTTTTACCAGTTCACTCACAAAATCAAATGCTTCTTTATGCCCGACTGCTTCCATATGGTCTTTTAACGGTTTCCTGTCAATCGTCAGACCACGCAAAACCATATCCGTCTCACGCAGGGTCAGGGTATTTCCTTCCATTGCATTTGAATTGTAGGTATACTCAATAATAAATTCCTCTGTCAGACGTTCCGCTTCCCCCACTGTCAGTGGGCGTCTGGCATCCAGTTCGCTTTTCTTCCTGTCTATAGCTGCCAGTAAGCTTTCTGCTGCTTTAAACCGTCCATCCGCCGGTTTTCCTGTCTCTGCCGGAATCATCCAGCGACGTCCTTCATGAATAACACCTGAAATCTTTCCTTCCGCGCATAATATACGCACACGCCTATCTGAAATTCCCCATTTCTCTGCAGCTTGTTTTACTGTCATATACATAAAAAGTACACCTCGCTTTCCACGACATTATGCCACTTTTTCGGAATAATATCAATATTATAGGAATAATAATCTCTAATCTTCGGAACAAAAAAAGACTCGAAAGTACATTTCCGTTTCCGAATCTTAATTTCTATCATAAGAACAACTTAAATTCCTATCATTAAAATTTGCGCACAAAGATTTGAACTTTTTGCCGACTTGTTACAATGTATAAGTGAAGGGCCAATATAAAATATAAGACGTCTTATAAACGGAGTGTTGATCAAATGACGAAAATCGAACTCGAAACCTGTATTGAAACGTACGGCAGGGACATCTATTCCTTCTGCAGGCAGCTTACCAAAAGCACGCTGGAGGCGGACGAACTGTATCAAGATACTTTTTTAAAAGCGGTGGAATTAAACGCTTCCATCCGTTCCGATCACAACCCAAAAAGCTTTCTGCTTTCTGTCGCCATCAGAATCTGGAAAAATAAACGGCGCAAATTCGCCTGGAGAAACCGGATCGCCGCAATGGATGCCTTGCCGGAGGGCGAGGCCAAAACGGCATGTCATCCGGAAAAAAGCAATCCGGAACAGCTGATTTTAAAACAGGAAGAAGCCGCGCAGATCCGGCATGCCGTAAACCGGCTGCCAAACCGGCTGAAAATCCCCGTTCTGCTCTTTTATATGGAAGATCTTTCGACAGCGCAGATTGCCGGCATTTTAAACATACCGGACGGAACCGTAAAAAGCAGGCTGCACCGGGCAAGAACGATTTTAAAAAAAGATTTGGAGGTAATTTTCGATGAAATCTATGGATGATATCTTAACCAACGCCCTTACTCCATCCGAGGAACCTGAGTTCCGGTTAAACCAGTCAATCATTGCACAGGCAAAGGAGGATCATTCTATGAAACCGAACAAAATAAAAAAATTTACTGCAATTGCATGCTCTGCGGCGCTTGTCCTTGCCGCAGGCTCCGTATCCATTTACGCCGCACGAAAACTGCTGCTCCCCAAAGCCGTGGAGAAACATTTTGCAGATCCCGGGCTGTTTGATGCCTTTTCCGGAGAAGACGCCGTTCTTATCAATGAAACACAAAGCTACGGCGGATATGACGTAACGCTCCTTGGCGTTGTCTCCGGAAAAAATCTTTCCAAATCCTTGGTCAGCTCATCTGACGGAATACACGAAGACAGAACCTACGCCGTCGTATCCATCCGCCATTCCGATCTTACGCCTATGCTGTCATCATCCACGGAAGAAAGCTTTCTGGTCTCTCCTTTGATCCAGGGATACGACCCGAACCATTACAACATTTTTACAATGACGGGGGCGTCTTCTTTCTGGGTGGAAGACGGTGTACAGTACCGAATCGCAGAATGCGACAATATCGAAATGTTTGCGGATCATGCTATCTATCTGTGCGTTTCCGAAGGAAGCTTTTACAACCAGGATGCCTACACATTCGATGAAGCCACCGGAACGATTGCAAGAAACGAAAGCTATGACGGGTTAAACGCACTGTTTTCCCTTCCGCTCGATCCTTCCAAAGCAGATCCTAAAGCAGCGGAACAAATGATCCGGAGCATATTAGAAGATGATCACACAGAAGAGAAGACCGGAGACTCCGAACATTTCGAAGACCCCGTATTATCTGAATTTTTTGACCGTCTGACACCGGAAAACATCGACGAATATGCCAGTCCTTTAGAAGAGACGAAACAAGTCCTGACGCCGGATCACAAAGGCATGGTCTCTTACTCCTTTGACGTAGAAGGCCGTTCCGGCGGAAGCTCATCCTCACACGTTTCCTGGTTATTCCCGGATGGCAAACCCGGAATGTCCCCGTCATTCGGATTCGGATATGAAGAATCGGAAGGCCTGGATTCCGTAACCATCGAAACGTACACATTAAATGAAGACGGAACCGTAACCGCACAAATTTATATTCCGAAATAAAGTACCCGTCTAAAAAGCCTAAAAAAGCACATCGCCTCTCTTTGAGAAAAGCGGTGTGCTTTTATACTGTCTGTTTTGGTCTAATCCAGCAGTCTTACCACGCAGACCGGCGTACGGTAGAATGCGTTGGAGATCTTAATTCCTGTTCTTTCACTGCTTGCATGCACGATCTGTCCGTTGCCGATATAGATTGCCACATGGCTGATCCTTCCTCCGCCGTAGAAGAAAAGATCTCCCGGCTGAGCCTCGCTTGCGCTGATTCGCCTGCCGTAATTTGCCTGTGCAGCAGATGAATGCGGCAGATAAATGCCGTATTTTGTATAGATAGATAAAGTAAACCCGGAGCAATCCGCGCCGTGCGTTAAGCTGGTACCGCCCCATACATAAGGATTGCCGACAAACTGGCATGCATAGGATACCAGGTCTACTTTGACATCGGAAACACCCTGACCGTATTTGACTTCCGTCATGGTCATTGCTTTATTCAATTCATTGGAAACCGTGACATAATCTGCGCTGACATAACCTTCTTCACTGTCCACGCTGACTTTTAACCATTCTCCCTGATCTTCAATGACTTCCACTTCTTCGCCTTCCGGCATCAGAGCCAGAATTTCACATTCCGTATTCGGCTCTTCCCTGACACGCAGCGTCGTCGTCGTACAGGTCGCTATGGTAGAGGATACTTCCGGCGCATAAGCTCTTGCTTCTGCTCCGGTCATCAGAAATTCGCTTTTTACATAACCGGTAACTTCTCCGGACTGAATCTGTGTCCAGTCGCCCTCGACGCCCAATATTTCACAGCCTGCATTGCCCGGCATCTTACCGACAAGCTCAGCGTCTTCTCCGGCTGCCTCCCGGACATTCAAATTGCCTTCTACCTTGGCGATGCCAAGGTTGGAATATCCGCAGACCGACGCTCCCGCGGCTGTTTTCGCAGCGTCCCCTGCCGAAATTCCCGCACTTTCCGCATCCATACAGGATGCCAGCGCAGACGATACTCCCGCATTGCCTCCTGCGACCGTTTCTATATTTGCTGCAATCTTCTGCGAAATCCCTGCCGTAATCCCCGTTGACGCTCCCGACTGAACGGGCATCGTAAGTAAAATCGCTCCTGCCGTTAATAATCCGACTAATTTCTTATTCCCGAATTTCATAAATTCCTCCTAAGACTGTTTTCTTCCTGCGTATCCGTTTCACTGTTAGAAGTATAGCAAGTGTGAGTCACAATGTCAACACATATTTGTAATATTTGTGTAATAATTTATGCCGGAAGTGATGTCCCTGTGCATCTGATTTTTCAATTCTTCCAGAGAATGAAATTTCCGTTCCGGTCTTACCCATTTTAAAAACTCCACTTTTATCTGCATTCCGTAAACAGATTCGCCGAAACCGAACAAATGCGTTTCGGCTCCCAAAGGATTTTCTCCCGCAATTGTCGGTTTACAGCCCAGATTGGTTATTCCTCCGTATACCTGCCCCGGCTTTTTTTCTATGCTTGTCCTCGTCACATAGACGCCGAACGGCGGTATCAGCTTTTCTTTCGGTACAAGCAGATTTGCCGTAGGCACATCCAGCGTTCTTCCGATTTCCCGTCCGTGCACCACGTTCCCCTGCAAAAAATAGTGATATCCCAGCAGATGATTCGCCGTCTGCAGCCTACCGGCTAAAATCTCCTCCCGAATCCATGTGCTGCTGATCTCTCTTAGCCCTTCTCTCACCTTTTCCACGACTTCCGCTTCATATCCGTAACGATTTGCAAGCTTTTTCAGCAGCAGATAATCGCCCTTTCGCTGATATCCGAAACGAAAATCCCGCCCTGCCACAAAACTTTTGACATGCAGCCGTTCGACGATCCATCGGATAAAATATTCCGGATCCATCTGCCTGATTTCCTCCGTAAACGGACATTCCAGCAGGTAGTCGATTCCATACTGCTCAAATAACTGCATTTTTTCATCATTGGTCGTAAGGACTTTACTTTCTTCCCATCCGCCGATCTTTTGCTGCGGCGGAACGTCAAATGTAAAAATTACGGTTTTTAACCCCGATTTCTTTTTATCTTTCAGATATTCCATCAAATGACCGTGTCCTCTGTGAATTCCGTCAAACTTTCCCAAAGAAACCACGGTATCTTCCGAAATATGGAACTCTGTCGTATGTCTGATATATTCCATGTCATTCTTCCTAAAACTGGATTTTTACAAAAACATCTTTTCCGGTTTAAATGCATTCTTCCCGATATCATAACGAAATAAACCGATAAACATCCCCTGTGCGTCATACATCCTGTAAATTCCCGAAGGCGCGCCGGATGCCGGACGCGTATGAGACGCCGGAAGTGTTCCGCCGTTTCGAAGCAGCTTTTCCATTCCTTTTTCTGCTTTTACCATGGGATAACCGTCCAGTACGGCGTCTACCGGCAGCAACAGATCCGAAATCTTTCGTTTTTTTTCATCCAGGCCTTTTACGATTGCTTCGATCTCACGCAGGCGGCAGGCATGTTCTAGCGTAAATCCTGCCGTTTCGGTCCGTAAAAGCTTCTCCATGCATCCGCCGCAGCCCGCTTTCTCTCCGATCTCATGGCATAATGTGCGGATATAGGTTCCTTTGGAACAGTGAACCTCCATAGAAACATACGGCAGGCGGATCCTGATTTGCCGAATGGAATAAATTTCAATCTCCCTCGCCTTTCGTTCTACCTCGATCCCGGCTCTTGCCAGATCACAAAGCTTTTTTCCGCCGACCTTTAATGCGGAATACATCGGGGGAACCTGTTTTAACTTCCCCGTAAAGCTTTGTATCATGCGCCTTAACTCTTCTTCAGAAATTTCGGGCGCCTGTTCTTTTAAGATACGCCCGGACATATCCTGCGTATCGGTCGCAATGCCCAGATGAAGCAGCGCCTGATAGGTTTTGTCTTTTTCTGTCAGATATCCGCATACTTTTGTCGCTTTTCCGATGCATACGGGCAGTACGCCTTCCGCATCCGGATCCAGCGTTCCCGTATGACCGATTTTCTTCTGTTTTAATATGCCGCGGAGCTTTGCCACTACGTCAAACGACGTATACCCCGCTTCTTTATATACGTTAATTATTCCGTCCATGTCTTACCGCCCGTAAGCTGCCGTTTGATTTCTTCCGTAATCGTACTTATAATCTCTTCCGGCGTGCCCTCCATAGAACATCCGGCGGCTCTGGCGTGTCCGCCTCCGCCGAATTTCACAGCAATTTCCGCCACATTGACGCGTCCGTTGGACCTTGCGCTGACCTTAAACGCTCCGTCTTGCGTTTCGTACAAAAACACCGCGGCTTCCACGCCTTTCGTCACGCGAAGCTGGTTGACAATACCGTCTAAATGCTTGGGCAGGACACGATACTGTCTCATATCTTCCATCGTAACCACAGAAGCAATCACCTTCTGATCCAAATAAAGCCTGCTCTCCGTCAGCGCCTTACCCAAAATCTGATTTTGTTCAAACGTCTTGGTATAAAACGTTTCGTCTATGATTTTAGAATAATCGATCCCGGTTTCCATCAGCTTTCCCGCAATTTCCATCGTCTTAGCCGACGTGCAGGAATACTGGAATACGCCGGTATCGTGCACAATACCCACGTAAATACATGCCGCGATATCTCTGGTCACATGTTCCCTGCCGATCAGCTCAAACACCAGCTCGGAAGTTGAACTTGCATGAGGATAGATATAATTTTCATCTGCAAAACTGTCGTTGCTGATATGATGGTCCACACAGATGGTCTTCTTCGCGGTTCTAAAATATTTTGCCGCTTCTCCCAGGCGTTCTGCATCGCCGCAGTCCTGCGCAATAAACAGGTCATATACACGGTCTTCTTCGCAGGAATTACGGATTTCTTCCGATTTCGGCAAAAACTTAAAAATATTCGGGATCGGTTCCAAATACAGATCCACATGGATCTTGGGAAAATTCTGACGGATATAATTGTATGTCGCCAGACAGGAACCTACGCAGTCTCCGTCCGGCCTGATGTGACCGGCAATCGCCGCCGTCTTTACTCCCGCTAACTGCGCCGCAAAATCCTCCATATCGTTACCTCCCGTTGACCTCGTCGATCTTTTTGGACATCTCAATTCCATACGCGATCGACTGATCTAAAATAAAACGGATTTCCGGTGTATTCCGCAGATTCAAATTTTTTGCAAGCTGCATGCGGATATAACCCTCTGCGCTTTTTAACCCTTTGACCGTATCTTCCTGCGCCTTCTCATCTCCCAGTACGCTGACATATGCCTTACATGTCTTTAAGTCCGGAGCCACTTCGACTGCCGTAATACTGGTCACCGGATGGATCCGGGGATCTTTGATTTCTCCGCGGATAATATTGCTTAATTCACGCATGACCTCCCCGTTGATCCTGGTATTTTTTATACTGTTTTTTCTCATATATCATGCTCCATTCCTGTTACTGTCTCGGAACTTCCACCATCTTATACGCTTCGATCCGGTCAAATTCCTGGATATCGTGAAATCCATCCAGTACCAGACCGCATTCATATCCGGTTTTTACTTCCTTCACATCGTCTTTGAATCGTTTCAGGGAAGCCAGATCGCCTTCAAACAGCTGCGTTCCTTCACGGGTCAGGCGGACTTTGCATCCTCGTTCAAATACGCCGTCCAGAATATAGGAACCTGCAATATTACCGATACCGGAAGCCTTGAATACCTGGCGCACTTCTGCATGACCGAGGATCTTCTCTTCAAATACCGGATCAAGCATGCCTTTCATCGCAGCTTCTACATCTTCAATCGCATTGTAAATAACTTTATAAAGCCTGACGTCAACGCCTTCCCGTTCCGCCGTTGCCTTTGCGGTTGCATCCGGACGCACGTTAAACCCAATGATAATCGCATTGGAAGCCGACGCCAAAATAACGTCCGATTCATTGATCGCGCCGACGCCGCCGTGGATCGTCTTTACAATAACTTCTTCATTGGAAAGTTTCTCCAGGCTCTGTTTTACCGCCTCTACGGATCCCTGTACATCTGCTTTTACGATCAGGTCGAGTTCTTTGATATTTCCGGATTTGATTTGGCTGAACAGGTCGTCTAAGGACATCTTTGCTTTTGTTTCTTCCAGTAACCGTTCTTTTCCTTCAGAAATAAACGTTTCCGCAAAACTCCTTGCTTCCTTCTCCGAATCGGTGGATACAAAGACTTCTCCTGCGTTCGGCACGCCGCTTAAGCCGAGGATTTCCACCGGAGTGGACGGTCCTGCCTCCTTGACCCGTCTGCCCTTATCATCGATCATTGCGCGGACTTTGCCGTAGCAGCTTCCGCAGGCGATCGGTTCTCCTACTCTAAGTGTACCCTTTTGTACTAAAATTGTTGCAACTGCGCCGCGTCCTTTATCCAGCTGCGCTTCGATCACAAGTCCTCTGGCGTTACGGTTGGGATTTGCTTTCAATTCACATACTTCCGCCGTCAATAGGATCATCTCAAGAAGATTGTCGATACCTTCGTGCGTATGTGCGGACACCGGACAGAAAATCGTGCTGCCGCCCCAGTCTTCCGGAATCAGTTCATACTCGGAAAGTTCCTGTTTCACGCGTTCGATATTTGCGTTTGGCTTATCGATTTTATTGACTGCCACAATTATTTCAATTCCGGCTGCTTTTGCATGGTTGATTGCTTCTACGGTCTGCGGCATCACGCCGTCGTCCGCCGCTACGACAAGGATCGCGATATCCGTTGCATTGGCGCCGCGCATACGCATTGCCGTAAACGCCTCATGTCCCGGTGTATCCAAAAATGTGATTTTCTGATCGTTGATGGAAACGACAGACGCGCCGATATGCTGCGTAATGCCGCCTGCCTCGCGGTCGGTCACTCTTGTGGAACGGATCGCATCCAGCAAAGAAGTCTTACCGTGATCGACATGCCCCATCACACAGACTACCGGAGGACGTGCCGTCAATGCGCTGGCATCCTCTTCTCCCTCTTTTAACAGCTCTGCAATCACATCGATCTTTTCTTCCTGCTCCGCAATGCAGTTAAATTCCAGCGCGATTTCTTCTGCCGTTTCATAATCCACTTCCTGATTGACCGTTACCATCGTTCCTTTTAAAAACAGTTTCTTTACAATCACTGCCGCCTGGACTTTCATCTTATCGGCAAGTTCTTTAATCGTCAGCTTCTCCGGCAGGATGATGCTCTTGATAACATCTTCTGCTTTCTCCTGTTTCGGCTGCTGCTGCGGTTTCTTTCTTCCGCCATGCTTCTCAAGGTTTGTAAAACGCTCCTGCTTCTTGCCCAGCTTATCGCGGTCCTGTTTGCGGCTGTTATTATTTTTGCGGTTATCGTTTCTGTCTCTTGTTTCCTTGCCGCGCAGTTCCTCTGTCGTAACCGTCGCTTCTTTGTTGAATTTATTGATTTCCCGGTCTAATTTTCCTTTAAATTCCTTCGGGCGATTTGAATGGAATCCACGGTTACCTCTTTCGCCTTGATTAGGATTGGAATTAGGCCGATGATTCGAATAATTCTTTTGATTGTTTTTCTCACCTGGTTTTCCTCCACGGTCTGACTGCACCCGGTTATTTCCCTGGAAACGGTTTTCATTCCGAGTTCCTCCTCCCTGCAGACGATCGGTTCTCGGGCGGTTTTCGTTTCGGTTTCCCTGAAACCGATTGTTGTTCCGGTTCCCCTGCTGCGTTCTGTCATTTTGCGGACGCGCCGCTGATTTTTGTGCGTTCAGCGGTTTTTCCGTATTCTGTACTTTCTGTGTGCCTTTTCCTTTTTCCGCCGTCTGCACTCGTTCCGTATTCTGCGGTTTTTCCGATGCCTGTACGTTTTCTGCAGCCGGCGCAAGCTCTGTCGCCTGGATCCGTTCCGCTGCCGGCGCCTGCTGCGTCATGGGCACGTGTGGTGCCGCCGGCGCTTTTTCTGCTGCCTGCGCCTGTTGTACCGCCGCTTTTTGAACCGGCTGCGGCTGTTCTGCGGAAAGCTTTTCTGCAGTCAAAGCTTTTTCTGCCGGCTGGACTTTCTGTACCGGCGTATTCCGAATCTCCTCGGCTGCCGGTGCCGTTTTCGGAGACGGTTTTGCCGCAGGTCTCTCCTGCGTTTTT
>OFHP01001595.1_pt1 | contig 10391 bp, 7 predicted proteins | sample 1521651 | NCBI WGS metagenome assembly OFHP01 (sample SAMEA3504105, study PRJEB24116) | mouse gut metagenome | biome: mouse gut; feature: mouse-associated habitat; material: faeces | place: Denmark | collected 2011 | reverse complement strand
ACTTTGTACATTTTTAAATGATCATTTCTGTACATTCTTATGTTAGCATTTATAGGGGTATTTTCATGGCACGAAAAAGCAGAAAACATAAATATAAAGAAGAACTGAAATTTCTTTCCCCTGTTGCGGTAGGATATATTCGACTTTCAGTTGCAAATAAAGAAGAATCCAGTTCAATAGAAAACCAGAAATTTATCATTGAATGCTGGGGCGAACAGCAACAAATTCCTATGTCACATTACTATATTGATAATGGTTTTAGCGGTAAATTTTATGATCGTCCAGCGTTTCAAGAAATGATTCAGGACATCCCTTCAGGCAATATTAATTGTGTCGTTGTAAAAGACCTTTCTCGTTTAGGAAGAAACTATATCTCAACTGGTTATTATATTGAAGTCCTTTTCCCATCCAATGGAGTACGTTTTGTATCTGTAAACGACCAATTTGACACCATTGATGGTATTACCAATCAGAAAAATCCTTACAGTTCCAAGATTCGGATGCCAATAACAAACGCATTTAATGAACAAGTATCTATTGAAATTAAAAAGAAAATGGAGGCGACTTTAGATATGAAAGCACAGCACGGTATATTTATTGGACCAAGAGCCCCTTTTGGTTATCAAAAAGCAGAAGACAACCATGACCAACTTATACCTGACCCAAAGGCAGCTATTATTGTCCGAAAAATTTTTGAGTTAGCAGCGAATGGCATCGGCATGACCACCATAGTTCGCTACTTAAATGAAAAAGAAATCCCAACACCAATTCAATATGCTAGATCAAACGGTTTATCCGGAAATTATGATAACGGTAACGGAAACTGGAATAGTAGATCCGTCAAATATATCCTGACCAATCGAACTTATACCGGTATGCTTGTACAAGGGAAAGAAAGGCGAGTTGTATCCGCAACACATGAAGCTCTGGTAGATACAAATACTTTTGATGCCATTCAAAAATCATTTCAGGAAAAAGCATTTAATATCGCCAAGCACGGTCAATCAACGGAGAATATTTTAAAGGGCAAAGTCATTTGTGGGTGTTGCGGGGGAAAAATGCAGCGTAAACGCGGCACCAATCATGCTGATTGGTATTTTTTCACCTGTATTACCAAAAACTGTTTAGGTGTAGACAAATGTACCGGCATGTATGTACGGGAAGAAGATGTTTTGCGTGCTATCTACTACCAATTAAAATTGCATGTAAAGGAGCATTTCATTTCAGATTCGCAGTACCAGCAAGAACTATTGCACCTTAATAACGGGATTAACCAATCCGACAGTCAATATCAAGAAATTTTTAGAAATGCTATTCACCATTATGAGATGTTTGTTGACGGAAAGATCAGCAAAGATGAATTTCGAGCAGTCCAAGATGCAGCGAACGAAAAGAAAGCAATTTGGAATGATATTCTCACCAGCAAAACAGCTTATGAAAAACAGTATCATGTATTCCGCAAATTATTGAAAGCGAGTTATAAAGAAATCGCTCTCAGCGAGATTATAGACTGTATTGATGAAATTACCATATGTCAAAACAAAAACATTACTGTGAAATGGGCAATTGCCCAGTAATTATTGGTCTCTGCCGAATCGCCATATCTATGTATTATTCAGAAAAAATATACCTTCTATAGGTATAGGAACGTTGAAAAGACATCACAAATTATATATAATATTCGTGACATCTAATGAGAGGTGTTTTTTGAACAGTGGGCATATGAAGCAAATATTGTATCTAAATTGTTTCATTCGTTATAAGGCTTTGAAATTGCTGAATACTATGAACTTTCCTACAGAAATAGAATTTTTCGATATTCTGAACTGGAAAACTAGCTGAGTGCTGATTAGCATCACTTGTAGAGATAATAAAAAAATGAAAGGTGAGAAATATGAGAAAGGGCACAAAGAAGAAAAACAAAAAAGTTGCAGCGTCAAAAGCAACTATCCAGGAATTAAGTGTTTCTAGAGACGGTGGACAAATCGCACTCAGAGGGTACTCGTATCAATTCTTATATTCGTGCTATTTAATTCTTTCGTCATCAAGTCCGGAAATTTCTTTTCAACTCGAGGGAATTGAAGATATTGATTGTATTAAGCAGAAAGATGACCGCAGTGATGTCACTCATATACAGCTGAAATATTCTGCCAACAAACAGGATGCCAGTTTTTTGTCTGATGTGCTTGAAAACTTCCTTGAAACATATTTGCTGGATCAAAATAGATCTTTTAAGCTGGTTTACGATTTTCCTGTTGCTAAAGGTCATCTAAGTAAGATGTTTGCATCTAATCTGGATGAAAAGTCACGCACTCATTGGAGGAGTGTGATTTCAAATATTAAGCAAAACAATCCTTCCTGGAATTGGTCTGTATATGATTTTGATAAATTTATTTCACATTTGACATTTGAGAAGATTGAAAAATCTATACTTGTTGCTGAAATTGAAAAAGCCTTAATTGGAACTTATGAGATTAACACGGACAATGTTTCTTTATATGCAAACAGCATAAAAATTCTTTGCTTTGAAAAAATGGAGCAGCGGGCCTATGTGACCAAAGCGGAATTAGATTCTCAAATCCAATCTGTCAAAATAGATATCAGTAAGGGTCCTCAAAATCCAGCTCATAGTTGGATTCGTAAACTGGACTACTCTAAGCCTAGTCTTGATGAAAGTCGTAGTTTTTATGAGGGGAAAAAAGCAACACCAGCAGATATAGCAAGTGGGCTTCCAATCAAACGACCGAGCTTAGAAAAAGATGTTATTAATTCTATTTGCGAAAACACGGTTACTGTAATTAAAGCTTCTAGCGGGCAAGGAAAAACCACGCTGGCTTTGCAGGCAGCTTATATCCTCCAAAATGAATATATACCATATCAATTACTATGGTGCGATGAGATCAAAGAGATTGGGAATATTGTCCAATATTTCAAAGCAAGAATTCAGTTTGGTGAAAAGATTCTTATCTTAATTGACAATCTGGATAACTATCTCAGCAAATGGAATTATCTTGTTCAGCTCTTACAATTCGAATTGCATTGTCACTATAAGTTGCTCATCACATCGCGAGAGATTGATTGGTATAATTATAGCGGCGATTTGAGCAATATTCAGTCTCTGAAAGTAATTAAGCCGGCTTTAGAAGAAAAGGAAGCAATAGAGATATTCAATCTATTCAGAGAGGCTAAGCAGCTTCACCCAAGCATAGCAAACTGGCAAAGAGCATGGAATAAGATTGCAGAAAGGCAACTACTTATAGAGTATGTCTACTTGCTTACCCATGGCGAGATGTTATCAGAAAGAATAGCCTCACAAATATCCGAAATAGGACAATCATCTTCTGGCAAAGCAAAATGTGAAGTCCTACGCAAAGTATGTTTTGCAGATCTTTGCGGAGTCCGGCTTTCTATTGTCAACCTTTATGCGAGTCAATCAGAAGACTCTGGCTTGGATTTTGGGGAGCTCTTAAAAAGTATGGAATCTGAGTTCCTTGTACATGTGAATGCTGAAAGTGGGTATATTGAGGGGCTTCACCCCATCAGATCTAAACATGTTGTTGATAGATTGCATGAATTTTTTCCTGTTGACAATACAGCAATTTCCGTTATTAAAATTGCAGGAAAAGCAGATCTTCCTGTATTGTTTTCTCATCTACCAGAGTTTAATCTCAACAGAGATGAATTCTTCAGAAATATTGTAGAGGTATTGTGGGATAAAAATGATTTATCGAACTATATTCCTGCAATACAGGGGCTTTTTTCAGGGAGCGTGATGCAGTATTATCTTTCAAATCAGCCTGCGTTTGACGATGCAAATGCCCATGGTGGACTATTCATCATATCGACCGAAATGTGTCCTTTTGCAACATTTACAGAGTTTGGCGTGTCGATAGATACTCTTGATAAGATGCAAGAAACGTTTCCAGATAATAAGAATATAGAATATCTTTGTGAATTGCGAGATGGTATTCCTACCTGTAATTTACAAAAAACATTTGTCTATGCTTTTTGCAATTGTTTATATAGAAAATTACTTCCTTTTAGTTTTTCCGAGATAAAAGATATTGCATCTTATGTCTCCATTTCCGAATGGATTTACAACATAAATTCTAAATTTAATTTGTCTACAACCATCTCCTTGGACAATATTTGGATTGAGCCGGAAAAATTAACTTTGGAGTGCATGTCAGCTCTAATGTATATCTCCTACTGTGGTAACAAAGATATATATAGAGAGTTTGTTGAAAGGAATCTTAAGCGTATCCTTACATACCTCAAGCAGCAAACAAAATCACACAAGATATTTATTGATTCCGAAAAAAATGCGATTCATGTTGAGTATATACTTCGATTGCGCAATATCAAAACCGGGAATGAGCAAAGTGTTTCGAGGTTGAAATATGTCTGTAGGACATTACCCATATTTGATTTGTACTGTGCAGATGCGTTAAAACCAACTTTAAGTTTATTATCTGCTTATACTGTACCTGATGATGCACATAAAGAAATGCCCATCAGAAATATTGTAATCATGTTCCATCAGAATCTTACGTCGCTATGGAATAAAACTATTATGAGCAATTATGAATTTGATACCGTGACAGAATGGTTAAATTACTGGTTTGATGTGAGAGAACATATATGTTTGCTTGCAAATAAGTGCTGTGCATGTATTTACAAACTCCTTGGTGGAAAACCACTAGGGAGTTTGGCCAGGGAAACAGATAAACTTCGTGAAGAATTTGCCCTAATTACTACTGGTGAAAAGCGATATCCTAAGGAAGATCGTCCTTTTGAAGAAAAAGCTACAGTGCCCGAGAGGTTAGGAAAAATAAAGAATAAATACTTTCAAAGCATACAAAATTTTACGAATCAATTTGCAGGGTTTCTCGTTAAGGATGAACAAAAACAAAGATTGGCTATGGTTAATCTCACAACAGCCCAAAGTGCTCTTGTGACAATGCAGAATTACTTTGCAGAAATCATAATTGATTTTGGCTTCCAGGAAAGGCAGATGGCTCTTTGTGTTATGGAAACAGAAAGCATAGAACGACTAATAATGTGCTGTAGCTACTACCAAACACATTCGCCAAATAAGTATTTTAATAAATATCAAATTAGGAATTGGTATGACAGACATTGTCGAGATGAGAGAAAGATAGCAGAAGACGGATTGTCAGAATTAGCATCCAATTATTCGATTCATTTTCCTAATCAGATTTACACCATTGACATGTTGAGCTATTATCCTATCATAGTTGATGGGTTAGATTTTACATCAGAAAGCAATTTAATCGAATGGCTTTATGGTTGCATCTCATTTGCAGATACTTCCTTTGATTACTTGATCATATTATCTGCAAATGAGGTTGGGAAAATACATCCTGCTGCCTTACAGTTCCCGCGAAGGATGCTTGTTGATCTTAAAAAGGCAATTGAATCAGACGACTATTCCTTATTTGATAAATTGACACCTCCATATCCTGTGGATGTAACGCGGCAAATGCTTAGTTGCTTCATTAAAAAATATGATTTGCCTGAATCAGACGATATTGATTTGGATGCACTTCCTATAGGAGATATTGCAGAAGAATTATGGGTATATTCAAAATCTGTAGAGTTGTTGACAGAACCAGAAGATGACAGCTATCTTGTATCTGAAATACAGGGTATACGGACTAACATTGATAGAATGCTTTGTTTATTGAAGGACAAGCTGCTCCCGAACGATTTTGATTGGTTAGTTAATATCTGCAATGATGTTTTCTTAGGTAAAAGGTTTGATGATGCTTTATTCAATGATACTATTGAGCATTTTGCACAGAGGAATGTTGAAAAGTAACACTCTCGTTTGTTAATTGATTTAACCGGCAGTGTCTGTAAAATTAAATCAATACCAATATTGAAAATGCTAAATAATGACTAGCAATTCCCAACTAAACCTAATGGCATAGGAATAATACACGAAAAAAGAATCCCCCAGACTATCAAATTTTACCTGATAGTTTGGGATTTCTGCTTTTACAAAGATATATTTTTTGTCGTGGGCTTGACATACGGGTGTCTAAAATCATGTATTCTTATCTCATGAAGATTAGCCTTTTTTTGTGCTACTTTTAATCATCCTCGTATTTTTACATAATGGTGCATAAATAGATAGGTTTCATCATTTACACCATATATAGAGCCTATATAGTCTTGTATGATATGTATCAAGAATGTTGGTATTTCAATCTTACGTACACTTTTAGGGGTCTTAGGTGATGTGATAACGTCTTTAGCATTAATTCTTTGATATGACTTGTTTATGTCTATGATACCATTAGTTAAATCTATATCTTTCTTCTGTAATGCAAACAACTCACCTTTACGCATACCTGTATAATAAAGTGTATAAAATATAGTTGTATCAGTTAGATCATCAATATTGGCCATAAGTTGATTGAATTCGTGTAAAGTATAAAAAGCCATTTCTTTGTTTTTATGAGAGCCAATGCAACCAGCCTTTATACAAGGGTTATTTTTTAAATCATAATAATTAGTGGCATAGTTGAATATAGCATTTATTTGGGCGCTTATTTTCTTCAAATAGGCCTGTGAGAAGTCGTTTTCACTAAGTATAGTATTTTGCCATTGTCTAATATCTATGGCCGTTATATCGTTTATATTCTTGTTTTTGAAGTATGAGAGTATATGCTTGTTGGTTACTGGTATTTTTACTGATAATGTCTTAGGTTTTAATCTATGGCTCATATCTTCCAAATATAACTCTACAAAGTCATTAAATGACATATTGAGGTCTTTTGTCTGTTTCTCTAAGAATGATCGTTCCCACTCTTTGGTCTCACGCTGTAGCTTAACCCTCTCTTTCTTTTTTGTTTTATTGTTCCTGTATAATCTGTATAACGAAATTGACAAAATCATGTTTTTGTCTTGTCATCATAGTATGTTGGCTTTTTTTTGCTCCTTTCATGATAAAATGGAGCATGGAAAAAGGCTTTACTGTGGTGGATAAATTTTTTTCTGTACTCTTACACTCTAGTTGGTGCTAGAGTGTTTTTTTGTATATAATAAAACCCACAGATAGTCTGTGGGTCAAGAAAAAGCTTTAGCGAAGTGATAATGGAAAATCCCTCCTGTATAATAGAATTGCGGCCTGAGAAACTGCAAGATAAAAACAGGAGGAAAATCAAATGAATGAAAAAAATCAAACAAATGACTTACATAGTTTATCACATACGAAATGGAGTTGTAAATATCATGTCGTATTCGCACCAAAATACAGGAGGCAAGCCTTCTACGAAAGTAGAAGGGTTGAAATAGGTAAGATATTAAGGGAATTATGTGAATGGAAAGAAGTGAATATATTAGAAGCGGAAGTATGTAAAGATCACATACATATGTTATTGGAAATACCACCAAAAATGAGTGTATCAGGATTCATGGGATTTTTAAAAGGGAAGAGCAGTCAAATCATATATGATAGATGGACGGATTTAAGATATAAGTATCGAGGGAGAAGTTTCTGGTGTAGAGGATATTATGTAGATACAGCAGGAAAGAATACAAAGAAGATACAAGAGTATATAAGGAATCAATTAAAGGAAGATCAAGCGGCAGAGCAACTTGTGCTTGATTTAAAGGATCCATTTAATAAGAAATAGTGCAAGAGGCAGGGACAGGTCGCATGAAATGAAGGGGCTTCAGCCTTAGCTCTGGGAGCAGGGCTATGCCCGCACAAGCAAAACCTCTGGCTAAGCCAGAGGATATTTATTAATTTTAATTATTAATTTCTAAACACTCTATTAATGCCTCTTGAAGTACTTTTGAAAAATTTAAGTGTTTTTCAACAGCAATATCGTTTAACCAAGAAGGAATAGTAAGAGTTTTCTTTATGGCACGATTATCAAAACTTCTTAGGTATTGATTAATATCTAATTCAATCAAAGCAATGCACTCATTACCTGTTGTTTTAATATCTTGGATTCTTGATGGTTTGGGTGCGGATTCAAATAGATCCTTGATATAATCTTCAAGAAACAACTCCATAGACTCTTTGGCCATACTATAAGCCTCTTCAAAAGTATCAGCGCAGCTGATACAGCCAGGTAAATCTGGAAATGTAATAGTTATACCATCATCTTCTTGTAAAAATATTGCTGGATAGATTAATTTTTTAGCATGATTTATTCCTCCATATAATAGTTGTTGTGGAAAGGTAGGACTTATTTTTTAAGTCCTGTTTCCTTCAATATGGCTTGTTCAGTTCCTTTTGGTAAATCACCTTTATGCATTGGAATGATTGTTGTTCTATTAGCGTTAGAGTTGTGCATTTTTAAATGATCATTTCTGTACATTCTTATGTTAGCATTTATATCTAACGATAATACATGATGATTTTTTCTGTTAATTGATAGATAAACTTATGTTATGCTATATATGGTATTTTGCTGTTTCAATGTATAATCAGGAATATTAAAGGAATATTCCGATAATATAGGGAATGGGAAATACATTAGCATTTCCATTATTTTTTCAACATAATTTTCAGCAATCTTTGTATATTTAACAATTTATTTTAATATTTCATTATCATAATAAGGTATGTTGAGTATCTATGCAAGCCTTATGCTATCTCTTATCCTACATTTCCAAACTCTCTTCTAATAGTGATAATTTTATTCATGGATATATTCTTTATCTACTGGTAACTTTTTTGTGTATCGCACCATAGTAACAATAGCAAAAATCGCAACTATCATTTCTGTAAAAGGCATTGTAAGCCAAATATTGTTGCCATTTGTTAACGGCAGTATGAAAATCAAAACGCTACTTATCACTAATCCTCTGGATACTGAAATAATAAATGACGCTTTTGGCTTTAACAATGCCTGAAAATAATAAGTAGAAAAAATATTTATTGGCAACAAGAGGAATGAAAGTCCATAGTACCTTATAATTGCTGGAGCTATTTTCAAAATTTCTTTTGTTGGTGTCATAAAAATTCGTACAAACATATTCGGAACCAACAGTGATAATAACGTCCACAAAAGGCTAAAAAATATTACTGAATATATTGAGTATTTCAATGTTTCTTTTATTCTTGTGCCAAATTTCGTACCATAATTGACAGATATAATAGGTTGTGAGGCTTGCCCTACACTATAAGCACAACATTGAACGAAAGTGCTGACATTTACAATAATCCCATAAACAGAAAGAGCATTTGTCCCTAGATATTTCATAATCTGTCTGTTGAATAAAATTGTTAAAATTCCCATAGCAACATCAATAAAGAATGTTGAAAAACCTGTGATGGATATTTCTTTTAATTTATGAAATACTTTGGTTGGCTTTACCAAAGCTAAGGAATTTCTTTTTGATAGAAAATGAGTTAACATAACAATACATGATATGACCGAACCGATAGTAGTTGCTAAGCCAGCTCCAAAAATTCCCATATCAAAAACAAAAATATAGTCACCAAATATATTAAATATTCCACCAGATAAAACGCCAACAGTTGTGTCGGTTTTTTGTCATTTCTCAAAAAAGCAGCTAACATTTGAACAAATAAAAAACATGGAACCACAAATTTTATTGGAATAAGATAAGTTTCAGCCAGATATAATAAAGCATTTTCTGCACCGAAAAATATCAGTAATTCTCTATCAAAAAAGATAATGACTATCCATGTAATGATAGATAAGATGATTGCACCTATTACAGCAGCCGAAAAATATTCATTCTCATTTTCAGTTTTTTTATCTGCCTTCCCCTTTAATGTACTAAAAATAACAGAGCCACCAATCCCCATAAGCAGACCTAAGCTATATATGATATTCCAAATAGGTGCTACAACTGCAAGTGCTGCTGTTCCATCTGGACCATGATATTGCCCTACCATAGCCATATCAACGATAGAATAAACAGAAGTAATTAGTGCACTTCCAAATGCAGTAGCCAAATACTTAAAATAGAGTGGTCGGATTTCTCCGTGTAAGAAATTCATATTACTTCTCTCCTTTTCCAAAAAAAGAGCTGGACAAGAAACAGATATTTCAATCTGTCGCCTTGTCCAGCTTATCATTTCTTATATGAATGATTTGCCCTCCGAGCAATTCCTATTATAGCAAAGTAGTATTGTATGTCAAGATTAGATATACCTTTTTAGAACATTATTTTGCTCTCTTTATACAGCTATCCTTATTTTTATGTTATATTTTCTTACAAGAGGAAAAAGGCTACTCATCCTCATCATCAAAGATGAAATATGTTTACATCTTTTTTTGCTACTAATCTTCCTATTGATGTCGCTAGATGTGTTTTCCCTACACCTGAACTTCCTAAAAAGACTATATTCTCTTTATTGGCTAGAAATCTATGATTTA
>OFHP01001592.1_pt1 | contig 10422 bp, 8 predicted proteins | sample 1521651 | NCBI WGS metagenome assembly OFHP01 (sample SAMEA3504105, study PRJEB24116) | mouse gut metagenome | biome: mouse gut; feature: mouse-associated habitat; material: faeces | place: Denmark | collected 2011 | reverse complement strand
AGAAAAAATGTATCAAGCAGAAATTCCTATTGATATTGCTCATATTGGAAATAATCAACTTATAAAAGTTATAGTAGATGTTTATGATGATAAAGGAAATAAATATTCAATATATGATCATTCGATTTCAAGAACAAGGGGTATGATAGGAATGTCCTCTATTGAATCTCAAAATGAATTAACTCTATCTGAATAATGGAAGAGAGTTATATAAAATAGTGAAGAAATGAAATGAATATGTTATAATCATGAATATGATAAAAAGTAAAAGGGTGGTTATATGATTATTGATTTTGTATATGAAGATGAAAAGAATTTGTGTGAAATAGATTATGAAAAGCAATTTATAGAAATCATTAAAACAACTTTAGATTATTTAAAGATTGAAGATGATATTGAAATGTCTTGTATTCTTGTTGATGATGAAGATATTTATCAGATAAATAAAGAGTATCGTCATATAGATCGATCAACAGATGTTATTAGTTTTGCTTTAGAAGATAATGAACAGTTTTATATTGAGGGAATGCCTAGAAGTATAGGAGACATTTTTATATCTGTTGACCATGCTAGAATTCAAGCACAGGAATATGGACACTCATTGAAACGTGAAATGTGCTTTTTATTTACACATGGTTTATTACATCTTTTGGGATATGATCATATGAATGAGGATGATGAAAAAGAAATGTTTTCTTTACAAAAAGAAATTCTTAATCATTTGCATATAGAAAGATAATCAATTATTGAGATACAAGGAGAAAAATTATGGTATTTAAGTCAGGATTTGTGAGTATTGTTGGTAGACCTAATGTTGGTAAATCAACATTATTAAATCATATATTAAAAACAAAATTAGCTATTACATCAGCAACTGCCCAAACAACTAGAAATACAATTCAAGGAATTTATACTGATGAAGATGCTCAAATTATTTTTATGGATACACCAGGTATTCATAAACCACAAGATGGATTAGGTTCTTTTATGAATACAAATGCTTTGAATAGTATTTATGGAGTAGATTTGGTTTTATTTATTGCTCCAGCAGATGAAAATATTGGTAAGGGAGATCATTTCATTGTTAAACGTTTAAAAGAAGCAGATGGACCTGTTTATTTATTATTAAATAAGATTGATTTGTTGAGTAAAGATGAACTTATTAAAAAGTTAAGTGAATGGAAAGAATTATTTGACTTTAAAGAAATAATTCCAATAAGTGCATTAAATGGTGATAATGTTCAACAACTTATCACAACAATTAAAAATGATTTACAAGAAGGCATTATGTATTATCCTAAAGATCATATTACAGATCATCCTGAACGTTTTATTATGGCAGAATTTATTCGAGAAAAAATTCTATATTTCACGCATGAAGAAGTGCCTCATAGCGTTGCGATTGTCATTGAAAAAATGGAAGAGGATGAAGATGGTGTTCATATCATGGCAGCTATTGTTGTAGATAGACCAAGTCAAAAAGCTATTATTATTGGCAAACAAGGAACAATGATTAAAAAAATCAGACAAAATGCAAGACGTGAAATGAAGCGTTTTTTACAAGTTCCTGTAACTCTTGAACTATTTGTAAAAGTGGAGAAAAATTGGCGAAATAAACAAAAGTATCTTAAGGAGTTTGGATACGATGAGAATGACTATTAATGAGGAAGTTGTAGAAGGAATTATTTTAAAACGAACTTTTTATAAGGAAAATGATGTGATTTTACATATCTATACAAAAGACTTTGGTAAAATTGGTATTCATGCAAGAGGTATTCGTAAGTTAACAAGTAAGAATGCAAGAGCATGTCAAGAAATGATGATAAGTGAAATGACAATTCATTTGAAAAAAGGTTTAAGTTCTTTAATGAAAGCAACACCTATTCATTATCTTAGACATATTAAAGAAAATTTAGATAGCGAAATTATTGGTAATTATATATTAGAGTATTATTATCGATATATTGAGGAAAATATGCCTTCTTTAAAGGAATATAATATGTTGATAACATCTTTAAAAGCATTGGATCAAGGATACCCACCATTATTGGTGTATTTATTGTTTAATGTTTTTATCTTAGAACATAATGGAATTGTGATTAATGTAGATGGATGTGTACAATGTGGATCTAAAAAAGTTATTTCTGTTTCCATAGAAGATGGTGGTTTTTTATGTGCAGAACATCTTCGACAACATCAAATTTACTCTATTGAATTTCTTAAAGCTTTTAGACATATTCATAAAATCTCTATTCATCATATAGATTCTTTACATATTGATGAAAATATAATGAAAGAGTTAATAAAGGTAATGGACTATTTTATTGAAGAGTATACAGGTATTTCATTACATACAAAAACATTTATTCAACAAATTGTGTAGAAAACTGCACAATTTTATTTTTCTTCTGAGAACTTTGTTGTATAATATGTGAATATAAAGGGGATAGAGTATGGGAAATTTTTTACCAACAACAAAGGAAGAAATGTTAGAAAGAGGTTGGGAACAACCAGATTTTGTTTATATTTGTGGAGATGCTTATGTAGATCATCCTTCATTTGGAGCTGCGATTATTACAAGAACACTTGAAAGTCGAGGTTTTAAAGTATGTTTTTTGGCACAACCTGATTGGCGTACATTAGATGATTTTCAACGTTTTGGAAAACCACGATTAGGGTTTATGATTTCTAGTGGAAATATAGATTCAATGGTTAATCATTATAGTGTGTCTAAAAAGAAAAGAAAAAAAGATAGTTATTCAAACAATGGAGAAGCTGGACATAGACCTGATAGAGCTGTTATTGTTTATAGTCAAAAAGTACGAGAAGCTTATAAAGATGCAACAATATTAATAGGAGGCATTGAAGCAAGCTTAAGAAGATTATCTCATTATGATTATTGGGATGACAAAGTGAGAAAATCTATACTTGTTGATTCTGGGGCAGATTTATTAATGTATGGTATGGGCGAAAATAGTGTTGTAGAGATTGCAGAGGCACTTGATGCAGGATTAGATGTTCAATATTTAACATATCTTGATGGAACAGTTTTTAAAACAAAAGATTTATCAATAGTTTCTGATTATATCATGTTACCTAGTTATAAAGAGGTTATGACAAGTCAAAAATCTTATGCTCAATCTTTTGCAATTCAATATCATAATACAGATCATTTTAATGCAAAAACATTAGTAGAACCTTATGATGGATTCTATGTTGTTCAAAATAGACCTAATCGCCCATTAACACAAATGGAATTTGATGATACATATGCTTTACCATATGAGCGAACTTATCATCCTTCATATGATTATATACCAGCAATAGAAGAAGTAAAATTTTCTTTAATTAGTAATAGAGGATGTTTTGGAGCATGTAATTTTTGTGCTTTGAATTTTCATCAAGGAAGAATTATACAAACACGCTCACATGAGTCATTAATTGATGAAGCTAAAATGATTATTCAAGATCAAGATTTTAAAGGTTATATTCATGATGTTGGGGGTCCCACTGCTAATTTCAGACAACCAAGTTGTCATAAACAAGAACAACATGGTGCATGTCCAACAAAACAGTGTTTATGGCCAAAGCCATGTCATAATTTAAAGGTTGACCATAGTGATTATTTATCATTATTAAAAAAATTAAGAAATTTAGATGGTGTTAAGAAAGTTTTTGTAAGATCTGGAATTAGATATGATTATCTAATGTATGATAAAGATGAAACTTTCTTTAAGGAATTGATAAAACATCATATTAGTGGACAATTAAAAGTTGCTCCTGAACATATTAGTGATCAAGTTTTAGATAAAATGGGAAAACCAAGAAGACAATTATATGAGAAGTTTGTAGATAAATATCAATATCTCAATAAAGAAATGAATATGAATCAGTTTTTAGTTCCATATTTGATGTCATCACATCCAGGTAGTGATTTGAATAGTGCTATTGAATTAGCAGAATATCTAAGGGATATTCATCATCAACCAGAACAAGTACAAGACTTTTATCCAACACCAGGAACATTATCTACTGCTATGTATTATACAGGGTTAGATCCTCGTGATATGAAACCTGTTTATGTAGCTAAATCAGCAAAAGAAAAAGCTATGCAAAGAGCCTTAATGCAATATCGTAATCCTAAAAATTATCATTTGGTTTATGAAGCACTTGTCATGTCAAAAAGACAAGACTTAATTGGATTTCATTCAAAAGCATTAATTAAACCGAAAGGACAAAAGAAACCATTAAAAAGGGGGAGATAAATATGAGAATTACTGAAACATATACATCTTGTATGCATGTTCATGTTCGCTATCATATTTATCAACCTAAAGTGATTCTACGTGTTAAAGGTGTTATTCAAATACATCATGGTATGGGAGAACATGCTGATCGTTACGATCATTTTGCATCATTTTTATTAAATCATGGTTTTGTTGTTGTGGTTAGTGATTTTGTTGGGCATGGCAAATCATTAATTGATTTTGAACAGGGTTATTTTGGAAAAGAAAACGGAGTTCAAAATATTGTAAAAGATATGTTTCGTCTTTTTGAAATTATAAGAGAAGATTATCCAGATACACCCTACTTTATGTTAGGGGTAGATATTGGTTCTATATTTATAAGAAAATTTATGAGTCAATATGGTGATTTTATAGATGGAGTTCTTTTATTAGGAACTTTAGCGAAGATAGAACATAGACATGTGCAAAATGGTTATTTGTCTATTATGAAAACAGTAAAAGGTCCAGTCCATAGAGCTCAAAAATTATTTAAAGGATTAAATACATCTTGGAATAGAAAACTGTTTAAAGTGAGTAGAGGAACACATTGGTTAACAAGTGATTCTCAAGAACGAAAAAGATATCATAATGATCCTTTATCTTATTTTGCATATACAGTTCAAGGATATAAAGACATTATCCAAGCAATTGCAGAAGTGAACTCAGATGGTTGTATACAAAGGATACCATATTATTTACCTATTTATATAGCTGAAGGAGAATATGATCCTTTAGTTAAAGGGGTTAAGCAGTTAGTAGAAAAATATAAAAATAAAGGAATAATAGATATAACATATCATGTTTTTGAAAAAAGAAGACATGCTTTGTTATTTGAACAAAATAAAAAGGAAATATACTTTGATATATTAAAGTGGTTAGAAGAAAGAACGTATTTATAACATACTCCTATAGTTGGTTGACAAATAACTACTATAAGGGTATAAATAATGTGTTATCGCATACTAGGAATGAATATGACTTAGTCAAAAGCTAAGTCATTCATTCTTTTATAGCTGTATAAAATAAGGATAAAGGGGTATAAATATGGCAAATAAAGATATGGAAAAAATAGTTGCACATGCAAAAAATTCAGGATTTGTATATCAAGGTTCTGAGATTTATGATGGTTTAGCAAATACTTGGGATTATGGACCTTTAGGGGTTGAAATGAAAAATAATATTAAAAAATTATGGTGGAAAAGATTTATTCAAGAATCACCATATAATGTAGGATTGGATTCTGCTATATTTATGAATCCAAGAGTATGGCAAGCAAGTGGACATGTTGGAGGGTTTAGTGATCCATTAATTGATTGTAAAAGTTGTAAAACAAGACATCGTGCTGATAAATTGATTGAAGATTATGATCCAGACATTCATAGTGATGGATGGGAACCAGAAAAAATGATGGCATTTATTAGAGAACATCATATTCAATGTCCAGATTGTGGCAGTGAAGATTTTACGGATATTCGTGAATTTGAATTAATGTTTAAAACAGAAATGGGTACAGTAAAAGGAGAAAAAAATATTGTTTATTTACGTCCTGAAACAGCTCAAGGTATTTTTGTGAATTTTAAAAATATTCAAAGAACATCTCGTAAGAAAGTTCCTTTTGGAATAGGACAAATTGGAAAATCATTTAGAAATGAAATTACACCAGGTAACTTTATTTTTAGAACAAGAGAATTTGAACAAATGGAATTAGAATTTTTCTGTAAACCAGATACTGATTTAGAGTGGTTTGAATATTGGAAGGAATATTGTAAACAATTCTTAAAAGATTTAGGTTTAAAAGAAGAAAACTTACGTTTTAGAGATCATGAAAAAGAAGAATTATCATTCTATTCAAAGGGAACTTGTGATGTTGAGTACAATTTCCCATTTGGTTGGGGTGAATTATGGGGGATTGCAGATCGTACAGACTATGATTTGACACAACATCAAAATCATTCAAAAAAATCATTAGAATATTTAGATCCAACAACTAATGAGAAATATATCCCTTATGTAATTGAGCCATCTGTTGGGGCAGATCGTTTATTCCTTTCTGTATTATGTGACAGTTATGAAGAAGAATTATTAGAAGATGGGGAAACTAGAATTGTAATGAAATTACATCCAGCTTTAGCACCATATAAAGTTGCTGTTTTACCATTAACTAAAAAACAAAGTGAGAAAGCTACTGAAATCTATAGTATGTTAGCTAAACATTTTAGTTGTGAATATGATGTTGCTGGACAAATAGGTAAAAGGTATCGTCGACAAGATGCTATTGGAACACCATATTGTATAACTGTAGATTTTGATACAATAGAGGATAATGCAGTTACAGTACGTGATCGTGATACAATGGAACAAGTTCGTTTACCAATTGATGAATTAGTGAATTATCTTAATAAAAAGGTTACATTCTAATAGGGAGGAGTATTAATGCCAAGGTTATCAGCAGAAAAAATTAATGAGATTAGGCAGAGTGTTGATATTGTTGATGTCATTGGCAATTATCTTTCTTTACAAAAAAAAGGTCGTAATTATGTTTCTCTTTGTCCATTTCATGATGATAGTCATCCTTCGATGTCTATTTCACCTGAAAGACAAATTTATATGTGTTTTGTTTGTCATAACGGGGGAAATGTTTTTACATTTTTAAAAAATTATTTAAAGATTCCTTATATTGAAGCTGTTAAAATGGTTGCTTCAATGGGAAATATAGATATTAGTGAATACAATCTTGAAAAAAGAGTTCAACCTGTTGAACAAAAATTTGAACCATTATATAAAATGCATGATGAAGCTAATAAAATATATAATCATTATTTGAATACTAAATTAGCAATTGATGCAAAAGAATATTTAACTAAACGAAAAATAACTGATGAAATTATTGATATGTTTGAAATTGGTTATGCACCAAGTAATAATATTTTATTAAAAGCATTTGAAAAAATGAATTTTAATAAAGTGTCAATGTATGAATCAGGATTGGTAATTGAATCAAATGCTGGTTATGATCGTTTTAGTAATCGAATCATGTTTCCTTTACACGATGCTAATGGACGTGTTGTTGGTTTTAGTGGAAGAATATATCAGCCAAGTCAAAATGAATCTAAATATATGAACTCTCCAGAATCTGATATATTTATAAAAGGAGAGACATTATATAATTATCATCGTGTAATTGAAGAAACAAGGCAGGCTGGTTTTGTAATTATTACAGAAGGATTCATGGATGTTATTGCTTTATATAAAGCAGGGATAAAAAATGCGGTTGCAATTATGGGAACTGCTTTAACAAAAGGACATATATCACTATTAAAACGTCTCAGTAAAACAGTTTATCTATGTCTTGATGGTGATAAAGCAGGTAAAAATGCAACAATTAAAAGTATTGATATCTTATTACATGAAGGTTTTACGATAAAAGTTGTTGATTTACCAGAAAGTTTAGATCCAGATGAATTTTTAGATAAAAAAGGTGGAAATGAGTTAGAATCATTAATTAAAAGTCCGCTTTCATCTTTAGATTTTAAAATGAATTATTATTATGAAATGATTAACATGGATAATTATGATGATCGTAAAAAGTACTTAGAAACGATTGCTAAAGAAATAAGTAATCTCAGTGATATAATTGATCAGGATTATTATATCCAACAATTAGAAAAAAAATCAGGTTTTTCAAAAGAAACAATTACAAGATTAGTTAGCGATAAAAATGTTTCTAAAATAGAACAAGTTAATCCAAGTAATTATATTCCATATCAAAAAAGTATTCGCTTAATTGATAAATATGTAAGAGCGGAACGTGATCTATTATATTATATGATGAATGATAAAAATGTCGCAATGATGTATGAAGCAAAAGCAGGTTTTATGTTTAATGATACTTATCGTATTATTGCTTCTTATATAGTTGATTATTATCGTCAGGAAGTAGTTTTAGAGGTTGCGGATTTGATTAGTAGTATTGAAGATGAAAATCTTGTTAAAAATATAGTAGAGATTTCGCAATTAGAGTTACCAGAGTTACAAGATAGTAAAGCAATAGAAGATTATATTGAGATAATTAAAGAAAAGACAGTAAGAATTAAGGTAGAAGAATTAATGAAAGCTTTAAAGGATACATTTGATCCTAAACAAAAAGCACAGATATTAAAAGAAATCATAGCATTAAAAGATAAGGAGTAAAGTATGAAGAAGAAAAATGTTGTAGGTGTATCATTTGATGATTTAAAGAAAATAGTTTTAAATGATGCCAAAAAGGGTGATGGAATTCTAACGCAGGATCAAATTGATAATTATTTGTCTAATTATGATTTGAATGATGAGCTTGCAGAAGAATTATTAGAGTTTATAGGGAATAATGATATTATTATTTCGGATGATGGATTAGATGATTTAGATGTTGAAGATGATTTATTATTAACTGGGGTACCAGCTGACTTAGATATGGACCTTGATTTAGATGATGATCTAGGTTTAGATGATGATACTCCTGATTTAGATTTTGCTGGTGATTTCGATATGATGACTGGAGATACGCTTCATATGTATCAAGTTGCAGATGCTGATGCTGAATTGGATCAAAATCAATTAGGTAGCAATGTTAAAATCAATGATCCTGTAAAGATGTATCTTAAAGAGATTGGTAGAGTTGAGTTATTATCACATGATGAGGAGATTGATTTAGCTAAAAAAATCTTAGAAGGTGATGAAATTGCTAAAAAGGAACTTGCTGCTGCTAATTTACGTTTAGTTGTATCAATTGCAAAAAGATATGTTGGTCGTGGAATGTTATTTTTAGATTTGATTCAAGAAGGAAATATGGGGTTGATCAAAGCGGTTGAAAAATTTGATTACACTAAAGGATTTAAGTTTTCAACATATGCTACCTGGTGGATTCGTCAGGCAATTACTAGAGCTATTGCTGATCAGGCTAGAACAATACGTATTCCTGTACATATGGTAGAAACAATTAATAAATTAACTAGAATACAACGTCAGTTAATACAAGAATTAGGTCGTGAACCAAGTGCTGAAGAGATTGCTGAAAAAATGGATGGGATGACACCTGAAAAGGTTCGTGAAATTCAAAAGATTTCTTTAGAACCAGTTTCTTTAGAAACACCAATTGGTGAAGAAGATGATTCTCATTTAGGGGATTTTATTGAAGATGAAGGAGCAATGTCTCCAGATGATTATGCTGCAAATGAACTACTTAAAGATGAGTTAAATGAAGTTTTATTAGAACTTACAGATCGTGAAGAAAAAGTATTACGTTTAAGATTTGGATTAGATGATGGACGAACTAGAACATTAGAAGAAGTAGGTAAAGAATTTAGTGTAACTAGGGAAAGAATTCGTCAAATTGAAGCTAAAGCATTACGTAAATTAAAACATCCTTCACGTTCAAAGAGGTTAAAGGATTTCTTGGATCGTTAGATGAAACTATCAAAAAGATTACAGTTAATTGCAGATGTAATCATAAAATATAAGCAAGGAAGTATTTTAGCAGATATTGGAACAGATCATGGCTATTTACCTTGTTATTTAGTTGAAAATAAAGTTATAACAAAGGCATATGCTTGTGATGTAGCTAAAGGACCACTAGATTCTTCTAAAGAAACGATAAAACAATATAAGTTAGATAATCAGGTTTTTCCATTATTAGGGAGTGGATTAAATCCTATTTTAAAGCGTCAAGTTGATATGATTAGTATTGCAGGAATGGGAGCATATTTAATTTGTGAAATACTTGATGAGCATCGTGAATATTTAAGAAATATCGAAGTGATGTTTTTACAAGCTAATACTAATAATGATCATTTAAGAAAATATTTATTTGCTAATGACTGGATCATAATTGATGAACAGATGGTCAAAGATAGTGGGCATATATATGAAGTAATGGTTGTTACAGCTAGGAAAAATAAAGCTGTTACTTATAGTCAAAGAGATGAAGAATTTGGTCCGATTTTGATTAATAATCAAACACCATTATTTAAAGAAAAATGGAAAAAACAATATTTTGTATATAAAAAAATTCAAAATACATTATCCCAGGATCATCCACGTTATCATGAAATAAATGCTAAAATGAAAATGATCAAAGAGGTACTACATGAAAGCTTAT
>OFHP01001590.1_pt1 | contig 10429 bp, 10 predicted proteins | sample 1521651 | NCBI WGS metagenome assembly OFHP01 (sample SAMEA3504105, study PRJEB24116) | mouse gut metagenome | biome: mouse gut; feature: mouse-associated habitat; material: faeces | place: Denmark | collected 2011 | reverse complement strand
GGGGCTTCCGGCTGCGGCAAGACCACATTACTTAACCTGATCGCCACCATCGACACCCCCACATCCGGGGAAATCCGGGTAGACGGACAGTGCATCACAGCCCTTCCGGAAAAAGACAGGGCAAAATTCCGGCGGACCCGGCTTGGCTTCGTCTTTCAGGAATACAACCTGCTTGATACATTGACCGTTTACGAAAACATTGCGCTGGCCCTGTCAATGGATCGGACTGATTTGGTCAATGACAAGATACAAAGGAAAATACAGGATTTGTCCGAAGCACTTGGCATCACGCCCGTGCTGGATAAATTTCCCTGGGAAATATCCGGCGGACAAAGGCAGCGCTGCGCCTGTGCCCGGGCAATGGCATCTGATCCCCGCCTGATCCTTGCGGATGAACCTACCGGGGCACTGGATTCCCGTGCCGCAGGACAGCTCCTTGACACCTTCCTTAAGCTTCGGGCCGCGTATGGCACTACCATCCTGATGGTCACCCACGACGCAGTCTCGGCAAGTTACTGTGACCAGATCCTTTTTATGAAAGACGGGCAGATCAAAACCTCCCTTGCCCGGAACGGCAAAAGCAAACAGGAATTTTTTACCAATATTCTGGAAAAAATGGCACAACTTTAAAAAACGTCAAAACCGGAGGTCTATGATGTACCTGAAACTGTCAGTTCGAAACGCCAGGCGTTCCTTTAGCGATTATCTTTTATATGTGGCTGCCCTTACCATACTGCTTGCAGTCATGGTATTTTCCGAATGCATTTCATCTTACTGGAATGCTTCCGGTTTCCAAAGCGCTTCCCTTCCTATTATCATATCTGTGATCCAGCTTATTTTAGTAGGTTACATTGATCAATACATACTAAAACAGCGGGCAAAAGAGCTGGCATCCTACCTTCTTTTGGGTATGGAAAAGAACAGACTGGCCAACTTATTTCTAGCAGAATTTTTTCTGATCGGAAGCTTTTGCTTTTTAACAGGCGCTGTTCTCGGGTCTGCCGTATTTGCCCTATTAAAGTCCGCTCTGTTTTTCTCCCTTGCGGAAAAACTGCCTTTTACCCTCTTAATCCAAAGCGTGTTCCACAGTCTGTTTTATTTCTGCCTGGTAGAGATCTTATGCGCTTTCTACATAAAACACCGTATGACCAAGCTGGAAATCCGGGAACTGATGCACGAAAAGATAAGGAACCACACAAGGCCTAAGCAGGCATTTGACCAGAAAAAGCAGGGATTCGTTTTTTTATCCTGCATGACTTGTTTCCTTATCCTGCTGTGGGGAATCGCCTGCCTGCCTTCCGAATATATCACGGTTCCCATATCTGTTATCGCGGTTCCCTTATTGGCTTCTATCTTTTCGTTTTATCAATGGTTATTTGGATTTTTGGCAGCCTTCCGCCAGAGAAATCCTGGTATGCTCTCTCAGAGCCAAAGACTGTACCTGACCGCCCGCCTGACTTCTAATCCCCGGTCAGACGCACTGGTCAATGCCGTTTTTTGCCTGTGTCTGCTTTTTGCTTATATGTCATTTACTTTTGGGATTTTGCTCCTACAGCCGCAGGTCCGGCTCTTTCGTCCTGATACCCAGGCTTTAATGGGAACCGCACAAATCTGTCTGTGCGTCATTTTTCTTGTAATATACTTTTTTCTTCTTTCCCTGAGGCAGATCATGGAGCAAAAGCGAAACGCAAAAGATATCCCTGTACTGTATTTTCTTGGAATGGACCGCCATAAGATCCGGACATTGGCCGCCAGATGGGCTCACGCAGACTTATCCCTTCCAATGCTGATGGCAGTTCCCGTCATCCTGCTTTGCATTGGCTTTTTAAACACAAGGTTAAATTTTATCCTGCCTGATACGACCCAGAACATCATTGTCACAGCTTCCGTACTATTTTCTTTGTGTATTGCGCTGTTTTATACATGTTTTTTCAAAATTGTCACTACTGCAAAACTTACTTTCTCAGCTTTGGTATTGTAAATGGCACGGAAAAAATGTATAATCAATGTTAACGGGAAAGGATGGAAACCAAAATATTGATAGGATTGATCGGCGAAAGCTGTACAGGAAAAACGACTCTTGCAAACAAAATCAAGGATTCCCTGGGTGCTGAAATATACAGTGGGAAAGATTATCTGCGCCTTTCCAAAAACGAAAATGACGCAAAAAAACTATTTGTCCAAAAATTAGAATCCGCAATCACCGGTGACAATGTGATCTACATTATTGCAGAACCTGACCAGCTCCCACTCCTGCCGGAAGGTGCGTTCCGTATTCTTTTGACAACGGATCTGGAAACCATAAAAGAGCGGTTTGCCGTACGGATGAAGGGAAAACTGCCTGCGCCTGTGGCTGCAATGCTTGAGAGAAAACACGGATGCTTCGATCAGGAATCATGCAATTTCAAGATCCACAACGGATCCGTGGATATTGAAATTGTATGCCAACAGATAAAAGATTTTTTTGGCCATCACACACCATAACAGATGGGCTGTGCTTGTGTCAGCACTCCCATACCCATCTCATACACCCTGTCACAGAGCAGGTTGATGTCCTCCCGGTTATGACTGATGATAAGAATCAGCTTTCCCTCCTCCTTCAGTCCAAGCAGGAGCTTTCGTATCTCCTCCACGCCATGATTGTCCAGCCCATTCATGGGTTCGTCAAGAATAATCAGACTGGGATTCTCCATGATAGCCTGTGCGATACCCAGCCGCTGGCGCATCCCCAATGAGTATTTCCCTACCCATTTCTTATCATCAGGATTAAGACCAACCATGGTGATACACTCCCTGATGCGCTCCTTTCCGACCACATTCCGGATGGAGGCAAGATATCTCAAATTGCGAAATCCGGATTCCCTGGGCAAAAAGCCCGGTGTCTCGATGATGAAGCCGGTATCCTCAATAAATTCCACATCGCGCCCGACCTGTTTTTCTCCTACCCATATCTCGCCCTCCGTGACAGGCATAAACCCGCACAGACACTTGATCAGCACCGTCTTCCCTGAACCGTTCCTGCCCACAATTCCATAAATCCCCTGCTTAGGTATCTCCAGATTGATATCCTTCAATATCATCTGATCGTCTATTGTCTTAGAGACATTTTTAAAGATAATCTTTCTATCATTCATTTTTCAGTTTCCATTTCTTTACTTTTTTCGTTCCCTGCACCAAGCATATTACAATAAAAAACGTGATCGTCACCGCAAAGAACACCACCGCATATTTCAAAGATACGCCATAGGATAAGTTGTTCCCTGACAGCACCTTCAATTGCGCCAACGTCACCGGTGAGAAAAGATATGCCTTGGGTGTCCATGAATTGTAGATCATCACATCCAAAAATACAAAGAATGATGCCACCAATATCCCTGTCATCTTTTTTGTGATATAGTTGAACAAATAGACCACCAACCCCATCCATGAGACACACGCCCACTCAAGCAGGAAGCTGATCGAAGCCGCCTCCACCGGCGAAAATACACCCACAATATAAGCAAACACCGTAAACGGAACATCATACTGATTCCCTGCGTTTGTCCTTGCCAATGTTCCCCAGATGGTTCCCCAATCGCCACTAAACTTGGTTCGTGAAAGCAGGCTAATAACACTAAATACCCATATAAACCCCACAAACAAAAACGAAGATGCCAGAATATACAGTACATTACCCAATTGCCAGGAAAAGCCCACGGACTCACTTTCTCACCAACCGCCTGTGCCAGATCAGCCACCGGCTCCAGATAGGAATAGATAAACACAGCAAGAATCATGAACAGGATCAGCACCCTGACTTGCACCAATTCCTGCTTTAGCTGAAAACAAAAAACCCGAAGTCCCTTACTCATTCTCCACCCGCCTTTTCAGCTTCTGGTAAAACAGAATACCAAATCCCGCCGTCAATCCCAACACCACCAACGCAGAACACAAAATGGTGAGCTGATCTGTACCAGCGGAACTTCTACCCTGCAGCCATAAATCCAACCGAAGTCTGACAGGAATCTTCAAAACCATATAAGCCCGACCTGTCAAAAAGGATAGAATCAAAGGAGACGCCGCCGTCACATAGATATTAGGGAAATATGACGATACCAGCAAAGCTGCCGTTGCCCATAACCCTCCGTTCAAAAACAAAAGGAAGATAACCGCCATAAAGTAGCAGGCAGCATTACCTTGCAGCAAAAACTCATAATAGGGAAAGGCTTCTGTCTCCGGCAATCTAGCCCGGTCAAACAACTGAACAAAAGAGTTTGCCAGGAGGATAAACGTAATCCCACCTGCCGATACCGAAAGAGCTCCCGAGAGGAACGTCGTAAGCACCTTGGACATGCAGTATTTCTTCTTCCCTGCTTTCATAAGCAGCACTCTTAACATATTCGTATTGTATTCCCCGCAAAAACTTACCGCATAGGGAAGCGCCGCCAGCATCGGAACCACATAGATACCATAAAAGCCTCCAAATATGAAAGAATTACACCAATAATAGTATACATCCACTGTCTCAGGAGATGTCCACATAAATGGTATCTGGTTCCAGGTATCCAGACAGATGCACAGCACCACGCCGGCCGGTATAAGGAGAAATCTCACCGTCAGACTCCTCTTAAACTCAGCGCCAAACAAACGGGGCAATATCCTTTTATTCTCCATAGGATAGATTACCTCCCGTTATTGCATTGATCCGCTCCGCACTGCTGTTTCCCGAAGGCGAATCTATCTGCACACACCAATAAGGCACCAGCTTATACTGTTCCTTCTCTTCCCAGTCCGGCACAACGACATATTCCATCCATATCCGGGAGATTGTAACCTGAGAGCTTAATATGGTATTCCCATAAATTTCCTTAACCGATTCCAATGCTGCCTCCGCCGAGATAATCGTCTGCGCCTCTGCTTCCGGGCTGGCGTCAAAAATTCCACCCCTGCTGGCTATATAGCGAATCCCATCCTTATCAAGCAGCATAGTGATTCGGGTTTCAGCCGTCCAAAAGGTTTCCACTGCCATGGATATGCCCGGCTCATTGATGCCGCTGTAAATTGGCAGGCCATCCTTCGTCAGTTCATACTCCATATAGTATATCTCATCTGCGTCCGACCAGTCATCCATTGTAGTTTCTTTCCCTCTGTGTGCATCTTCCTGGTATTTCTGAGTCTGCCTATACTCCTCCTCCAACCCTGTCAGCATTTCCCGGTTCAGAGCATAAGCAGCAAGAACCTCCGAATCCTGTCCGGTCAGTTCCTTAATCCTTTCCTTTCCCATCGAAATGGCATTCTCTGCGCTCAGGAAGGACAAATCCGGTATTTCTTCCTTCCGGAACGAACAACTGCCGGCATTATAATATGCGGATTCCACCAAATATACGATGTAGTCATCCCTTTCCTCGTCCTTAGCATATGTAAAATTTCCATAGGGATCCGTACTAAAGTATCCGCCCTCTTCCGTTTTTGCGGAATATGCCCCCACCCATTCCGGGTGAACCGTTACGACTGCTTCCGCCCCTCCGAAAAAAACATCTAAATCTTCTCTCGCAAACGCTTGCCTTGTCAACGCATACACACTATATACCTGCTCTTTCGGCAAAACTACATCTGCATCAATCACCAACATATCGGACACCTTCTCGCTGATATGGTTTGTTCCGGATTCCGGCCCTCCTATACTCCCCTTCATCGCCTCTGTGCTGCTTCCCGTCGGTGTACTCTCCGAGGGTTCTGCTGCCGTACCGGAACAGCCAGTCAACAAAATACCGGCAGATATCAGCGCAGACAACGCAAACATCCTTTTTGAAACGCTCTTTTTCATAATATGTCCTCCATTTGATCAACAATATTTTCTTTTTCCGTTCTGTGAAATCAATGACAATTTCCATTATCCCTATTTGGGCCACAATTACAACCTTTCCTGCATGAAATGACATTTTTTGCCTTTTTTTGGTCATTTCACAAATTTTCGTCTCATGTTTCCCAAAATCTATAAAAAAATGTCTTTTCATGCAATTTCTATTCATTTGCCAGCTTAGATGTTATATAATTTTAATGCCGCATATTGAAACAATCGTACTAAGGGGAAGATTACAATGCGAATACTCATCTGCGATGATGATGATTTGACGATCAAACAGATTAGAAAATATTGTCAATTCTTTTTTGATAAAATAGAGGTAAAATGTCCGGAACTTGTCTGCTTTTCTGATGGAGAAACACTGCTTTCTGATGAAGGTGAAAAAGACATTCTTTTTCTTGATATAGAAATGCCCGGAATGAATGGTATCTATGTGGGGAATGAATTAAAAATGCGAAATGAGAATATCATTATTTTCATTGTGACATCACATTCGGAATATCTTGACGAGGCAATGCGTTTCCATGTGTTTCGCTATCTGTCAAAGCCATTGGATAAACAGCGGTTTTTCCGTAACATGAAAGATGCCGTTGACCTGTATAACTCCACGACAGTCAAAATCCCAATCGAAACAAAGCAAGGCGTGCATACTCTGCCCGCTTCATCTATCGTAGCAATAGAAGCGCAGGGCAGGAAAATAACTGTCCATACTGTCAAAGGTGATTTTGAATCCGTTCATACCATAAAGTATTGGGAAAATCTGCTTCCGAAAAACCACTTTTTCCAGACACACCGCAGCTTCATTATCAATTTTGAACATGTCACGGATTTTGACCATACGCTTGTACACATGAGTGATAATCAGTTCCATGCCTATCTGACAAAAAGGAAGTACAGCGCTTTTAAGGAAGCCTATCTTCTCTACCTGGAAAGTACGAGGTAATAGAAATGAAAAATGCCGTTTGTTATTTATTTGGTTTTTTTGTAGAAGCAGTCATTCTTTGGCAGTATTCTTCCAGCCTGTTTTCAGCAAGCTGATATTTTTCTCTGTTATCTATATACTGACGCATCTGATGAAAAGCCAGGAGAAAAGCAAGAAGCAGTATGATAAATCTGTTTTTCTTCTTGCTTTGATTCCTTTATCATCTGTCTTTATCATGTTTACTTTCATAAGCATCGGTGAGGCATTTCCTCTTTCACCATCGCTTGACTGGATGATGACTGCAGGAGCTGTTCTTCTGCTGACATCTAATCTGCTTATGTTTGGAATGAATCAATATCATCAGAAGAAAAATGAAGAATTTACACAGATGCAGCTATTGCTTCAACAGGAGTCCGACCGTGCGCAGTATTACGAAATGCTGCTTATGCAAAACGAGAACCAGCGTATTTTAATCCATGACATTAAAAAGCATCTGCAATCCATTGCCATGCTGAATGAGCAGAGGGAACACGATAAAATAGATGCCTATATCCGACAACTGATACTTTCTTCACATTTAAAGGAAGTCTCAAGATTATGCGACCATGAATTGCTTAATTCTATTCTATGCCGCTATATGCAGCAATGTATCAAAGGCCGCATAACCTTTCATGCCGACATACGAAAAAGGACAGTGGACTTCATTGCCAGCAATGACCTTACTTCCCTGTTTTGTAATCTGCTTGATAATGCCATTGAAGCGGCAGGGATTGTTCCTAATTCTTTTATTGAAATCAATACAAGCAAGCGCGAAAAAACTCCATTTGTTGTAATAACCGTTATCAACTCATGCAGGACCAATCCTTTTCTCAGTAAAGGCAGACAACTTTGCACCCAAAAAAGCGACAAAAGAAGGCATGGCTTTGGATTAAAAAGCATACGCAAAACAGTCCAAAAATATCACGGCAACATGCAGATGTATTACAATAATGATACTTTTACGTTTCATACAATCATAACATTAAAGCAATGCATTACTGAAAGAACTTCTCTTACAATTCATTAATGGTGTTGGCAACTTCCATATCCCGGATTCTTTTTGCCGGGGCACGTACGGCCGCAATACAGGATAAAACAACTATCCCGGTGATGACCAAAAGAGATTTTACCGGAACCGACCAGGAACCGCCAAAATGGGAAAAGACAATTTTTACCATAATCAGCCGATGCAGCAATAAGCCCCCCGCGCATCCCAGAAAAAGCCCACATACCGCATAGGTTACAGCTTCCGCCGCGATCATTTTCGTCATCTGCCAAACACTCATCCCCACAGCCCGCATAATGCCGTACTGTTTCATCCTGACTGACACACTCATGGAAATGCTGTTCATAATGTTGAAGACTGTGATCAACACAATGATCCCCAGAAAGCCATAGACCGCCAGCCGGATTGTCCAGAAGGAAGATTTGGTATCCTGATTATCTTCCCGCCGGTCTACAAATTCATTTTCGCCTGCCAGGTTCCGTAATGCCTCCACGGTTTCATCCGCCGCCTCTTTCGTAAGCTGCGCATTCAGCAGCATGTAATCAGCTTCCCCTGTCATGCGGAAAAATGTCTCTTCCGTGCAGACAATAGCCGGACGATCCTGTGTTCCGATCCCTTCCGACATCACACAGGCAACCGTAAGCTCCACATCCCCAACCTTTATCCTGTCACCGGTATTTAAGCGGCTGTCCATATGATAAATGGCAGCCACATAATTGGTATCGCCAAAAACCTTTTCCCTATCACCGCTGACAATAGACTTCCCGGACCAGTCAAACATATAGTCATCATAGGAAATCAGATCTACGCTGCCCGGCACGCCATTAATCTGTGCCGGAACATCATAGCGTATGGCACATCCAAATACCGCTTCCACCCCCGGCACGTTTCCCATCTCTTCCTTCCTGCTCCTGTCAATGGAGTTTGTGCTATCCGGCGCAGCAATGGAAATATCAGGATTTAAGTCACTCTCTGACGGAATCAGCCTTCTGGCCAGGTCAAGCCCTGCGGAAAATACCAGAAATAAGGTTATGGTAAATGCAAAAGACAGTGACATCAGTACCATATTTTTCTTTGACACCGCTGCATGGTAAACGCCAAGGGCACTCTCCACTTTGTACAAACGAGTATTCGCTGCTTGGGAAAGCTTTTTCCCTGTCTGTGCGTTTCCGGAAACTGCCGCCATGGGAGAGACCCCTGCCGCCCGCTTCGCCGGGGCGTTAGCAGCCAAAAGTACCGATGCCAGACCGACTAAGATGCCGCTTACTATACCGATCAGGCTCAGCCGGAAGGAAAGATCGCTAAATTCCCCTCCTATTTTATATTTCAGGACAAGGAATAAGCCCCATGTGACCAGAATGCTCACGCCAAGCCCAATAGGGATAGCGCTTTTACACCAGTTCAGCGCTTCCAGCCTGACAAAATGCATCACCTGCTTTTTACTGGCTCCGATACACCGCATCATCCCGAAAAATTTTATCCGTTGGGAGACCGTACTGTTTAAGCAGCTTGAGATCATCAGCCCCCCGGCAATCAGGATCAGTACAAATACAACCGCCGCAGTCAGATACAAATCGTTTATCGCATGGCTGCCACTTACTCCCGCTGTTCCCATTGTAACGATATTCTCCCTGATTTCTCCACCACCTGACCCATACCGTTCTTTCAGTCCGGCAACCGCTTTCCTTATGTTGGTTCCTTTTGCAAACCGGACATAGTATGCCGGCTCTTCTGCTTCCTTATGACAGTCCGCATGATTGGCGGTACATACCGCATCAAGCGCTGATAAGCTCATGTAGGCGGTAACACCGTCATACTTTTTGTTATACACCTGCCATTCATCCACACAAAACCCCGTTACCCTGTAAACAAAATCCCCTGCCGGGGTACGGATAGTGACATTGTCGCCCGTGCACACGCCCAGCCGTTCTTTGGCGCTTTCATTCAGCATCACTTCCTGGTCATTTCGTGGGAAATCCCCCTCCCACTCATACTCCCTTATGTCATCTAGATAGGAAAGCTCCGCTCCGTATAGGACCACCCTTTTATCACCGATCCGGTATCCTTCATAAATATCTTCCCCGAATGAGCGCAGCCACGCCGATGCCTCCACTTCTTCTGCGGCTGCGATTTCTTTTGCCTCTTCATCCGAAATACCGCTTATCATAATATGATGGCTCCCGTGCTTTTTCACCATCACCGCTTCCTCACTTTTCACCATGATCTCCGCAAAGGAAAACACCGTGGTCACCAGAAATACCGTAAAGATGATGCAAAGCAGAGTCAGGCGGTTTTGCTTCCTCCTGGCTCTTGCGCAGACAGGAATCAGGCCTAAATAGCTTTTCATGTCAAATGTTCTCATTCCAAACACCTCCCTAAATCTGTCAGCACCCCGTCTGATACCTGCAGTACTCGATCCGCAGACTGCGCAATGGTGCGGTTATGGGTGATCATAATGATGGTCTGCTCATATTTTCTGGATGCATTTTTTAAAAGGGCGATCACCTCGCTGCTGTTTTGGGTATCCAAATTTCCTGTGGGTTCGTCCGCAAGGATCAAGGACGGTCTGGTGATCAGCGCACGCCCGATCGCCACCCTCTGCTGCTGCCCGCCGGAC
>OFHP01001580.1_pt1 | contig 10475 bp, 6 predicted proteins | sample 1521651 | NCBI WGS metagenome assembly OFHP01 (sample SAMEA3504105, study PRJEB24116) | mouse gut metagenome | biome: mouse gut; feature: mouse-associated habitat; material: faeces | place: Denmark | collected 2011 | reverse complement strand
GGTCCTGAAGATAGACGGAACTTCCATGACACAGACCCTGCAGGACGGGGACATCGTGGTGGCGCTGTCCAATTCCAGCTTCAAGACCGGGGACGTCATCGCTTTCTACTATAACAACAGGATCCTCATCAAGCGGGTCATAGCCTCGGCGGGGGACTGGGTGGACATAGACGGGGATGGCAATGTATATGTCAACGGGGAGTCCCTGGAGGAACCCTACATCGCCGAGAAGGCGCTGGGGAAGTGCGACATCGAGCTGCCCTGCCAGGTGCCGGACGGGAAATGCTTCGTCATGGGCGACCACAGGGCTACCAGCGTGGACAGCCGGAGCAGCGCCGTGGGGTGCATAAGCGACAGCGGCGTGGTAGGGCGGATAGTGTTCCGGATATGGCCGCTGGACGGATTAGGGCTGATAAACTAACCAATGGAGTTTAGATATAAGGAAGGAGAGGCACGATGGAATCTTTAAAGAGACAGGCTGCAAGAATTTTGCGGGAGCAGAAGAAATATAAGCTTTGGCTGGTATCGTTCCTGTGCCTGGCCGTGCTGGTCACGGCGGGGACAGTAGCGGCGCTCACCATGAGCGGCCAGGCGCTGAACCGCAAAGAGAAGGTGCTCACCTGCAAGCTGGAGGTGCACCGGCATACCGAGCAGTGCCGGGACAGCGAAGGGGAGCTGACCTGCGGGCAGGCAGACTATGCCGTCCATGTCCACAACGACGACTGCTACGGGGAGGACGGCGCGCTGGTGTGCGCGCTGCCGGAGAAGGAGCCCCATGTGCATGACGCCGCATGCTTCGAAGAGCAGAAGACGCTTGTCTGCACCCAGGAGGAATCCGCGGGGCACCAGCACGGCCCGGAGTGCTACACAAAAGTGAAGGGCGAGCTGACCTGCGGCCAGGAGACTGCGGGGCACCAGCACGGCCCGGAGTGCTATACAAGGGTGCAGGGCGAGCTGACCTGCGGCCTGGACGGCGCGGGACACCAGCATGGCCCGGAGTGCTATATAAGGGTGCAGGGCGAGCTGACCTGTACCGATACGGAAGGGGGCCACGAACATACAGACGAGTGCTACGCCTGGAGTGAGGAGCTGGCCTGCGGCCAGACGGAAGAGGCCCATGTCCACACGGAACAGTGCTACGCCTGGAGCGAGGAGCTGACCTGTGGCCAGACGGAAGGCGCCCATGTCCATACGGACGAGTGCCATGCCTGGAGCGAGGAGCTGACCTGCCAGATTCCTGAGGGAGAGGGCGCCCATACCCATACAGACAAGTGCTATGAGACCGAGACCGTCACCATATGCGGAGAGCTGGAGCTGCATACCCATGACAAGGCAAGCTGCTACGACAAGGACGGCAACCTGATCTGCGGCGAGACAGAGCTGCTGGAGCATGTACACGGGGAAGGCTGCTTCGAGATTATAGAGCCTGGTGAGGAAGCGCCGGAGACCGCGGAATCCGAGGAAGCCTCTGAAAATAAGGAAGCGTCCGGCGAGGCGCAGGAATCCACCGAAGCACTGGAGTCCGAGGAGGAAGACGGCGACGCAGAGCCGGAGGACGGCGAAACATCCGAGGAGACGGAAGCTGACGGAGAGCTGCAGGGCGTCGCTGATGTCCTGACCGCAGAGGGGAGCGACTACACCGTCACTGCCGCCTATGGCGAGGACGCCGGGATTCCGGAGGGCGCGCGGCTGAGCGTCCGGGAGATTCTGCAGGGAACCGAGGAGTACGACAGCTATTACCGACAGATGCTGGCGGCCATGGCCGGAGAAAGCGATGAGGCATCCGCGGAAGAGGGAACGGGCGCAGCCCGGGAAGACGCGGACACGGAGGATGAGATAGAGGTTTCCTTCGCCAGGTTCTTCGACATCGCCTTCATGGTAGACGGCGAGAAGATAGAGCCCGTGCCCGGAGCGGCCGTGGACATCCGCATCAGCTATAAGGACGCGGTGGAGCTCGGCGAGGATGCCACGGCATCGGCAGTGCACTTCGCGAAGGACGGGACGGAAGTCCTGGATGCGGCTGTGACAGAGGCGGGGGAAGGAAGCGATTTCGCGTTTACCCAGGACAGCTTTTCTGTGACATCTACGGTGGTGGCGACTAAGGCGCCAAAAAAGAAGACGACTAAAACACTTACTGCTACAGCAGGAGATGTATCGTTCACTGTTACCGGGGAGACCGAGGAAGCGTTTCTAAAGTCAGACAGACTTGTGGTAAATGAGATTAAGGATAATGGCGGTGATGCTGAAAGCGGCAATAACAGATACCGCAAATACCTGAACAACAGCGAAGGGGCAATTAAAAAGAAAAACGATCAGCAGGATGAAGAAATGGAAGTCTTCTCCGCCAGGGTGTTCGAGATTTCCGTAGTGGACAGTTCCGAACAGAAGAAGCAGACAGGCAATGTGAAGGTAGAGATTCAGTACAATAACGCCGTGAAGGCACAGAAAGCCGGAAGTGCGGTGATGGTATTGAACAGTGAGGACAGCGGAGAGGTTCTAAGCAGCCAGGCTGTTTCGGAGGGGCAGGAAGTCGCCTTGTTCTCGGGGATGCAGACGTTTTCCGCAAGCGCGTCTAATGTGGTCACGACTATGGTGGCAAGCGCGGCACCGCTGGCGGAGGAACCGGGAAGCGGAACCGGCGGGAGCGGTTCGGGGACGCATATATCTGTCGCGGGGTATTTGACATCGTCGGCAGCAAATGACTGGCAGATAGTGGATCAGGGATATGCAGGGAACGAACCGTCGAATAAAACTTCTTCAAGTGACGGTAAAGTCCGTGTCCAGAAGAATGTAATACCCACGGATGTAGAGAATGAGTTTCTGGTGTACCTTTCTATTGATATGAAAGAGCTATTTGAAAAGTATTTTGAAATAGCTGTATACAAAGCTACCACATCCAATAATTTTCACTCTGAGGATATCGGGACAGTAGTAAGTGGTATGACAGGAAATCAAAATGTTGAAGTGTCAGGAGAGGCCAAATATTCAAACTCAGCTAAATTTACTATATTGGATCCTGAAGGTAAGGTGCTGGTAGATAAAATCGACTTATATTGGAGCCAGGCAAACAATGTAACTTTTTACTTGGATGCAGGTGGAGGCAAATTCATTTTATTGGGATTGGAAGTTAAAAAGGGTAGTAACCAAACGGTACAACTGTCAAAAGATGCGATGACACACCTTGAAACCAATTTATCTGAGATTGTATCGCTGGGAACAGTAAGTGACAGCATGGGTGATAATATTGAATTTCTGGGTATAGTTGGTGGAGACTATGGAGAGGGAACTGGAATAGATGCGGCTGGGCGAATATTGACATGGGTTCCGGCAGCGAAGACAAACGCGGAGACAGATGTGACAACAACTAATGAGAATGGCAATGAGAGAAAGGTAACATGGTTGTTGAATGTAGCGGAGTTAGTATATAGAGTAAGGCTTGATGTAACAAAGCAGGGATTTAACAGTTGTGCAGACAATATGAATAGTGCCCCTGATGACATTAAGAATCAACTTGATGTTCCAGAAAGCTATCCGGTGAACGAGTCGGCTACATTAACTTATGATGATGGGCAGACAGTAGAGTTTTCAGTACCCCAGATCCGCGGTCTGCTCTATGACCATGAACTGACCAAAACGGCACGGGACAAAGACGGAAACGAATTAGGCGTCCTTGAAGGTGCGGTCTTTACCGCAACAGGTACAGATGGCGATGGAAAAGGAAAGACGTATACCGCCACCTCTGGCGCAGACGGCAAAGTTCTGTTCACTGACATGCCATGGGGAACTTATACGATTGAAGAGACAACGGTTCCGGACGGCTATGGGAAGTCAGAAGATGTAATTCCGTCAGTCACGCTGTGCTATACAAAGGATAAGACATTAGTATCCGACAAAGAAAACAATAAGCCCGAAAACATGATTCAAACCGGCGAGAAAAGTACGGTCGTCAATATAAAATCGCCACGAATCATATTGAAGAAAGAGTGGATTGATAATGACAATAAAGCCAATGCTCGCCCGGAAAAAATAACCTTTACACTTACGTATAAGGTAGGAGGCGAAACTGTTGCCCGGGAGATTGAACTTTTGCCGGGAGAGGAGTGGACGAAAGTTGTCACAGTACCCAGCACAGCAGTTGACATTGCATGTACAGAGAAAAGCGTACCCGACAAGTATGTGATAGATTTGCCTGAAAAGGATAGCGCAGATGTTGTTGCAGGCGATGCCGTAGTTACAGAGGGGACAATCGAAAATCCTGACAAATCTACGGAACAGGTAAAAGTCTATACGATAACCAACAAAATCAAGGGACAACAGGTGCAGATCCTGAAAATAGCGGAGAAGAAAGATGCGGACAATCAGGAAGTTTTCCTGGATGGAGCGGTGTTCGAGGTCTATGATAAAGACCCTGACACAGACCAGACCGCAAAGCTGCTGTATACATGGACTTCCGCCCTAGTCGAAGATCGGCATGGCATGATTTTTGGAGGTGAATTAGAAACCGGAACATACTGGCTTAAGGAAATTACCGCGCCAGAGGACTACGGATGTTTAAAGAACTCTGTCATGATTGAAGTCGGCGTTGATGAGGTTAAGGTCAGTGGAGAAGGGATTGCAATTGACACAAGCATTACAGAGATTCCGACCATTAAGATTACAGATAAGCTGAATGTCCAGCAGGTATTGATTCGCAAGAAAGCATTGGAAGGGGACTCCGTCTATCTGGATGGCGCGATCTTTGAGGTATATGACAAGGATCCGGAAGCTCTGGAGAATAAGGGCATTACCCCCATAAGCTGCTGGACTTCCAGGACAGAAACAGTCGGCGGGATGGAACTGGAGGGTGTGATTTACTCTGGTAAGCTTCAGGTCGGAACCTACTGGTTGGTCGAGACAAAAGCGCCGGATGGATTCAACTTACCGGAAAACGCATTTGTTATCACGGTTCTGCCCAATGGCGTGACGATGGGTAGTGCGATAACAGAGACAGACGGAACTTATAGCATTTATATTTCCAACAGCGCCGGATACGAACTTCCTGAAACCGGCGGCATGGGAGTCAAACAGTTTACAATCGGGGGTACGATGTTGGTGACAGCAGCCGCATTCCTGATGTATGGATACAGCATGAGGCGAAGAAAAAGTGAAAGGAGGTCAAAGAAATAAGCCTCCAGAACGGCGAAACAAATATCGCAACGCCGCAGCTGTTTCCGGAATAAGCAACTCATCAACCAAACGACACAATTCAAAGAAAGGGAGAAATCATGAAGAAAATCAAGAAATTATTAGCATTTGCCCTGGCCATGGTCATGTGCCTCGGCATGGCGGTCACTGCTTCTGCGAGTTCTGAGCCTGTAACACCTCCAGCAGGGGGCACGAATTCAATCACTGTCGCTGGTGCAAAAGAAGGAGAAACCTACAAAATCTATAAGATGTTGGATTTAGCTGTTCATCAGAACACGACCACCAATGCGTATGACGGATTCAGCTATACGCTCAATGAGGACTGGAAGGATTTCTGGACTGGGCAGGGGGCAGGTGCTGCTTATATTCAGACAAACAGCGTAGGATCAAATACCTATGTCGTATGGAAGAATAGTACGGCAGACATGGAAACCTTTGGGAAAGCAGCGGCAGCGGCGGCAGCTTCAAAGACTGAGCTTGCTGTGCAAACGGCAACAGCAGATGGGGTAACATTCAGTGGACTTGAAGGTGGTTACTATCTGATTACTTCTACGTATGGTACTGCTGCAACTGTTGGATCGACTCCGAACAATGGAGACCAGACTATACAGGAAAAAAATAACGAAAACACAGGAGATAAAAAGGTTCAAGAGGGTAACAGCTGGGGAACAGAAAATGATGCCCAAATAGGTGATACGATTTCATTCCGTGGTAAAGTTTCCATTGCAAAGAACTCTATAAACGTTGTGTATCACGATACCATGACTTCAGGATTGACGTTTTCTGGGGTAGACAGTGTGAAGGTTTACACAGATGAAGCTCTTACACAGGAACTTGATGCTGGAAACTATGCCGTAAGCATACCTAGTCCCGGAACGGATACTTTCCAGGTTGCATTTACCAATACTTATGTTGAGAGCCTTACAGCGGCTAGCACAAACCTCTATATAAGCTATACGGCTGTTCTGAACGATGCGGCTCAAGTGATTGACCCTGAGACGAACACTGCTAAGATTACCTGGGGCGATAATGGCGAGACTGGCACAGAAATCAAAACCACGACCAATACTCGTAAGTTCCAGATTAACAAATATGATGGGACAGATGAGCAGAAGAATCCTCTGGCAGATGCTAAGTTCCAGCTGTATACAGAGCTAACTGGTGGAGAAGCGTTAAAGCTTGCAGTATCACAGGACGGTACAACTTATAGGGTCGTAAGCGATGAGGCTAAATTGCCTACAGGTTATACGATGGCCACAGATAATAAAATTGTTACTCTTGCCACGGGTAATATTACGATTGAAGGTGTAGATTCAGATAAGTATTACCTCGAAGAGACAGATGCACCGCTTGGTTACAATAAATTAACAGAGCGTGTGGAAGTCGTAGTTGATGCGAATAACAATTTTGTGAGCGAGATTGCAAACTTATCGGGCAACATGCTTCCTTCCACTGGCGGCATCGGTACCACGATCTTCTACGTGGTAGGCGGACTTCTGGTAGTAGGCGCGGGCATCCTCCTGATCACCAAGAAGCGCATCAGCAAGGAGCAGTAAGAACAGTCATAAGAACAGACGACTCCGAATTATTATACTTTTTTCCGGGGGTGGGCGTTTCGCCCCTCCCGGGGATGCCGCATCAAGGCTGGCACCTTCCCGTGGTGTGCGGTGAGCAACGGATTCTGGCACAGAGTCCGGCCAAGGTCAGCAAAGGGATGGCATAGCCCTGCCGGGGCCGCCATCGATTAAATTAAGATAGTAGGCAGATATGTGAAAGAGAGAAAGCGTACAAAGAAAAACAAAAAGGGTTCTATCGCGAACTTCATACTGGGGATTCTGCTGATAGTAGGCATGGGAATCATGCTTTATCCAACGGTCAGCGACTGGTGGAACTCCATGCATGCGTCCCGCGCGATTGCCAGCTATGAAGAGGTCGTGCAGAACATGGACGAAGAAGCCAAGCAGCAGATGATGGAAGAGGCAAAGCAATACAATGCCTCCCTGGCCATGGGAATCCATTTCAAGCTGACGGACGAGGAATATGCGGAGTATGAGGGGCTGCTGGATTTGACCGGAACAGGTATCATGGGCTATATCCAGATTCCGTCCATTGATGTGAATCTGCCCATCTACCATGGAACCGAGGAAGCGGTTCTGCAGGTGGCGATAGGACATCTGGCAGGGTCGTCCCTGCCGGTAGGCGGAGAGGGTTCCCACTGCATCGTGTCCGGTCACAGGGGACTGCCCTCGGCAAGGCTCTTCACGGATTTGGATAAGGTGAGGGAAGGGGACATTTTCACCATGACTGTCCTGGGAGAGGTATTTACGTATCAGGTGGATCAGATTCGAATCGTGCTTCCCCACGAGGTGGATGAGCTGTCCATCGTCTCCGGCATGGACTACTGCACTTTAGTCACATGTACCCCTTACGGTATCAACTCCCACCGCATGCTGGTGCGCGGCCACCGCATCGACAACATAGACGACATCGTCATCGTAGTCGGCGCGGAAGCCCAGAGAATCCCCAGCTACTACGTGATTCCCGCGGTAGGGATTCCGCTCCTGTTCGTGTCCCTGGTCATTATGCTGGCAGTCTCCGACAGGAAGAAGTCCAGGAAGACAGGGGAGGAGCTGCTGGAAGAGTTCAAGAAGGACAATGAATCACAATGAACCATAAACAAGAACCGATCTTAAAGGAGGAAATGCCCATGAAAAGAAAGAAGAGGAGCCGTCTGCTGTGCCTGATGGCGGCATCCATACTGGCGGCAGGCTGCGTGGCCGGAGCTCTGATGCCTGGCGGGACGGCGCATGCGGTGGAGCTGGACGGCATGTGCAGCCTGACGGTGACGGTGGAACCCAAGAATATGGAAGGCGGCCCTGTGGAGATGCCCGAGGTGGCCTTAGACCTGTACAAGGTGGCGGACGCGGTTCCGGTGGAAGGGTACGACGCCTACTCCTTCAGCACGGAAGGGGAGTCCCAGGCGGCCTACGCGGGCCTGGCCCTGAACGATGCCGCCTCCAGGGAAGACTGGCAGGAACTGGCCCAGCAGGCGGCGGAGATCGCCTTAGGCGACGCCCGCCAGCCCGATGCCACAGTGGAGGATCTGCAGAACGACAGGCTCACCGCCGCCGACTTGACCACGGGCCTCTACCTGGTGGTCGCCAGAGGGAAAGGGCTGACGGCGGAGGAATACGTCTTCCGTACAGCGGAGTCCGTGGAGGGCCGGGAGGCTGCCGCGGAATCCCTGCTGACCACGGTGGCGTATTCGGAATCTTATGTATTCTCCTATGTGCCCCAGCTCATCTCCCTGCCCACGAAGGAGCCGGACGAGGAGGGGAACATCATGCCCTCCAACGGCGGCGACTGGGACTACGGGCCGTCGGTAGTGCTCAAGCCCGAGGTGCAGGAGCGGTTCGCCGCCCTGGCCATCGAAAAGACCCTGGCGGGTTTCCAGGCGGGAAGCCCTGCCACCTTCGTCTTCTCCATAGAGGCCAGCCTGGACGGCAGGACGGTGTACAGCGATGTGGCGTCCCTCACCTTCGACGGCCCGGGGAGCAAGGGCGTCCTGCTGGCGGCCGAGTTCCCGGAAGGGGCGGAGGGCAGGTATGCCCTGCAGCAGGCCAGGATTCCCGTGGGGGCCCAGGTGACGGTGACGGAAATATACTCCGGCACGGTCTATGAGCCGGAGGGCGGCCAAGCGGTGAGGAGCTTTACCGCAAGCGCTGCGAAGCCCGGTGAGGCAGGCTTTGAGAACAATACCGTATCCTTCAGGAACGTATATGACGGCACCGGCAAGAATGGCGGTTCGGTGACGAACCAGTTCAGCTACAGCACGGACAGTGGCTGGAGCTGGACGGCGGTCACGGGCCCCAATGCTTCGATTGAATAAGGGGGTGGGGCGAGATGAAGAAAAGGAACATACTGGCGGCCGTGAAAGCCACGGCCTGCGCCATGACGGCAGCACTGATTCTGACTGCTTCCGTGGGAAGCGCCTGGTCATATTTCACCACCTACACCAGCGCCTCGGGCAGCCATGCCATAGACCTGGGCAATGAGACCCGGGTGGTGGAGCGGTTCTCGGACAGCACGAAAAGGCTCACCATCACCAATGACAGCCTGCAGCCCGTGTACGTGCGGGCCACCGCCTTCAGCGGCAGCGGCTATCCTTTGAGCTACAGCGATGCCTCCGGCCTGTGGGTGGACGGAGGGGACGGCTATCATTATTACAGCCAGTCCCTGCCCGCCAGGCAGGAGACGGCGGAGGGGACGGTGGCTTCACAGACCAGCGAGCTGGAGGTCAGGATCACCTTCCCGGTGGACGAGGAAGTGGAAGACGGGGACGGCTTCAACGTGGTGGTAGTCTACGAGTCCGTTCCGGTCCGATATGACGGGGACGGCAATGAGCTGAAGCCCTGGGAGATAGACTGGACGGAGGAATTGAAGTCCGGGCCGGTGGAAGGAGGCGCTTAAGGGATGAAGAAGGCAAAGAAGATATTGACATCTCCCGTCACGACTATAGCGGCTTTCGTGCTGGCGGCAGGGCTGCTGCTGTTCAGCTCCATAGGCGGGGCCAGGGCGGCGCTGACCTACTTCTCCGATGACTATGCGGCCAACATCCAGCTCCACGAGATCGGCGTCACGCTGGTGGAGAACGGAGCCCCGGTGGAAGGGGAGCTGCTGAAGGGCCTCCTGGCGGAAGGGGAGGAGCTGAAGCTGGGGACGGCCTATCAGGAACAACTGAACGTATACAACAGCGGCGTCATCAACGAGTACGTCCGGGTCAGCATCCACAAGTATTGGGTGGATTCGGAGGGGGAGAAGATCCGCACCCTGTCGCCTGAGCTGATCGGACTGAACCTGGTGAACCTGGGGACGGACTGGCTGATTGACCAGGAGGCCTCCACCAGGGAGCGCACAGTGCTCTACTACAACAAGCTGCTGGCCTCCCAGAGCGAGACCCCTCTCTTCGCGGATAAGCTGACCATCGACGGCAGCATAGCGGACAGGGTGGGGGAGACCAGGGAGACCTCCGGAGGATATACGACGATTACCGTGACCTACGAGTATGACGGGGCCCGGTTCTGCATCGAGGCCAAGGTGGACGGCGTGCAGGAGCACAACGCCCAGGATGCCATCTGGAGCGCCTGGGGCCGCAGGGTGACCATAGACAACGGCGTGCTTAGCCTGAACTAGGAGGGAGAGACAATGAGGAAAAGATTACTGACGTTGGTCCTCCTGGCGGGGACGCTCATCTGTGCTCCGGCTGCGGCGCGGGCGGAGACGCTGACCTC
>OFHP01001579.1_pt1 | contig 10480 bp, 6 predicted proteins | sample 1521651 | NCBI WGS metagenome assembly OFHP01 (sample SAMEA3504105, study PRJEB24116) | mouse gut metagenome | biome: mouse gut; feature: mouse-associated habitat; material: faeces | place: Denmark | collected 2011 | reverse complement strand
CGTGGCCGACACCTCGGAGAACTCCGGCGATATTTTTAAGGTCGGCAATATCAAGATCGGGGAGGACAAAAACGGAAAGGCCGTTTATAGGGACGTCTTTTCTCCGGCGAAGCCGCTCCTGATGAAACTTGCGACTGCGGCCGGTATCCAATTCCACCCGGAGTATACAACTGTCTTCCGGGAGAACGCAAACACCTACGTTGGCAGAGCTTATGGAGCGGTTCGTCTGCCGGACGGTACATTCAAGACACATGCGGAGACAAAGCGGATCTGTCTGGATGATGAAGAATCCAAATACCGGCTTGAATTTATGGATAAGTCCATTATGGGGATAACGGACTGGAAAGCGGCAAAAGCCGCAGAAGAAATGTTCAAGGGGCATTGGGAAGAAACCAGTGAAACCAGGACGTATAACGGCAGGGAGTATCCGGTTAAGAAATTTGTGATTGATGATTGCGACCGGGAGAAGTATATCGAGCGTTCGATTCTGGTAAATATGACGCTTCTTAGGAAGACCGCATCGGAGAAAGCGCAGACCGGGGCAATCCTCCGGGTTATCAGAGCCCTTCTGGGGATTAAGGGTACATACCAGCGGGAGGAATTGCAAAAGCCGTTTGCGGTTCCCACGGTCACATTTTCGCCGGATTACTCAGATGCCACAGTGCGGCAGGCAATGTTGCAGCAGGGAATGAACTCTATGGGGAATATGTTCGGCACGGCATCGGCGCCGCCGGCAATCAACTCCATGGGAATTTTTGAAGATGCCGTCCATGAAGCTTTTAATCCGGAGGATAATCTGGATAATCCGGCCTTTGCATCCGAGCATATCGCAGAGGAAGAGGATATCCCGGAAGAATACCGGCAGGCACCGACGCAGGAGCAGCCGGAACGTCGGGAGGCACCGGTTCAGCAGACAGATCAACCCCAGGGAGAAACCACAGGGTATTTCTGTGATGAATGCGGCGCAGAGATCAACGAAAGGGTGTATGGATATTCTCTTAATAAATTTGGCAGGCCGCTTTGCATGAAGTGCCAGAAAGGAGCGGGGAAGTAATGAAGCTGATTAAAATTTCAACAGATCTTGAATTGACAGTGTACGAATTCCCTTCCGGGGGATATACGGAAGAGAACCGGTTCCTGCGGGAACTGATTGGGAACCATTGCGATATTTATGAGCATGTTATGCCGGGCAGACTGTATTCAGAGCTGCATATGAAAAACCATCCGACAAAGGTGCCGGGGCAGTGTGTAAGCATGCTGATTGATGAAGAGGGGCTTTTAAAGGAAAACGAGCCGAATCTGATTGGCAGTTACCTCTATGAAGCTGACAGGCATGGGCATCCGATTATGGGGAACATCCTCTTTGTCGGAGAGGAATGGGGCAGTGACGGGATAGATTTCTGCGGTATTGAAGATTCTGTTTTTGAAAATCTGAAACCGCAGCTGGAGCACATGATTGATGTGATGAAAGAGGCAAAGGAGGCATTTTACGCATGAAGATATTACATACGGCAGACTGGCATTTTGGAACATTCCGAAGCCCGGTCAAGGATGGGGTAAATCTCCGTACAGAGGATACAAAATGCTGCATGGATGAACTGATACGAGTGGCAAAAGAGGAACGTCCTGACTTTTCCCTGGTTTCTGGTGATGTGTTCCATGTTGGCCGGCTTTGGTCCGACAGATGCTGCGAAGAGATCATCATGGCGATCCATTATATCAAGGAGTTGGCGGCGGTTTCTAAGGAAGTGGTGGTAATGCGCGGTACGCCGAACCATGATGGAGCAGGACAATTTAACGTTCTCTCTGAAATGTTCGAGGGCACCCCGAATGTTCATGTTGTCACCACGCCGCAGGTCCTTACATTTGAGGATGTTGACATAGCGGTTCTTCCGGGATTTGACAGGGGAGTTTACAGGGCAAAGTTCCCCGGTCTCTCCAGCGAGGAAGAAAATGAGGTGTTCACGCAGGAACTCTCCAATATCGTTACCGGAATGCGGGTCCGGTGCAGACCTGGTAAGAAAAAAATCCTTATGGCGCATTATACCGTCCCTGGATGCAATACGGAAAGCGGGCAGACGATGATGCTGACGCAGTTTGAGCCGATCATCCCCCAGGAAGCTCTGCTGGCGGCGGGGTATGACCTGGTAGCCCTGGGACATATCCACAGACCGCAGAACCTGATGAACCAGTATTGGTTTTACTCCGGCGCCATAAATGCCATGAATTTCAATGACGAAGGACAGGAGCGGGGATTCTGGATCCACACGGATATGCCGTTTGGGGGCTGGGACAGCCGGTTTTTCAAGACGCCGATTAGGGAGTTTATCACGTTTGATTTTACTGACACGGATATCACAGCGATCAATCTTGGAGACATGGATGATGTGGCATACAATTACTGGCGGTACAATGGGGCCGTGAAAGATAGGATTGTCCGGATCCATTATAGCTGCTCCGCGGAGAACAGCAAAGCGCTGAATAAGGCGCTGATCGAGAGGACGCTGATTGAAGACGGGGCTTTCATGGTATGGGAGATCCTCCCGGATAAAATAGATGAATTTGCAAACCGGACGGAGCTGGCCGGAGCCACGGATCCGGAAGCCAATCTTATCAAATATCTTGAAGAGAAGCAGATAGAGCCGGAAAAGGTGCAGGAGCTTGTGCTGAAAGCAAGGCCCATTATCGCAGAGGCAGAGGCAAATATGCCAACGGCGGCCAATACCGGGACATTTGAACCGGTGGAGATTTCAGTCAAGAATTACCGCAACTACGAGGATGAAACCTTTAATTTTGAGGATATCACATTCTGCACCATCAATGGGCAGAACGGAGCCGGGAAGAGCAGCCTGTTCATGGACGCCATAATTGACTGCCTTTATGAGCAGCCGAGGGAGGGCATCATCAAGGACGATACCGGGAGATCCCCCTGGCTGCGGAATGATGAATCGGTCCGGTCCGGCGCCATTATGTTCACATTCCGTATCGGGGAAAAGAAATATCGGGTAACAAGGACCAGGGCCCGCTCCGGAAAGGTAACACTGAATATTGCGTGTTTCATGGAAGGGGAATGGAAAGACTGCTCAAAGGAAAGGGCAAACGATACCCAGCAGGAGATCTTGAATATCATCGGTATGGATAGCTTCACATTCAAGTCCTGTGCGCTGATCATGCAGGATCAGTATGGGCTCTTCTTGCAGGCCAAGCCGGAGGAACGGGTGGAAGTCCTCGGAACGCTTCTCGGCCTGGGCGTCTATCAAATCATGGAGAGGATCGCCCAGGATAAGGCAAAAGTATATGGGGCAAAGAACCGTGAGCTGAAGCAGGAGGTCGAGATCCACAGGAGCACGATATCCGGCTTTGGAAATCCGGATGAAGAACTGGAGAACTGCCGGACGGAACTGGCGGGATATGAGAGCAGCTTGCAGGCGAAGATCGCAGAGCGGGATAAAAATAAGCTTCTCCTGACAAACCAACAGGAAGCCGCAGAAAGGCGGACGAAGTTGTTGACAGCTATTTCTACTCTGCAGAGTAAAAAGGCTGCTACAGGCCAAAATAGAGCCACTCAGCAGGCGATTATAGACAGTTGTTCGGTTATCCTTGACAGTCGGCAGGAAATCGAAGGGAAGGTCGCAGAGTATAACGCCCTCATGGAGCGTGAAAGAAATCTGGCCAGTGAATCCGCACTGTATTCTGCAAAGAAACGGGAGGCGGAAGGCTTTGCGAGGCAGGCCGCATCAGAGCAGGAGGCTATTGAGGCTTTTAAAGCGCGGGTAAGGCAAAAGGAAAATGAGTTGTCGTGGGCGCAGCCTTCCGATCAGGATACGGTCATCAAAGAAAACGTCGCAGAGTACGAACGGCAGAAGAAATTGCTGGATGAGGCATATGAACAGGAAAGGGCATACCGGGCGGTGGAGAAACAGCTGACGCAGGCAAGGTACGATTTACAGCAGATCACCACACGGCATGATTCGGACGTAAAGCGTCTGCAGTTCGGGGAGGACGGACTGAAAAAGAAAGCGGAGCTGCTCTCCAATGTGGAATGCGTGGATATATCCCAGGCCAAATGCGGATTTCTGGCGGATGCGATTTCCGCAAAACAGGCCCTTGAAGATTATCCCGGACGATATGCGGAACTGGAGAGAGCCTATGGGGAGCAGGCGGCGCCCCTCAATCAGCGGGTTGCCGAGTTAGAAGAGCAGCTGGCCGGACTGCCCTTTGATGCCGGGAGAGTGGCGGCAGTATCGAAGAGGATAGCCGAGTTGAAGCCCTACATGGCAAAGCTTGAAGCCATCAACCAACGGGAAGGCAAGATTGCCCTGTTGGAAGCCGATATACAGCATTTGCAGTCAAATATACTTGGGGCAGAAAAAAGGCTTGCAGAGGCCAAATTAAAGGGCACAGAGGCCGAGCGGGAGCGCGACCGGTACGCCAAGGTATCGGAGGAACATGCACAGGTGCTGAGTGCGATCACAGCGCTCGGTCCGTGGATTGAAAAAGAAAAGCAGCTTCCGGTGGCAGAGGAAAGGAAGACCACGGCAATGGGCCGGGTGCTTGAACTGGCGGCGGAAATGGCAGAGATCGAGGCGGAAATCAGTGAAAAACAGGCCGAAGCAGACAAAGAGGCGCAAGCCATGAGCGGCATAGAGGAACTGGCCGGCATTGTTACCAGCATGAATGTGGAAGTGGATTCCATCAATGCCCTGGTACGGGAAAAGCAGATGAAGATCGGAGCTCTGCAGCAGAGATCAGATCAGATCTCCAAACTGAAAAAGGAGATTGTAGCTTTGCAGGAAAAGCAGACGGAATACGCAAAAGAAACGGCAGATTATGACGCCCTGAAAGTTGCATTTAGCCAGAGCGGTGTCCCCCATCAGATTATCCGCTCCATTATCCCGCAGCTCACGGCCACATCCAATTCTATTTTGGGACAGATGACCGGCGGGAAAATGGGTGTGGAGTTCCGGCTGGAAAGGATGCAGAAAAACGGAAAGGAAAAGGTTTCTCTGGATATTTTCATTGAGGAATATGGGAAATCCGTACTGCCGTATCTGTCGAAGTCAGGAGGTGAAAAGGTAAAATCTTCCCTCTCAGTTATCCTTGCCCTTGCGGAGATCAAGTCATCATCTGCCGGGATCCAGCTAGGGATGCTCTTTATTGACGAACCGCCGTTTTTGGACGGGGACGGGATTCAGGCATACTGTGACGCACTGGAAACCATCCAGGGCCGGTACAGAAACATTAAAATCATGGCAATCACGCACGATCCTACCATGAAGGCCAGGTTCCCCCAGAATTTGGATGTCGTAAAGACTGAGAGGGGCAGCAAGGTTATTTATTAGAAATAGGCCGGAGGGCGGAAACGCTCTCCGGAAATGAAAGGAGTGGTGGGATGCCAAACAGGATATTGAAAGAGAGCATTTGCAGAAGCGAAGAAATAGATTCCTTATCCTGGTTTGAAGAAGTTCTGTTCTATAGGCTGATTGTGATCTGTGATGATTTTGGGAGATATGACGGCAGGGCAAAGATAATCAAGGGTTCATGCTTTCCCTTAAAGGATGTTACGGAAAAGGATATTGATAAGGCGCTTGATAAGTTGTCGGCGGTAGGCTTGGTCCGAGTGTATAAGGCACAGGGAAGACCGTACCTGCAATTGGTAACTTGGGCGGAACATCAGAGGATCCGTAACCAGAAAAGTAAATATCCGGGGTACACATGCGATTGCGAACTTTTGCTGTCAAATGACAGCAAAGGACAGCAAAAGGAATCATCGGACAACAAATGCGTCCGTAATCCAATCCAATCGGAATCCAAATCCGAATCGGAATCCAATGCGGATATATGCTCCGAGCAGAAAGCAGCTGCGGAGCCGCCGGTGATCACGCTCCCCTTGAATACCGGGGAAGAATACCCTGTCACGCAGAGAGATGCGGAGGGGTGGATGGCGCTTTACCCGGCTGTTGATGTGATGCAGTGCCTGCGGAACATGAAAGGGTGGCTGCTGTCCAATCCGACCAAGAGGAAGACAGCAAGGGGGATCACGCGATTTATCACTACATGGCTGCAAAAGGAGCAGGATCGCGGAGGAACGCCGGGGTACAGACCGGCATATAACCAGGGAATGGCAGGTGCTTCCGGGGTAGAGCGTTTTGCGGCAGGAGCGAGGGAGTGGGCGAACAATGGATAAACAGCAGTTTGCAACATTGACAATCGGGATTAAATCGGCTTATCCGGCATCAAGGATACTGGAGGATTCGGCATCAATGGATTTCTGGTACCTGATGCTGAAAGATATCCCCTACGAAGTGGCTGAAAATGCCGTTATGGAGCATATATGCACCAATGTATTTCCCCCGAACATAGCAGAAATCCGAAAGTTGTGTATGGAGCGGTGCAGACGGCCAGCACTCAGTTTTGACGAGGCGTGGGGTGTGGTACAGAAAGCGATATCCACATATGGCCGGGAGCGCCCGCATGAAGCCTATGAAACCATGGATGAAATGACTTTGGCTGTGGTAAAGAACCTTGGATGGACCAGGCTGTGCCTGAGTGAAAATCAGGCGGCCGACAGAGCGAATTTCAGGGAAGCATACGAGGCCAAGGCCGGAGCTCTGCAAGAAAGTAATCAGTTGCCGGAATTTGTGGCAAAGGGGAAGGCATTGCTGCAAGAGCAGTATATTCCGCCCATTGAAGAAAAACCGGTACCGAGGATAGAGACCACGGAGCGTCCACCGGATCCCAGAGCGGATCTTACGCAGGAGCAGCTGGAGGAACGGGCAAAAAAATTTGAAGAGGCGAGAAGGAGGATTTTAGGTGGCTAAAGCAAAGCGGAGTGAAATCATACAGGGTACCGAAAAGGAATTTCTGGATGTATTCAACCGGCTCTGCTATTCCAGAAGCTCTTGGCAGGTATGGGCGGACTTGATCAGCGCAATAGCGTGTACTTTAAGCAATGTGACAGATCGGACACCGAAACATTTTGAGGCAAGGGAAAAGGAATATGCCCAGTGCATAGAGAGGCTCGGCTCGGTGGAGACGCCGGCAGAGATACTCCATATCATCGTTATGGCCCTGGAAAATGAGCCGGAGCAGGACTTCCTCGGAAAAATGTACATGAACCTGAACCTGGGAAACCACTGGAAAGGACAGTTTTTTACCCCATACAACGTGTGTAAAATGATGTCCCAGATGACCGTGGGGAATGTTGACAGGCAGATTGAAGAACAGGGCTACATATCCATTTGCGATCCGGCCTGCGGCGCTGGGGCGACACTGATAGCGGCGGCAAATACCCTGAAAAGATCCAAATACAATTTTCAGAACCATGTGATTTTTGTGGGGCAGGATGTGGATCGGGTGGTGGCACAGATGTGCTATATCCAGCTTTCGCTCCTTGGGTGCGCCGGTTATATCTGCGTAGGGAATACAATCACCAATCCTTTGACCGGGACGGTGTTATTCCCCAGGGAAAACGAGGGGCAGGAGATGTGGTATATGCCAATGTTCCATTCGGACATATGGCAGTGGCGAAAGATATTTCATTCGCTGGGAAGTATGGGTGGAACCGTAACCACCGAAAAAACAGTGGAAAAAGAGCACTTTTATATGTTTTTCGATTTTGAAGAAAAGGAGGCGCAGTATGGAGAGCAAAGGATTTGAAGGAACTCTGTCGGAAAAGAGCAAAGAGGCTCTGCAGTCGGAAACATGGCAGAAAGTCAGGGATTGCATAAAAGAGAAAAGGGAGGTCAGACACTTCACGGCCGAAAACACAGCAGAGAATGCCTACGGATGGACATGGGATCAGGTTGTAAAAGAGTATCTGAGAAGCGGATATAATGCCGAGGATAAAAGTCCTGATATTGTCGTGATGGGCGAGACGTACAAGACATTGAGACGCCCGGAGGTAACGGTCTTTTATGACGCTGCAGGGGACACTCTCTTTGATGTGACGAATGAGAGACTGGAAAAGGAATATGAGTGGCTGATGAACAGCGGTGCAGTGGATGCGGCGGAGGGTATGGATACTGGAGAGGAAAATGGTGAAGATGGGAAAGGCGATTCGGTTGTGGAACAGACGGAGGAAAATCCGGAAGCTGGCGAGGCTCCGCCGACGGAGCGAGCAGAGACGGAAGAGGAGGACATTACGGATAATGGAGCAGATGATGATGTGATTCCTATGGGAAAAGCATCTTTGAAAGAGATCGTTACAGGATTGCCTGCGCCGACCACCGAGGAAATCGCGGTTGCCAAAGAAGAGAATGCCAAGCCCGTCAGGCAAAGGGCCGTGGAGAAGCTGGAAAAGGAACGGGAATCGGCAAAAGACAGCACATTCGCAGATCCTATCATCGAATATCTCCTGAAGCGTTGCAATGAGGATGAAGGAATGGCCGAGGATGTGGCGCAGGAGCATAAGACCTGGCAGAAATGCTTTGATTATATTTATTCCCAGGCGAGGAAGCAGGCAAAGGGGAATTGCGCCGCTGTCCGTGATGATGTGGTATATGAATGGGCCGAGGACTACTACCACAAGGATGATAAGGCGGAGGAAGAGAAGAAAGCCAAAAAGGCAGCTGAGGCCAAGGCCAAAAAGTCAAAATCTGCGGAGGAAAGAAAAGCGGTGAGGGCAAAGAACACCACCGATAAGGCAGAAAAGGCTCCGGTTCCGCCAAAAGCGGAAGCACCAAAAGTCCCGCCCAAACATAAAAGGAATGGGAAAGAGATGGATGGCCAGCTTGATATGTTTGCCATGATGGGTATGTAGGAGGCGGATGTATGGATAAAAGAGCACTGTCGGCAATACCAAGGCCGGCGCTTACGGATAAAAATAAAGAGATGCCGTTGCTTGTGCCAAATATGTGTTACTTGGCAACGGCAGACAGGCGGGAAGTGAATGGAATTGATACACTGATCATCAATTTTTTCAGAAATAATAAAACAGAATTAAAACCGGAATTCCGCACGTTCTGCCAGATGGATGATTATATTTCACAGGATCTGACAACGGAAAAGACCAAATGGAAAACTGGCGCGGTTAATTATCTGACAGGGTACCTTTACTGGCATAAGGACAGCGGAAATATTGTTATAGCGACTGTCGGAGAAAGGGAAGCGATATTAGATTTTCTCCGTGATTTCAGGAAAGAACACGGGATTGACGATCAGAGAATGACGATTGCCCGGGGCGCTGCTGTAGACAGCGAGGTCGAGAACCGGATTGATGAATATCAGGATTCAATCAAAGAGTGGAAACTGCAGGAGCGGCATAAAAGAGAAAAAGCAGAGATCGATCTGCAGATGGAAAAGTTCGGCTCCCTTCCGGCTGATTATGAGCAGTTTGTAAAGGAGACGGTATTTAGCGATGAAAACTATATTTTTTACAGCAGGCCGAAAGAGAGGGCATATTGCACAAAATGCGGGCATGATTTTGAACTTCGGAAGGATGGCCTGTATCATAAGAAAATTGTGATATGTAATGATACAGATCAGGTAAAGCACAATAGAACAGTCCGGTGTCCTTACTGCAATAGCTATCTGATGTGTAAGAGTGAGGGAATGGGAAGACAGAGCCTCTTTTCCATCGAATGGAGTGTATTGGTCCAGAAATATAAGGAAGAGGTACTGGTAAGGTATTTCTGCCACACGAAAGACTTTCGGATTGATTTTCGCAACCCCAAAATAGAAAGCTACGAGAAATTCCGGACAATCCACAATGCGAAGAAATCCATAGATTTTGAATGGTGCCGGTTTAAAAGTTCTGCGGAGCTGCGGTGGTGCTACTTCAAGGACAGGAGTTACGGCTATTGTCCACCCTCTGAAATAGCTGTCCCCAGAAGCACTATTCTTTACAACACGGATTTACTGGAAACAGTGTCCGGCACATGCATGAAGTATAGCGCCATTGATATCTTTGTGGATAAAGTGGTGCAGGACAGCCAGATCTTTAATAAACCATGGTGCATAGACTGGTATTTTAACGCATATCGAGAAAAGCCGTATCTGGAGCAGCTGCTGAAAATAGGGTTTTACAGATTAACTAAAGCGGTTCTGGAGGATCATAATTGTCCGGAATTTAAGAACGGAAGGACGGTTTTAGAAACGCTGGGGATAAATAAGCTGCAGTTCAATATGCTCCGGGAACTTGCGGATCCGTCTGTGCGGGATGTGGAAATATTACAGTACGCTGGGGAAATCCGGCAGGAAGATTTTAAGATCCTGCGCTATATCCATGATGACGGATATAGCAGGATGTACCGGAAGTATCTTGACATGCGGCGGTACACCACTATCTATAAATTAGATAAGTATATCAGCAAACAGAAGATCAAGCATGACCGAGATTATTTTGATTATATCGGTTGGATGGAAGAGATGGGGTATGATATGCGGAATGAATTTAACCTGTTTCCCAGAGATTTCAAGAAAGCTCATGATGATAAGTCAAAGGAGTATACCAGATTCAAGGATAAGCAGGCCAAAGAGG